>Ga0315908_10000838_pt1 | contig 23810 bp, 23 predicted proteins | sample LakEriMetagenome_12_FD_203520 | JGI IMG/M metagenome (GOLD analysis project Ga0315908, IMG submission 203520) | Freshwater fungal communities from buoy surface, Lake Erie, Ohio, United States - Buoy 4 MA124 | ecosystem: Environmental > Aquatic > Freshwater > Lake > Lake biofilm | place: USA...
GGAGTCATCCTGTGTCAAGTATTTCTGATGTTAGAGCCCGTGAAATTTTAGATTCCCGCGGCAACCCAACAGTTGAAGTTGAAGTCACTCTGGATGACGACAGTGTTGGTAGAGCAGCAGTACCGTCTGGCGCATCAACTGGCGCTTTTGAGGCCGTTGAATTGCGGGACGGTGACGAACGCTATTTAGGTAAGGGCGTAATTAAAGCAGTCATCGCAATCGAAGATGAAATTATGCCGGCTGTAATTGGCTTTGACGCTACAGATCAAAGATTTATTGACGACACCATGATCGCGTTAGATGGCACGCCAAATAAAGCCCGCTTAGGTGCGAATGCAATTCTTGGTGTTTCGTTGGCAGTCGCAAAAGCTGCCGCACAATCGTCTGGACTACCTTTGTATCGCTACATCGGCGGCCCCAATGCCCACCTGCTGCCAGTTCCTATGATGAACATCATTAATGGTGGCGCACATGCCGATAGCGATGTTGATTTTCAAGAATTCATGATCGCACCAATTGGCGCAGATTCTTTTCATGATGCGCTACGAATGGGCGCTGAGGTTTACCACTCACTAAAAAGCGTTTTGAAAGCTAACGGTCTTTCCACTGGACTAGGTGATGAGGGCGGATTTGCACCTAACTTGCCAAGTAATCGCGCGGCACTTGAACTAATTTCTGAAGCGATCACAAAAGCTGGATTCAAATTAGGTACTGATGTCGCACTTGCGATGGACGTTGCTGCCACTGAGTTCTTCAAGGACGGCAGCTATCACGTTGAAGGAACTGCGCGGTCGACCGAACAAATGATTGAATTCTACGCCCAATTAGCTAAAGACTTCCCGATCGTTTCGATTGAAGATCCACTTGCTGAAGATGACTGGGATTCCTGGGTACATTTCACAGCTGTAATGGGTGATCAAATTCAAATTGTTGGTGATGATCATTACGTTACAAACACCGAACGGATTGCCAAGGGCATTGAACTTAAGTCTGCAAATGCACTTCTGGTGAAAGTTAATCAAATTGGTTCACTAACCGAAACAGCCGAGTCGGTTGAAATGGCACATCGCGCTGGATTTGCCACAATGATGAGCCACCGCTCTGGTGAAACTGAAGACACCACAATTGCAGATCTTGCAGTTGCGTTTAACTGTGGCCAAATAAAGAGTGGTGCCCCGGCTCGATCTGATCGTGTTGCTAAATACAACCAACTATTACGGATTGAAGAAGACCTTGATGAAACGGCACGATACGCCGGACGTAGCGCATTCCCTCGTTTCAAGGGCTAGGCACGGCACAATTAAGACGTGGCATCTTCTCCAAGGATTACCTCCAGAATAAATGCGCGCGCAATTGCAATGATTCTTGCGGGCGTATTTGTCATGCTTACTTTGGCGGTTCCACTGCGCGCATTGATTCAAGAGCGGCGCGAAATTAAGGATCTGGAACAGCAGGTAGTTTCCCAGCAAGCCAAGATTGATGATTTGAATGATCGGCGGGCGCGACTTGCTGACCCGGCTTATCTCCAAGCCTTGGCTCGGGAACGACTAAATTATGTTTTCCCAGGTGAGATTGGATTCGTAGTTCTCGATGAAGAGACCAACACTGCGATTACCGGAGTACCTGGCGCATTGGTTCCCAATGATGATTCAGCCTGGTACACAAAGTTGTGGAGCAGTACCAAACTTGCAGACAATCCACCACCAGCCGATGATCCATTAGTTGTGCAATCCGACGATCTTCCGCAATAGCGCCTCAACCATGCTTACTCCAGAAGATTTCGCAGCGGTCCGCGCCCAACTTAGCCGTGACCCCAGAAGTGTTATTGACGTGGCGCATCGCTGCTCTTGTGGGCAGCCGGACGTATTGAAAACATCACCTCGCTTAGACGATGGCACGCCATTTCCAACCCTCTATTACATGACTTGCCCGAAAGCAACGGGAGCAATTGGCACACTTGAAGCCAATGGCGTAATGAAAGAATTAGCAGATGCATTAGCTGCAGACCCTGAACTAGCTGCAAGTTATGAAGCCGCTCATCAAATCTATTTGGAAGAGCGGGAAGCGATTGAGCACGTGGAAGAGATTGCGGGCATAAGTGCTGGCGGTATGCCCACGCGCGTGAAGTGCTTGCATGTATTAATTGGACATTCACTTGCAGCAGGTCCTGGCGTAAATCCACTCGGAGACATTGCGCTGGCTATGCTCAAAGACTGGGGACAGACGGGACCATGTGGAGGTGATGACATTGAGAGTGGCAGCAATTGATTGCGGCACAAATTCAATTCGCCTGTTGATCGCAGATATTGAAAATGAAAAGCTAACGGATGTCGTGCGAACTATGGTCATTGTTCGACTAGGTGAAAACGTAGACAAGACTGGGGAGTTTTCGCAAGCAGCATTAACTCGAACTTTTGCAGCTATAGATACTTACGCAGAGTTGATTGCTGAACATAAACCTGAACTTGTTCGATTTGTTGCAACTAGTGCCAGTCGAGATGTTTCAAATCGTGGTGAATTCGTGGCTGGAATCAAGACTCGACTTGGAATCGAACCAGACATTATCAGTGGCGATGAAGAAGCGGCACTTTCATTTTTGGGTGCCACAGCTGACCTATTGAACTTCGACCAGGCTCCGATCGCGCCTTATCTAGTAATAGACATCGGCGGCGGTTCAACCGAATTTGTTCTCGGCACTTCAAAGCCAACTGCAGCAATCAGCACAAATGTCGGCTGCGTTCGAATGACCGAACGACACTTAGTAAGTGATCCGCCCACTATCGAGCAAATTGCAGCAGCAACTGCAGACATTAACGCTGCGATTGATAAGGCCTACCTGGCTGTGCCGATTACCGAAGCAAAAAGTTTGATTGGCCTGGCTGGTTCAGTAACAACCGTTGCAGCACTAGCACTTGGACTTACTGAATATGATTCAGAAGCAATTCATGGCAGTCGCATTTCTGCCAATGAAGTCCATCGCGTCACTAGCGAGCTATTGGCTATGACTCGGGCGCAGCGTGCAACTTTAGGTCCGATGCATGAAGGGCGAATCGATGTGATTGGTTCAGGTGCATTGGTACTTGATCGAATTATGGCTCGAACTGGGCTTTCTGAAGTGGTTGTCTCCGAGCGCGACATCCTTGATGGAATTGCCCGAGCCTTGGTTTCCAACCCCAGTTAGGAAGTTCAGACATAACCTGTCAGGATTAAGCGGTGGAAAACACCACGCCCCTGTAGCCCAATCGGTTAGAGGCACACGACTTAAAATCGTGCCAGTGTCGGTTCAAGTCCGACCAGGGGTACCAAATTCAAGGAATTTGTGGCTAAGTCCTTGGGCCTGAGTCGCTCATTTCCTGGTTTAACAGGTTATATTCGGGGTAGAAATTAAGCAGATGGTGACGATACTCGTCCCACGGGAGGAACTAATCATGGCAAGTCGTAATCCAGTCTTGATTCGCGCAACGGGTGAAAGCTTCAGTGGCGAAACAATCGAACCAGGTTCACTTGGTCAACCAGCGTACTCAGGTGCTCGATTGACTATGGATGATGTAATCGTAAAAACAGGCATGCTCTTTGCCCTGTTAGTTGCTGGCGCATTTGTTGGTTGGACAACTCCTGGACTTACTATTCCAGCATTTTTTATAGGCCTTGGTTTAGCCTTTGCCAATATTTTCAAGAAGGAAGTCAGCCCAGCATTAGTTCTGGCTTACGGTGCGGCTGAAGGTGTATTCCTTGGTGGGCTGAGCAAGACTTTCTCAATTGCTTATGCAGATACCGCTCCTAATCTTGTTTCCCAAGCAGTTATGGGAACGCTGATCGTTTTTGGAACCATGTTGTTCTTGTACAAATCACAGATCATCAAAGTCAATGGCCGTTTTAAGAAAGTTTTCATGGTCGCCATGGTTTCTTATCTGGTTATTGCTGTTGCTTCATTGATCTCAAGTTTCGCGGGTGTTGGGGATGGCTGGGGCTTCTACGGTGTTGGTGGCCTGGGCATGCTTCTTTGTGTGGCTGGTGTAGCACTTGCATCTTTCTCACTTGTGATGGACTTTGAAATGATTTCAGAGTCAATTGCACAGGGCGTTCCGGAAAAAGAAGCCTGGCGGTTAGCCTTTGGTTTGGCCATCACACTTGTTTGGCTTTACACCGAACTACTTCGTTTGATTGCAATTTTCTCGGGTGACGAGTAAAAAATCTAAGCAAACTCAAGGGGTTGGCTATGCCAGCCCCTTTTTGCATGTGCAAAAACTTGCATTACTTGGCAAAGTAGAGTCATGAGCGAAATGCACTTGGTTTTAGATACCGATATTCGTGGGCCGTGGCCACAAGGAACCGAAGTAATTTATTTCGGCATGGGTTGTTTTTGGGGAGCTGAGAAGAAGCTCTGGAAAATTCCTGGCGTAGTAAGTACTGCAGTTGGCTACATGGGTGGAACCGCAAGCGATCCAACATATCCGATGGTGTGCACTGGTGCCACTGGCCATTCCGAAATTGTTTTGGTTGCATACGACCCATCACAAACTTCTATCTATGAACTCCTAAAGTGCTTCTGGGAAAATCACGATCCAACTCAAGGTAATCGCCAAGGCAATGACATGGGTTCGCAATACCGAAGTGCGGTTTATTGGACAACTCCAGAGCAAGAACTTTGGGTTAAAGAATCTCGAAACGCCTATAACAACGTTTTAGTAGGCAAGGGTTTTGATGCGATTACAACTGAACTTGCACCAGCTACGAACTTTAAGTTCTGGTACGCCGAAGAATATCACCAGCAGTATTTGATCAAGAATCCAAACGGATATGACTGCCATGCCCACACGGGAATTTTGCTGCCAGAGATTGCAACGCTAAGCAGTTAAGTTTTCTGCAATTTTTGGTTTGCGGGTTTCTGGCATAAACAAAACCAAGATAGTTGTTGCACTTGCGACAATCAGACTTGCAATAAATGGCCAAGAAAAACCACCAGTTGAATCCGCAAGGAATCCAAACAAAAGTGGGCCAAGAATGATTCCAAGATCACTCATCATTTGAAAAGTCGCAACTACTGGCCCGCCCTTGCGTCCATCGACCACATCGCCTACAACAGCAGATGGTGCACCGCCTAAGAACGCAGCGCTCACTCCCATTGCAATCATCGCGCCGTAAAACCCAAGCAAGGTTTCACTTGCAACTAAACAAAGCATTGCCACCACAAGGAACAACGTTCCAATAATCATCGATGGCTTGCGACCTTTGGTATCAGTCATCCGACCAGCTGGTAGTAACAGGGATGCCTGAACCACGCTGGTTGCCAAAAATCCGTAACTTGAAGTTGCTGGGCCTTTTTGGAGAACTGAAACGACAAAAAGTGGAATCAAGGCAGTCCGGAGCCCAAATGAAGTCATGCCGTTTGAAAGGTTTACCACCAGCGCAGTCCAGTAAGCCCGAAGTTTTAGCGCAGCACGAAGACTCATTGCCGGCTCTTGAACTTCGGCAATACTTGAAGTGTCCTTGGTTGGATGGCCAAGACCTTTGGGAAGTGCAAAGTATGCAGTTAACGCAGCCAGGGTAAGTGTGGCGGCATAAACAAAGAACGGTGCTCGAATACTTAAGCCAACCACGAGGCCGCCAACGGCTGGGCCAGCAAGCCCACCGAACAGAAAACCACCTTGGTAAGTGCTGGCAGCGCGACCGCGATGTGTGGAATCTACAGTTCGCAAAAGTAATGACATCGATGAAACGGTAAACATTGCTGAACCAGTACCGCCGAGGCCGCGAAGAAAAATCAACTGTTCAAAACTTTGGGAAAATCCAGCTAGAGCACTCGATACCGCAACGATACTAAGCCCAATCCACAAAACACTACGCTCACCAAATTTGTTAACTAGCCAACCACTTGGTGCTGCGCTGATAAATCGCATCAGGGCAAAAACACTAATGACTGAGCTGGCGGCAAACGCAGAGACTTCGAAGGTTTGCGCAAAAACTGGAATGATTGGCGCCACGATTCCAAATCCCAGGGCTACACAAAACGCAACAGCAGTCAGTACGGCGACTTCACCGGGGAGATCTTTAAAGTAGCGCTCGAGTAGTTTTCGCATTTCTAGTAATAAGTCACAATTTCAAAACCTTGAGCGACAATCTGCGCCAAAATTTGTTCACGGTGCTCAAAGCCGCGGGTCTCGAGTTCTAATTCAACGTCTACTTCACTGATTGCCAAAGCTGGATTCATGCGAGTGTGTGAAGTTTGAATAATGTTTGTTCCCATCTCAGCGACACAATTGACTAATTTGGCAAGTGAACCCGGTTGATCACTGAGTCTGACTTGCACCATCAAGAATCTGCCAGAAGTAGCAAGTCCAGTCCTAAGTACGCGATTAAGTAGCAATGGATCAATATTTCCGCCAGACAAAGTGGCAACAACGGGTCCTTCAAATGCATCTGGATCGTCCAATATGGCTGCAGTAGCAGCGATCCCAGCAGCCTCGACTTGAAGTTTGCTGCGTTCCAAAGTCAGCAGGAGTGCGCGCGCAAGTGAAGCTTCACTTACAGTTCGAATTTCGTCAACGTGTTGTTGAATGATTTGGAATGGCACATCTCCAGGCTTTCCAACCGCGATACCGTCAGCCATAGTTGCCATCTTTGGCAACATCTGTGGCGAACCTGCAGCAAGAGAAGGTGGGTAGGCCGCAGCCATTTCGGCCTGCACGCCAATTACTTTTACGTCAGGCCGCAAACTCTTGATGGCAAGTGCAGTTCCAGCGAGTAATCCGCCACCACCGGTGCACACCACTACTGTCTTCACGTCAGGGTTTTGCGCCAAGATTTCCAGGCCCATAGTGCCTTGTCCCGCAACAATGTGTTCATGGTCAAACGGGTGAATGAATACCGCACCCGTTTCGTTAGAAAAATCACTGGCCGCTATTAATGCTTCATCAATGGTTTTGCCATGAAAAATTACAGTTGCCCCGTAGCCAAGAGTCGCTTGGTACTTTGGCAATGGCGCACCAACTGGCATAAATATGGTGGCCTTGATTCCTAAGATTTGTGCAGCTAGAGCAACACCTTGGGCATGATTGCCTGCGCTGGCAGCCACAACACCGTTACTGCGCTGCGCTTGTGTCAGTCGAGCAATTCGGTTGTACGCCCCACGAATTTTAAACGATCCAGCACGTTGTAAATTTTCGCACTTAAATGTGACATCAACGCCATATTTTTTTTCTATCCAGCCGGCTGAAATTGATGGCGTCTTTCGAATCACGCCATCAAGCAAATTTGCGGCTTCCTTGATGTCTTCAAGATTTACTGGCTGCACGGCTCAATATTGGCACGGCTTGGCTAAACAATCTAATTTCCTAGATTAATGAGTTCTCCAAACCACTCCAACAACTTCAGGATTTTGAGGTTTCGTAGGACTGGTAAGTTAGGCGTAGTAATTAATACCCCTAAGGATTTAAGCGAATATGACACTTGCGATCAAAGCATCAGGATTGGCCAAGGCCTACGGAGATGTTATTGCACTCAATGGAATTGATGTAGAAGTCGAGCAAGGTACGGTACTTGGTTTACTTGGGCCTAATGGTTCAGGCAAGACAACAACTGTGAGAATTCTGGCGACGCTACTGCAAGCCGATAGTGGCTCGGCGAGTGTCGGGGGCTTTGATGTGGCAACCCAAGCTGACGAAGTTCGCAGCGTAATTGGGCTAACTGGTCAATATGCTGCTGTTGACGAGTACTTAACTGGCCGCGAAAATTTAGAACTATTCGGCCGCCTATTTCACTTGAGCAAATTTGACGCCGCAAAGCGCGCAACTGAGCTCTTTGATCGATTTGATTTATCAGATGCGGCTGACCGGGGCATTAAAGGTTACTCGGGTGGTATGCGCCGGCGTCTTGACCTAGCTGCCTCGTTAATTGGCCGACCAAATGTTTTGTTCCTTGATGAACCAACTACTGGACTCGATCCACGCAGCCGGCAAGGTATGTGGGCCGTCATTGAAGATTTAGTTTCAGAAGGCACCACAGTACTTCTGACAACTCAGTATTTGGAAGAAGCTGACCAACTTGCTGATCGAATTGTTGTTCTCGATCACGGCAACGTTATTGCAAAAGGAACTTCCAATGAACTTAAATCCCAAGTGGGCGGTGATCGAATCGAGATCGTTGTCGAATCAGCAGCCGATGTGGCAAAGGCTGCAGATTTGATTCAGGAATTTGGATCCGCTCCAGCAACAATTGAAGAAGTTACGAAGACAGTACTTCTTCCAGTTGCTGGTGGATCAACTGCGATCGTTAACATTGTTCGAAAACTCGATGAAAACAAAATTGCAATTGCAGACATTGCACTTCGCAGACCAACACTTGATGACGTATTCCTAAGCCTTACTGGCCATGCAACAGAAAATACCGAAGAAACTTCCGGACCTGCTAAGGGACGCCGGGGACGAAGGGGTAGAAGATAACAATGAGCACTCTGACACCACAATCGTTAAAGGAATCGACTGCGCCGCGCCCGCGCTTCGGCTGGTTGATCACGGACAGTATTGCAGTTTCACGTCGGCACTTACTTAAGATCACCCGAGTTCCAGAATCGCTTTTCTTTGCATTGATTCAGCCAGTCATGTTTGTTTTGTTATTTGCATTTGTATTTGGTGGCGCAATTGATGTTGGCCCCGGTGGCGCGCAGGCGTATCGAGAATATTTGATTCCTGGCATTTTGGCCCAGACCGTTATGTTCGCAGTTGCAGGAATCACCGTTGGTATTACTGAGGACGCAAGCAAAGGAATCATGGATAGATTCCGCTCATTGCCAATGCGACCAGGTGCGGTACTAACTGGTCACACCTTGGCTTCACTGCTGCAAAATATTTTGGTAATCGGAATTCTTTCCATCACAGGTTTAGCTGTTGGCTGGAGAATCAATAACGGTTTTTCAGACGCAGCGTTGGCCTACCTAATGTTCGCTTCCTTCGCCTACGCCATCACATGGGTTGGAGCTTGGATTGGGCTTCACATGCCAAACTCTGAAGTTGCTGGCACTGCAGGCTTGGCTTGGATTTTCCCATTTACATTCGCGTCAAACATCTTTACACCAGTGGCAACAATGCCAGGTTGGTTACAGCCATTTGTCCTGTGGAATCCAGTTTCATGTTTAGCGCTGGCTGCACGAAAGCTGTTTGGAAACCCAACCCCATTGCTTGGTGATTCATTTCCTGAACGATACCCAGTGCAGCTTTCATTTGCGTATTGTTTTTTGCTATTAGCAATTTTTGCGCCGTTAGCAGTGCGCGCATTTAAAACTCGCAACAAGTAAAACTAGGGAATGTAAAGTTCTGCCGCAACGATAACTATGCGAAGAGTTTTTCCGGACGGTGTTTCATACGAAATCTCTGCGCCAACTTCTTGATTCAGTACGGCTGCGCCCATGGGACTAGTTGGCGAATAAACATCAATAGAAGTGTGGGCTGCTTCTTCGCGCGATCCGAGTAAAAACGTTTCAGTGTCATCCAGATCTGGAAAGTTAACGGTCACAACCATGCCTTGGGAAACTATGCCTTCTTCAATTTCAGGTGTACCGATTTGGGCAGCCTCGAGCATCTTTGTTAGTTGGCGCACCCGGCCCTCGTTTTTGCCTTGCTCTTCTCGGGCTGCGTGGTAGCCACCGTTTTCCTTTAAGTCGCCTTCTTCGCGAGCAGCGGTAATACGCGCTTTAATCTCTTCACGAAACTCACCACTTCGATGCTCTAGCTCAGCTTTGAGTCGATCGAATGCCTCTTGGGTTAACCAAACTTCGTTCATTCGATAGACATTACGCGTATTTAGCTAGTTGGTGCGACTCCGGGCGCGACCTGCTCTGGAATTTTCACTCCTGGTGGGAAATTTGCTGGTGGAACCCTGAAGTTTTTTGAGTTTGAACAGCCCAAAACTTCAGCTAGTACGGCTTGGCCATTTGTGGTTAAGGGATAGCTGACCTGCTCGTAATCGGTGCCGCCAGCAACTGTAATGGTTGCGTAACCAACATCAGTTCGAAAAATATCCTGAGCTCGAACCACGCAGTAAGTAGGCAATTCAGGGCCACGGGCCAGTTCCCAAGTGATATTTACTTGAGTTGGCGAGACGATTTCAAAGGTAAGGAGCTGTGCGCTCACACTTGGGTTCTGCTGGCGAAATGTTGCGTAAGCGAGACTTCCAGAAACGACACCGGCAATCAAGATGCCAATTAGCACTGGAACCACACGCCTGCGACGCACACCGTACCGAAGTTGGATGTGGGCTGGAAGGTTTGTATTGTTTGGCATGCTGACTCCAGAATACGGCCTCCGAAGAGATAGTGGAGAATAGAGGTATGGCGGAAATTGATATCACTCAAACTGTGGCGCAAAGGTATTTGCCCGCCACAGGCGAACCGCCTCGATTACTAGCTGTCCATGCCCACCCAGATGATGAATCCAGTAAGGGTTCGGCATCAACTGCAAAATATGTCAGTGAAGGTGTGCAGATCATGGTTGTGAGTTGCACAGGTGGCGAACGTGGCGACATCTTGAATCCTGGATTTGAACTTGGTGATAGATCTATATCTGATGTTCGCAAATTAGAGATGCAAAGAGCAGCAGAAATTCTTGGTGTCTCACATCGCTGGCTGGGATTTGAAGATTCTGGTTGGCCAGATGGTGATCCAAAGCCACCGCTACCTAAAGGTTGCTTTGCTGAGTTGCCGCTAGAAACCGTCAGCGCACCACTAGTAGAGATTGTGCGCGAGTTTAAGCCACACGTAATCACGACTTATGACGAGAACGGTGGTTACCCTCATCCAGATCACATTCGAACTCATGAAGTTTCGATGTATGCCTGGGAAAAAGCGGCCGACCCAAATTTTGAAACAAATCAAGAACCATGGGCAGCTGCCAAACTTTACTATCACCATGGTTTTTCAAAGTCACGAGTGCAAGCCATGCATGACGTATGCCAGGAATTAGGAATCGATTCCCCGTATCAGGAATGGCTGGATGAATGGGAAGGCGAAGACTTGGTAACTAATCGGGTTACCGCGCGAATTGATTGTGCGAACTGGTTCCCAATTCGCGAAGCGGCGCTCAAAGCGCATGAGACTCAAATCGATCCAAGTGGTAGTTGGTTTGTGATACCAAGTGAAAAGCTTGCCGAAATTTGGCCAACTGAAGACTATGAACTTGCTATTTCCCGAATTGGTGAAATTGTGGAAGAGACAGACTTGTTTGCAGGACTTAGGGGAGCGTAGATGTTTAGATTCATTACTTCAATTGCCGGAACTTCGCCGGAACCGTTCCCATCCTCAACCGAATTTGATGCATCCAAAGTAAACCCTGGTCCACTAGGTGGAATAGTGTTTTTACTTTTAACAATTGCGGTCGTAATCCTGCTGTTTAGTTTTAATCGTCACATAAAGAGAGTTAATTTCGAGCAGGACGATACCGAATAGTAATCAATTATGAATCGGCACTTATCGCGTCGCCTATTGACGATACATATTCTTGGGACGGCTTCGGTTATAGCTTGCCTAGCATTTGCTAACTGGCAATGGAATAGAGCTCAGGTCTACGTTCCACCTGTAACCGCAGCAGTTAGAACTTTTGAAGAACTCAGTCCGCTGCGAGATTACCTACCGGCATCTTCTGTTGGTGTTCCAACATCAGTTACCGGCACCTGGCAACCAGATGAAAGAATTTTGCTGTGGGAACGTGTAAGTGACGGTAAGTCAATGGTTAATCCCGATCCGGAAACTGAACTTCTGGTTGAGTGGGTTGGACCGATTGGCTATTGGATCGTAGACATCCTGGAATTACCAGATGAATCTAGTTTGGGAGTAGTTCGTGGGTTTACGGAAACTCCAGAGGAGATTGCAATAGCTGAGGGTGAAGCTACTATTACTGGAGTCATGCAACCAAGTGAAGATGTGCCTGGCCTCAAACTGGTCAACAATATTGAACTTTTGACCACAGATTTGATTGTGAAAAATTCCAGAACTATCGCCCATGATGGATACCTCGTGGCAACAACTTTGGGAGAGAATTTAACGCCAGTTACCCCGATTTTTACCGAACCAATTGCCAAAGGACTTAACTGGCGAAACGTTGCCTACACCTTTAACTGGGTGTTCTTTGCTGGGATTGTCGCAATGATGTGGGTACGAGTGGTGCGTGATGAATTTGAATTCGCCGAAATCGCAAAAAGTAATGCAGAATTAGGACATGACAATGAAGCGTGATGGGTTTGCCAAACAGTGGATGTTCTACCGAATTATGGCAGTAGTGGTTGGATCTGTACTTTTGGTCTTGACGGGTTTTCTAATCTCAGTTCGAGGTTTGCAAAATGAGGAACCAGCATTCTATGCAGCAGCCTGGACTGCACATGGATATCTGTTTCCGGTTTACGTGGTTGCAACTTTCATGCTTTCAACAAAATTGAAATGGTCATTTGGAAAAACAATTTTGATCATGTTGGCTGGGACGATTCCATTCATGTCATTCCTAACCGAACGTAACGTGGCTAAGGAAGTTTCTAGAAGTAACGACGCAGCTGCGGGCGGCTTTCTGGTCTAACGCCAGCGATGCTGGCCTTCGGGCTCATCTGCCCACGAGCGCTCATCCTCTAGTGGCTCAACATGAGTTGTGATGATGGTCTCTGGAAGTTCAGCAATGATGTCTGCTTCTAAGTTTTCGGATAAATCGTGACCCTTTTGTATCGTCCAGGCACCTGGCACCAAAACGTGCATTGACACAAATCGTTGGCGTCCAGCTTCACGAGTTTGTAGCGCATGAAATTTAACTTCGTCACTCTCATACTTAGTCAGGACGTTAACAATCTTTAGGTGATCGTCATCAGAGAGCGCTTTGTCCATCAGACCTGCAGTGCTACTGCGAAGTAAGTTAATTCCAGTAACAATTATGTTGAGCCCTACAGCCAAGGCAACAATTCCATCCAGGCGATTCCAACCTGTTACAACAACTAAGCCAACACCTACGATTACTCCAACAGAAGTCCAAACGTCCGTTATCAAGTGCTTGCCATCTGCGATCAAAACTGGTGATCGATGAAGCTTTCCAGCACGTAACAAAATCAAAGCGGCACCACCATTAATGACTGCGGCAACGGTTGAAATTGTTAAGCCCCAGCCAATCTGCTCAAGCTCGCGAGGCGAAATAATTCTGTCGATTGCGGTGTAAACAATAATCAACGCAGCTAAGAGGATCATGAATCCTTCAATTGAAGCGGAAAAGTATTCTGCTTTGCCGCGACCAAAGTGGTGCATTGCATCTGCCGGTTTCATTGCGGTTCGAAGTGCAAACAAGGCAACTACTGCTGCAACAATGTTCACCGTAGATTCGAGAGCATCCGAGAGCAATCCGACCGAACCAGTAGCCCACCAGGCAGCCATCTTCATGCCAAACACCACAACACTCACGATGATTGACATCCAGGCGAATTTAGCCAAATTGATTTGAGAATTATTGGTCAGGGAACTACTCATAGTTCATTGTCGCAGATAAGTTTTCGAAAACCGCCTTACGACCAGTGTTAATCAGAGATACCAAATCTGGAATGCAGTTTTTGTAGTGGCTTTGGCGCCCACCAGTTCCAGTCCCCAGCCACGCGCATCAAAGCTGGAACAAGTAATCCCCGAACAACTGTGGCGTCAAGCAGGATTGCAAAAGCAATACCAAGACCCAACATCTTGATGCTGGTAACGCCACTTGTCATGAAGCAGGCGAACACAATGGCAATTAACACTGCAGCCGCGGTGATGATTCGTCCAGATTTTTGCAGTCCTGCACTTACCGAAGTGATTGTGTCCGCTCCGCTGTCATGCTCTTCTTTGATTCTGGAAAGCAGAAATAGTTCGTAATCCATCGAAAGTCCAAATGCCACAATTGCAACTAACACCAAAGTGGAAGTATCTAAAGCTCCAGTCACTGTAAAGTCACCAACTAGCCACTTGGCATTGCCATCTTGGAAAACCCAAACCAAAACTCCAAGTGTCGCTCCAAGACTTAACAGGTTCAAAATAACAGCCTTGATTGGAAGTACCGCACTGCCAGTAAACAAGAACAAGATGATCAAAGTGGCGATAATGAGCCAACCAAGTACCGCAGGCAGATTTTCCGAAATACCATTTTGGGAATCAGTGAAAATTGCAGCCTGGCCGCCAATCAAAGTTCCATCTGCTGGCGGTGCAACTGCCCGGAGTCGGGTGATTAGGTTTTGAGCGTCTAAGTTTCGGGATTCCACATCGGTGTAAAGCGTAATTCGATGATGTGACGGTGAAGCTTTAACTGCTTGTTCAGCAGCCAGTGGCGTTGTGACATCTCCTTCGATGTAGCTGTCACCCGTGAATGCGCTTAAGACATTTTGATCTGCAACCAATGCTTTTGCGTATTCATTGACCTGGGCAGTGGTAGCAGAAATTGGTACCAAAACTTCAACCGGAATTTGACTCTTGAATCTTTCTCGAATTTGATCGGATGCAATGGCAGCAGGATTACTGGCTGGCAGAACGCGATCATCTACTTGGCTGAACTTCGCATCGAGTGCGGGGGAAGCCAGCGCCACCAGTAACGTCACAGTTCCAACAATTATCAAAATTGGACGCTTCATTACCGCAGTTGCTAGCGAGGACCAGGCTCCGGATTCCTTTGGCTTTAAATCGCCACGTCTGACCTTCCACTTATCAACCTTGTGCCCAAGTAACGCAAGCGTTGCTGGCAGTGCGATTAGCGAGGCAAGCACTGCGAATAGAACAACGCTTACGCCTGCATATGCAAAAGACTTTAAGAAATATTGTGGGAATAACAACATGGAAGCCAGTACTAAGGCGACGGTTACTCCAGAGAAAAATACCGTGCGCCCGGCAGTCGAAACAGTTTTAATTACTGAGGCAGTGACATCGTTAGTTCTCGCCAATTCCTCTCGGAAGCGATTAACTATCAGTAATGCGTAGTCAATTCCAAGTCCCAGACCTAATCCAGTAATTAAATTCAATGCAAATATTGAAACGTCAGTGAACTGTGTAATCAAATAGAGCACAAAGAAACTTCCAGCAATTGAGCCAAGGGCCACGACCATAGGTAAGCCAGCAGCCACTGCTGCGCCAAATACGATCAGCAACATCAAAATATTGAGTGGAATTGCGATAGCTTCGGCAATTTTCAAATCATTTTCGATCTGGCCGTTTATTGCTTTGTAAAGAACTTCGATACCACCCACATAAGCCCGGGTGCCAGCTGATTCTTTGTCATAAGTTTCCTGAATGATCATCGCAGTGTCTGCGGCTTGCTCTGAATCTAGGTCCTTATCAAAATAAACAAGTACTAAGCCAGCGTTGCCATCAAAACTTTTAAAACTTTCATCACCGGTATTCCAGTACGAAACTATGGATTCAATATTTTCTTCATCAGCAACTTGAGCAAGCAAATCATTAGCAGCAGTAACCGAAGCTGGGTCATCGATACTCGCGAACGTATCTATAACCAAAATCGCGGAGGCATCACGGGTATCAAAGTCTGATCTCAGAAGTCGGTCAACTTCCGCTGAATCGCTGCCTAGATCGTCATATCCTTGACTCTTTAACGAGCCAAACATGCCAGCACCAATAATGCCTGCAACAAGTACTGAAATTATGTACCCTACGAAAACACCTTTGCGGTGTTGGACCACAAACTGGCCAATTTTTTCAAACACAGGAGCGCCCTAAATTGCTGATGAGAATTTTGAAGTTATTTTAAAGAGCCTATTTCACAATTGTTGTTTTGCTCGTTGAAACTAAGACTCCCAGACGCGAGTCACTTGTTTTTGCCCGGTAGGAGACTGTGAACGAATTGGCGCCAGTAGTACGAGTGATAGACCATTTTCCGGCTGCATCGGTTTTCACAGTGGCAATTTTTCTCCATGAACCATTGCCATTTTTTCGTTCAACAATTACGGCAACACCTTTGTAGCCCGGAGTTACCGATCCTGAGACCGTGAACTTGGAATTTCGCTTCGCTGATTTAGGGGAACTTACAGTCAGTGAACCTGCCATTGTGACTTGCTGAGTTGAAGTCTTGATAGTGCCTTTTGCATTCGTCGCGGTGATCCTCAATTGATGATCTCCAGGTGTGTGACCAGTCCAGAGAATCGCCCACGAACCTTTGATATTTGAAGTAGCTGTTGAAACGGTTTTCCATTTCCCGCCTACTCGTTGTTGCAATTTGAGCGATGCCCCAACTTGTGCTGGCGAAACTTTGCCAGTGAACTTGTAGTCACTTGGCGCGATTACTTTTGTTGGCCAATTTACTTTTGTTACTGACGTAAGTTCTCGTGGTGTTACATCGATTGATCCAGGCACTGTCGAAATCCCAGGAGAAATTTTCGAAATGTAAGTTGACTTTGTCCCAAGCACACCACGTAATTCGTCAGGATTAATTTGCTGACCTGGCGCAATCGTAAGCGCCGTTATGTTTCCAGCGGAGTCTGAAATATTTAGGTTTTTGATACCGCCACTTGGATAGTTTCCAGTTACAGCCATTGACCACACATCAGCCATAACAACACCCTGCGCCCGGAGTCGAGCAACTAATGAAGCTTGATCAACCGTGTCAACCCAAGCTGAATTAGAGTTATTGACGCGCGGATCTTGGGACCAATGGTCATCAACCCCGACTAAATATGGAAGTGTCGAACCCCAAACTTCGGAAGTTGGTTGGGACTTACCTCCAGTAGACGAGGAATAGTAAGTTGAGATGATTGAAGGCTCAACGGTTGAAGAAAGCTTGGGGTCCTTGTATCTCACAACATAAGCAGTTTTTGGATCGACAATAGTTGCGTTAACTGCTTTAACCCATTCACTTCCGCTTGTACCGATCTCTTTGCTGTATCCAACAAACGCCTGATCAACTGTGGTCGCAAATATCTGACAATCACATCCGCTACGCGTTGAATATTTCTTCACCGCGTACGATCGGCCAGCAATAGCTTGGGCTTGCATAGCGGCAGGAGTCCAAGACGATGGAACTTCCCCAAGGCCGTATAAGTATTCATTAGATAGGCGCAAAGTGTTTACAACAACCAAGTCCACGACATTATCGCCGAAGGTGCCGGAAGAAATTTCCAAAGTGCCATAGCGGTAGCGATGCGAGCAAGAGTTTGCAATGCATGTCGCACTTCCTAAATCGCTACTAGTCCTTGGGTCATTGATTGCCATTGCAGCGGTGGTTCCATGGCCGACATTAATTACGGTGTCAGCTTTGAGCCAGTTCAAAACAATTTTTAGCCCTGCGCCCTTAACGACACCACCAACAGTAACTTCAGTTTTCCCTTTAACGGTTGTAAATGTTGCGACCACTCCTTTTGCAACTGGAATAGGTGTGCCGCCATCAATTACGAGATTAAATGCGCCTCCTGTTGTCTTGCCAGGAATTGTTTCTCCCCGAACTGCAACAAATGTGCGATCCTGCAAAAGCCCAACCCGAATGTTTGTAACCGGCAACACAACTGGATCAACCGTGGTTCCCGTGTAATAGTGCGTAAGAATTTGCGCAGCAGTAAATCCGTCAAGCCCCATACCTTGAGCGCCATATTGGCTCATGCCAACACCATGACCGAAACCTGATCCAGTGATGGTGAACTCATCTGGAACTTGAACCGCATTGGCGCCGCGGGCAGACCCAAGTGAGCCACCAATAAGCAGGGTGGCCAATGCCGCAACAACTAAGGATTTGGCGGATTTGTTCATGTTCTCACGATCGGTGGGGGAAGCTTCTATACGAAACTAACACAGTAAAAGCCCGTAAATAGGGAAGGGCTATCCAAGAATTGGACATTAATCAGCAAAAATCGTCCCTATTTCTCTTGATTTCAAGTCATTACAGTTCTTGACTTACGATTAGAGCAGCGTATTCGCGCAAATCTGATTGAGAGCAAGGACATATCTGTGAGCGTTCTAGACAAAATTCTTCGCGCCGGCGAAGGAAAAATTCTGCGAACTCTCGAGTCCATGGCAGGTCAGGTTAATGCTCTAGAGGAGCACTATGTCGCGATGTCTGACGATGAGTTACGTGGACTAACTGCGGACTTTAAGCTTCGGGTTTCAAATGGCGAAAGCCTTAATGACTTATTGCCTGAAGCCTTTGCTGCAGTTCGCGAAGCTAGCAAGCGCACTTTGGGTCAACGTCACTATGACGTTCAGTTAATGGGTGGCGCTGCACTTCATTTAGGAAATATTGCTGAAATGCGAACTGGTGAAGGTAAAACCCTTGTCTCAACTTTGCCTGCATATTTAAATGCGCTGTCAGGTCGTGGCGTACACGTCGTAACGGTTAACGATTACTTGGCAGCTCGAGATGCACAATGGATGGGTCGCGTCCATCGCTTCTTAGGTTTGGAAGTTGGCACAATTCTTTCGAACATGAGTTCCGAAGAACGTCGGATTTCATATAACGCAGACATCACTTATGGCACCAATAATGAATTTGGATTCGATTACCTTCGCGACAATATGGCGCTGAATCCACAAGATCGAGTGCAAAGAGAATATAACTTCGCGATTGTCGATGAAGTTGACTCGATCTTGATCGATGAAGCCAGAACACCACTGCTAATCAGTGGACCTGCCGATGTTGCGACCAAGTGGTATGCCGAGTTTGCAAGATTAGTGCCACGCTTGAGTGCCGACACTGACTACGAAGTTAATGAAAAAAAGCGAACCATTGGCATTTTGGAACCAGGCGTATCGAAAGTTGAAAACTGGTTAGGTATCGAAAATCTTTACGAATCAGAAAATACTCAACTTGTAGGTTATTTGAACAATGCAATCAAGGCTCTCGCGTTATTTAAGAAGGACAAGGATTATGTCGTTATGGACGGGGAAGTTCTCATTGTTGATGAACACACCGGTCGAATTTTGGCAGGACGTCGTTACAACGATGGAATGCATCAAGCGATTGAAGCCAAAGAAGGCGTAGAAATTCAAAACGAAAACCAAACGCTAGCTACAATCACAATCCAGAACTACTTCCGTATGTACGACAAACTTTCTGGCATGACTGGTACTGCGATGACCGAAGCTTCGGAATTCCAGCAGATCTACAAACTTGGCGTAGTTCCAATTCCAGCAAACCGTCCAGTGCAACGTACTGACCAATCAGACTTGGTGTACCGCACTGAGGACGCAAAGCTAAAAGCAGTGATTGCGGACATCGAATCAAAGCATCGCGATGGCCAACCTGTATTAGTTGGAACAACTAGCGTCGAGAAGAGCGAACTCGTCTCGAAGTATTTGACTCGCTCGGGAATCCCGCATGAAGTTTTGAACGCTAAACAACACGATCGAGAGGCAACCATTGTTGCTGAAGCGGGACGCAAGGGCGCAGTAACAGTTGCAACAAATATGGCTGGTCGCGGAACCGACATCATGTTGGGTGGCAACCCAGAATTCCGTGCGACTCAGGAACTTGAACGTCGTGGCCTAGATCCAGTTGAGAACCAAGCAGAGTATGAAGCCGCTTGGGCCGGGGCGCTAGAAGCAGCGCAATCCGCGGTTGCTTCAGAGCATGACGAAGTCGTTTCGGTTGGTGGACTTTATGTTCTCGGAACAGAGCGCCACGAATCGAGGCGCATTGATAATCAGCTGCGTGGACGATCGGGTCGTCAAGGAGATCCTGGCGAAACTCGTTTCTATCTTTCTCTTGAAGATGACTTAATGCGCTTATTCAAGGGTGACATGGTCAATTCCTTCCTGCAGCGCTTCAATGTTCCTGACGACGTACCTATTGAAGCCAAGATGGTCACGAATTCGATTCGTTCCGCACAAACTCAGGTTGAATCACAAAACTTTGAAATCCGTAAGAATGTATTGAAGTATGACGAGGTTATGAATCGACAGCGCCAAGTTGTCTATGGCGAGCGTTCTAGAGTACTTGATGGCGAAGACATTCAGGAACAAATCAAGACCTTCATGAGTGACACGATTGCGGCGTATGTTGCAGCTGAAACTGCCGAAGGGTTCCCGGAAGATTGGGATCTGCAAGAATTATGGAAAGCCTTAGCTTCGCTTTACCCAATCGAGATTTCTAATAGCGACATCGTTAAGGCTGCCGGCGGGGATCCGGCAGATTTGTCCGCAGATTTTATGACTGCGACACTGCAAGAAGACATTAATCGCGCTTACTTAGCCCGTGAGGCTGAATTGCAACCACCCGTGATGCGGGAACTTGAGCGCCGAGTGATTTTGTCAGTGCTTGATCGCAAATGGCGTGAGCACTTGTATGAGATGGATTATTTGAAAGAAGGTATCGGCCTGCGCGCAATGGCGCAGCGCGATCCACTTGTCGAATACCAACGTGAAGGCTTTGACCTGTTCGTTGCAATGATGGAAGCCATTAAAGAAGAATCTGTTGGCTACCTGTTTAATGCCGAAGTTACGGTCACTCCGCACGTCCACAGTGATGGCGAAGAAGATGAAATCGAATTGGAAACTAAAGGGCTAACAGCACCACAAACTCCAACGGCACTTCAGTACTCGGGGCCTAGTGAAACCGGGGAAGTTAAAACCACAGCAGTTTCAAATGATGTTTACGCAAACACCGGACGCAATGAACCGTGTCCATGTGGGTCGGGAAGTAAGTTCAAGAAATGTCACGGAGCTGCAGGTTAGGTAAGTAGTGCCGTAACTATTCCGGCAGTGCCCACATCAGACTCGTCGCCACGCCACGTCATTAACCGCACTTGAATCCGCCGAAGTAACTTTGATTTGTGCCAGAGCGGACAGCGTTGGAATTGCCAGGCTTGTGCGGGGATATTTGGAATTTGATGAATTGTTCGCACACTCGGAAGTCCACGTTTTACTCTGGGGAGTCACGAGTGATGCCCAGAGTAAAGATGTCAGAGCTGCAGTCAGTCGACACACTGGAATCACGTCAATTTTTGAAACTTCACATGACTTTGAAGTCACGAGAAAAGCACTTAATCAAAATACATTTATCGGCAAATTAGATCCAAAAAATTCCATCACAAAAGAGTTCGAATCAATTTCGCAAATGATTTATAAAAATCTAGACCTTCAGAAGCAAACTCAAATTCAGACTCGAAAACCGAGACGTAATTTATTGAAACGTGCTGCGTAGCAATTACTACTTAAGCAAGTCTTGAACTCTTGAGATTCCTTCGATTAAATCGTCATCGCCCAAAGCATAAGAAAGTCGGATGTAGCCCGGAGTTCCAAAAGCTTCACCTGGAACAACTGCAACTTCTACTTCGTCGAGAATCAACGCGGAAAGTTCAGCCGAAGTTGTTGGCACTTTTCCGCGAATCTCTCGACCCAAAATGTTTTTGACCGATGGATAAACGTAGAACGCACCCTCCGGCTCGGGGCAGTTAACGCCTTCGATTTCATTTAGCATCTTGGTGATCAGTTGCCGGCGGCGATCAAAAGCAATTTTCATTTCGTGAACGGCAGAAAGGTCACCGGAGACTGCTGCTAAGGCTGCGATCTGAGAAACGTTTGCAACATTTGATGTGGCATGCGACTGCAAATTCGTGGCAGCCTTAACGATGTCGTTAGGTCCGATCATCCAGCCCACACGCCATCCAGTCATCGCATAAGTTTTTGCAACACCGTTTACGATGATGCACTTATCCGCTAACTCAGGAACTAAAACTGGCATAGATGAAAATTCTGCGTCTCCGTAAACCAAGTGTTCATAAATTTCGTCTGTTACAACCCAAATGCCTTTTTCAACTGCCCACTGGCCAATTGCTTCAACTTCGGCAGGTGAGTAAACAGCGCCTGTTGGATTACTTGGAGAAACGAATACCAACGCTTTAGTTTTTGTAGTAATAGCTTTTTCAAGTTGTGCAATAGATGTCCGATAGCCAGTTGATTCATCGGTCATGATTTCAACTGGAACGCCACCAGCCAAGCGAATGGACTCTGGGTAAGTTGTCCAATACGGCGCTGGAAGCAATACTTCATCGCCTGGATCAAGCAGAGCAGCGAATGCGTTATATAACGCTTGCTTGCCACCATTGGTAATCAAAACCTGACTTGGGTCAACTACAAAACCGGAATCGCGCAAAGTCTTTGCGGCAATCGCCGTCTTTAGCTCAGGCAAACCACCAGCTGGCGTGTAGCGATGCCATTTTGGATCACGACAAGCAGCAACAGCGGCTTCAACTATGTAGTCAGGAGTCGGGAAGTCTGGTTCGCCAGCGCCAAAGCCAATTACTGGCCGACCAGCTGCCTTTAATGCCTTAGCCTTGGCGTCTACAGCTAAGGTCGCGGACTCTGCAATTGCCCCAATTCGGGCGGAAACTCGAGGTTTGTTCACGCGCTCAAGTATTGCCTATTTGGCGAGTTCTAGCATTACCGGGGTTGGAAATCCGTGGTTTTTGCTCCGCCAAAAATGGGTCTAGACTTGACACTCCGACACAATTCTTAGACTGCGTAAGCGTGCCTAGAAACAGGTAGGCGAGTGCGGATCGAAATTGTGCCAGAGGGTCGTGGCTCAATTGGTAGAGCACCGGTCTCCAAAACCGGTGGTTGGGGGTTCAAGTCCCTCCGGCCCTGCTGCAAGAAGTAAAGAAAAGGTTTCAAGAGTCAATAAAGTTCCGGTGAAGAAAGGAAAGACAGTGAGTGTAAGTACTACAGAACGTCTTGGGTTGTTTGGTCGCATCGCACTTTTCTTGCGCCAAGTTATGTTCGAGTTAAAGAAAGTTGTTTGGCCGACCAAAGAACAACTTGTAACCTACACAGCTGTTGTAATCGTTTTTGTAACCATCATGGGATTGATAATTGCGGCCCTAGATTTTGCATTCGTACAACTTGTTCTACTTGTTTTCGGTTAGTCGTTAGGTAAGGAAATATACGTGTCTGAATCACCCTTCTTAGAAGCAGTAGCTCCACAGGCAGATGACGTTTCGTCATCAGTTGCTGTTGACATGCCAATTTCTAATGAAGAAGCAATTGAAGCAACAGACGTTGCTTACGATGGCGCAACTGATGTTGACCTTGATGGCGAAGTTTCAACTACTTCGGCCGAAGATAACTTTGACCTGTCTGCTGCTATCGAAGCTGAACTTGCTACTGAAGAGTCTGCAACTGAAGAAGTTGTATCCGAAGTAGTAGTCGAAGAAGATACAACTACTGAAGCAGTGGTTGTATCCGAAGAAGCGCCAGCTGACGAAGATCCATTAGTTGCATTCCGGGCTCGCTTGGAATCACAAATTGGCGATTGGTTCGTAATTCACTCCTACGCAGGTTTTGAAAACCGCGTGAAGCAAAACTTAGAAACTCGCGCAGTCTCCTTGAACATGGAGGACTACATCTACGAAGTAAATGTTCCTACTGAGGACGTTACTGAAATTAAGAATGGTGTGCGCAAGCAAGTAAAGCGGAATAAGTTCCCAGGATATGTTTTAGTTCGCATGGACCTAACAGATGAATCATGGGGTGTAGTTCGACACACTCCAGGTGTAACCGGATTCGTTGGCCAGGGTCATAACCCAGCCCCACTTTCAATGGATGAAGCGTTTGACATGCTTCGCCCAACTCAGCAAAAGGCAATCGCATCGGTTGCAACCGCTGCTGCTGCATCAGCCAGCGAAAAGGGTGGCAACTCAAGTGGCGCCAAGATCGACATCGATCTAAACATCGGCGATTCGGTAACTGTGGTCGATGGACCTTTTGCCACATTGCATGCAACGATTTCCGAGATCAACTTGGATGCACAAAAGGTCGTAGGTCTAGTAGAGATCTTCGGTCGTGAAACTCCTGTGGAACTGGGCTTCAACCAGATTCACAAGAACTAAAGAAACAACGAAAA
>Ga0315908_10000840_pt1 | contig 23791 bp, 23 predicted proteins | sample LakEriMetagenome_12_FD_203520 | JGI IMG/M metagenome (GOLD analysis project Ga0315908, IMG submission 203520) | Freshwater fungal communities from buoy surface, Lake Erie, Ohio, United States - Buoy 4 MA124 | ecosystem: Environmental > Aquatic > Freshwater > Lake > Lake biofilm | place: USA...
GTCAGGTTCTTGGAATCTGCCAGAGTCAGGCGCGTGGTCATAGGAAAGTCCAAACCATAGGCGCTCTGTTGGGCAGTTGCGATAAAGAGCATCGAGCCAACGGTTGCCCAGAGGGTGACCTTGCCGGCCCGTGAAATGCGCAGGGCGGAGAGAGCTGTGAAGAACTCACGAATATCGTGCTTCATAACTTGCTCCTTCCACTCCATCGATCTCTTGCCCCATGGCCTATCGACCTCAGAATTGAGGTTGGAGCCTTGGGGGAATGGGTAAAGGTTTGCAAGTGATGGGGTGAGTCGCAAATTTAGATGTGCGTGAGTCGCAAATTCTCAGGATTGGGGGTATCTGTGGATAGGTAAAAGCGCAGGTCAGTTAGGGCAAAGTCCCAAATGTCCCATTTGTGACTGTGAGATTTAAATGGGTGGTAAATAAGGGGTGAACAGCTGGCTACGCCTGCGGCCCCTCAAGCATCTCGGTGACTAGCGCTGCGATCGGCGAGCGCTCTGAACGAGTCAGGGTCACATGGGCGAAGAGCGGATGGCCCTTGAGGGTCTCAACCACTGCCACAACGCCGTCATGGCGGCCAACGCGCAAGTTATCGCGCTGGGCCACATCGTGGGTCATCACGACTCGCGACCCCTGGCCGATTCGAGATAGGACGGTGAGGAGAACTCCCCGCTCCAGCGACTGGGCCTCATCGACAATGACGAAGGAATCGTGAAGGGAGCGGCCACGGATGTGAGTCAGTGGCAGAACTTCAATCAGACCTCGGTCGATGATCTCATCGATGACTGCCTGGCTGACCAGAGCCCCCAAGGTGTCAAAGACTGCTTGAGCCCACGGCGACATCTTCTCGCCTTCACTGCCTGGCAAATATCCAAGCTCTTGTCCGCCAACGGGATAGAGAGGGCGGAAGATGACGACCTTCTTATGAAGGCGCTTTTCCATCACCGCTTCAAGGCCTGCACATAAGGCCAGTGCTGACTTTCCTGTTCCAGCCCGGCCTCCCATCGAGACGATGCCGATGCTGTCATCGAGGAGTAGGTCGAGTGCAATACGTTGTTCTGCAGAGCGGCCATGGAGACCAAATGCTTGGCGATCGCCTCGGACTAGCTGCAACTGCTTATCGGCTGTGACTCGGGCAAGGGCGCTTCCCTTTTCTGAGTGGAGAACGATGCCGGTGTGAACAGGAAATTGGTGGGCGCATTCATGATCTGCGCGATCGGATGCATAGAGCTCATCGATGGTGTTATGGCCGACAGAGACTTCTTCAATTCCTGTCCATCCGCTATTGGAAACTAACTCTGCAAGATATTCCTGTGCTTCAACTCCGACAGAGGATGCTTTAACGCGCAGTGGAAGATCTTTTGTAACGAGCACTACATGCTTTCCATCAGACATCAGGTTCTTAGAGATGGCAAGGATGCGCGAATCATTGGTGCCATCGCGCAAGAAGCCATGTGGCAGAGTGCTTAAATCAGTGTGGTTAAGCTCTACTGAGAGGGTTCCACCTTCAGGTGTAATCGTCAGAGGTGCATCAAGGCGTCCATGTTCAACGCGCAGATCATCTAGGGCGCGAAGGGCTGCCCTGGCAAAGTAGCCGAGTTCAGGATGGTCACGTTTTGTCTCGAGCTCGCCAATGACGGCTATGGGAATGATGACTTCATGTTCTTCAAATCGCTTCATCGCACCGGGATCTGCCAGCAGTACTGATGTATCCAATACATAGGTCTTACGGGCCGGATTGTTCTTTGCACTTGCTGCAGCTTTTGAAGTAGCCAAGGCTTAACCATTCTCTTTAGTTTTATCTAGCTGCATCAATTGCCACAAAGCCGCAATCGCTACAGGGGGAAAGAGGTGGGAGTTGCTTCTGACTCGTAAAAGATAGAACTTATGAATCGGACTTTTGGTGCGACACGCCATTAACTAGAAAAAGGTCACCCACTGTTTACCTTGGCAAGAAGAGCAGGGAAGTTAGCTGTACTTCTTCACAATCCGGCGTTCGGCCACAAAGGAGGCAAAGGGCAGAGTTCCTGCTGCAATCAGAGCCAGAATTGTCAGAAGTGACATCTTTCTCTGCACCCCGATCTGCAGGGCGGTGAGGATGTAGACGATATAGAGGTAGCCATGGGCGATCGGGATTGAAATCAACCATTGATTGGTTTCGATGGCATCAAAGAGATATTTAGCAGGCATATATCCAAAGATCAGAAGGAGAAGATTGACGCCACAGAGGATGGCCATCAATCGAAAGCGCGTAAGGACTGCAGTTGTTGGTTGAGTCATGGGAGAACTCTAAACCCTCTCGTCATCTCTCTTATAGAAAGGCAGCCACAACACAAGCAGGGCCATAAACCACCAGATGACGACGTAAGAAATATGCTGCCAATAAAAGCCCGGCACATCAGCCGTCAGTTCAGGTGGAGTAATCCGGCTGCGATCGACTGACCCGCTTCTGCTTGCTTCGGCAGTGGCCAAGATAAACCCTTCAAAGAGTTGGGCATCAGTGCTTGCAACAAGGATGCTGCTATCAAGTCGTGAGAGTTCTGTTGCAGTATTAGCTGCGCGGTCTTGATTTTGGGCAGGTAGCAAGGTGCCGGAGACTTCAACCTTGGTTGCCATCACAATCTCAGGGCTAGAAAGTCGCTGGCTCCATAGCCCGCGCACAACCAAGATTGCAGTATCGGTCTCATTCTGAAGTAGCCCGACTTCCCAATCATCGACAACACCGTTGCCATCTTTCTGGTTCGGGGCTTTATAGGTTGCGATGTAGTAACCAGATGTTGTGACTAACTTTCCAATACTTTCACCGGGCACAATGCCTGTGGCGGCGCTCTTTTCAAGGAGTGGATAGATAGTTGAATCTATAGGTAGATCGGCGTAGTCCTGTAATTCTTGGGCACGTTGTAACTGCCAGATGCCAAGTCCAATAAAAGTTGCTGCTAGTACTAGGACTACGAGCCCTTGGAGAGATTTCTTAATTGTCGTCTTCATTCTCCTGGACGACTTCTGAGTTCTGCTGCATGCGGTTAAAGCGCTTATAGAAGTTGCGCAGCAATAGAGTGATAGTGGTAAAGAGAACGATCATTGTGAGGGAGCCTGCGATTCCTACATCGTAATCTTTAACCATGAGAGGATTCTCCCATGTCACAGGGCAACAACCAATTCGATTTCAATGATCGCTATGGTGTTAAGCCTGCGCGGGCGTGGGTGAAGTATGCAGTTGTCTGTGCAGTCGTGGGTGGCGCGTGGTTGCTCTGGGCGGGCCTTCACCACTCCAATCCTGAACTTCGCACTGAACTCATTTCATTTACTACCCAAGATCCTCGCAACCCTGAAATTCGATATTCCGTGCAACGTGCATCAGCAGATGATGTCGTCATCTGCACACTCACAGCTCGCGACTTCGATATGAATGTTGTCGGCCAGATTGAAGACACTATTGACGGCGGAAATACCTATCTTGAGCGCACCATCACCATCCCTACGCGTGCTGATGCGGTTAATGCAGGTATCGAACGCTGTCGCGTTCTGCCCTAGGATTGCGGACTATGAGTTCACAGCAGACATGGCTAACCCAAGAAGCAGCAGATCGTTTAGCTGCCGAACTTGCCAGCCTTGAAGGTGAAGGTCGTAAAGAGATCACTGCAAAGATTGAAGCAGCGCGAGCAGAAGGTGACCTTAAAGAAAATGGTGGCTATCACGCAGCCCGTGATGAGCAAGGAAAGATGGAAGCTCGTATTCGCCAGCTCAAGCAGATGTTAGAAAATGCTCACATCGGAACACCACCTGCAAGTGCCGATGGAAAAGTCGGCGCTGGAATGGTTGTCACAGCAGTCATTGCAGGAGATGAGATGAAGTTCCTACTGGGCTCTCGTGAAATCGCATCCGGTGATCTCGATGTCTACTCTGAGAAATCACCACTGGGAGCCGCAGTCCTTGGCGCAGATATTGGCGCAACAGTTTCATACTCCGCACCTAATGGCCGCGAAATCAAGGTCGAGATTAAGGGTGCTGAGTTCTACGCTTAATTTTTAATCCGCGTAGTTACGATATTTACGCAAGCTCAGCGGGATGAAGATCAGCATAATAATGAGCATATAAATCAGCGATGTTGTCAGTGGATGCTCGCTTGGGAAAGACCCGGCAGTTGCACCGAATTGATTCTCAAGGCCAAAGAGCTGGCGGCATGCAGCAACCATCGTTGAGACTGGATTCCATTCAGCAAAATACTGCAGCGCTCGTGGCATCCCTGTTGTTGGTGCAAATGCGTTGGAGAGAAATGTCAGTGGGAATGTCACGATAAAGCTGACGTTCTGCACAACACGTGCATCCGATGCTGAAAGGCCCACAAGAACTCCCACCCACGAGAGTGCATATCCGAAGAAGAGTAGGAATAAGAAGCCAAGTGCCACATTGGCAAGACCTGCAGATGGACGCCATCCGACTAAGTAACCAGCAATACCCATCACGGCAAGAACAACAATGTTCAGAAGTGAATCACCGAGAGTTCGACCAATGACGAGGGCTGATTGTGAAATTGGTAGTGATCTAAATCGATCAATTAAACCCTTCTTCATATCTTCAGCAAGGCCTGAAGCGGTGCCAGCTAAGGTAAATGCGACGGTCTGCACAAAGATGCCAGGCATCAGAAGCTGCACATATCCACCAGGTTGGTCTGTGCTAATTGAGCCACCGAAGACATAACGAAAGAGAAGCACAAACATCACCGGCTGAATGGTTGAAAAGATCAAAACCTCAGGAACGCGAGAGAGCAGTAGGAGTTGTCTGCGAGTGATGATGTAGATGTCATTGACGGCGGTCATTTTTTGCCTCTCTTCTTCTCTGTAATTTCTTCCTTCTTCTCCTCTGCTGCATGCCCTGTAAGAGATAGGAACACATCATCAAGGGAAGGGCGCTTGAGTCCAACATCGAGTGCATGGATTCCTGCGCTATCAAGGGCTTTTAACACTTCAAAGAGTGCGGCAGATCCAGTTGACACAGGCGCTGAGATAAGACGAAGTCCTTCATCGAGTGCTGCCTTATGTCCGCTGACTGCAGCGACTATCTCCATCGTCTTTGCAACATGGGTCTGCTCAACAACGACTTCAAGACGTTCACCGCCCACTTGCTTCTTGAGTGCATCCGATGTTCCTCGAGCAATAACTTTTCCAGTATCAATGACTGCAATGTCATCAGCTAATTGATCTGCTTCTTCAAGATATTGAGTTGTGAGCAAGAGTGTGACGCCACCTTTCACAAGTTCTTGGATTACTCCCCACATCTCTTGGCGACCACGTGGATCAAGTCCTGTTGTGGGCTCATCAAGAAAGAGAACTTTAGGTTTCACAATCAGTGATGCAGCTAAATCAAGTCTGCGACGCATTCCACCTGAATATGTCTTGATGGGACGCTTTGCAGCCTCTGTTAAAGAGAATCGCTCTAGTAGTTCATTTGCACGGATAACAGCTTGCTTCTTACCTAGGTGATACAACTCACCGAACATCACAAGGTTGTCATAGCCTGTGAGAATTTCATCTACTGCTGCATATTGACCTGATAAACCAATAACTTCACGAACTTTCTCAGGATTCTTCATAACATCGATGCCTGCCACGCTTGCGCTACCTGAATCTGCGCGTAATAACGTTGTCAGAATTCTTACAACTGTTGTTTTACCTGCACCATTAGGTCCTAATACGCTTAATACAGTGCCTTCTTCAACATCAAGGCTGAGTCCATCAAGTGCGCGAACCGCACCTTTGTCATAAGTCTTGATTAGTTGGTCCGCTATGACTGTCTTCACGCAGTAAACTTACCCCCTATGAATAAAAATGCGCCTTCGAAGGAACACACCCACCGCGAGATCATGATCATTCTCAGCGGACTCATGACCGGAATGCTGCTGGCAGCCCTGGACCAAACCATTGTCTCCACAGCTCTGAAGAGCATCGTTGAAGACTTTAATGGCCTCGACCACTACACATGGGTTGTCACCGCATACCTACTGACTTCAACCGCTTCGACTCCTCTCTATGGAAAGATTTCCGACCTCTACGGCCGGCGCATTGTCTTCCAGTTCGCAATCGTGACATTTCTTATCGGTTCCATTGCAGCAGGTGCTTCACAGAATATGGAACAGCTCATCGCAACGCGCGCCGTGCAGGGACTTGGTGCCGGTGGCTTGATGGCACTTACCTTCGTCATCATCGGTGACATCGTTCCTCCACGCGAACGTGGTCGATACCAGGGTTACTTCGGTGCAGTCTGGGGTCTGTCATCTGTTGCAGGTCCTCTTCTTGGTGGCTTCTTCTCAGATCGCTCAACAATTCTTGGAATCGCAGGATGGCGCTGGATTTTCTACATCAATATTCCTTTTGCGATTGCAGCGCTGATCATCACATCTGCAGTTCTACATATTCCTAAGGTCAAGCGCGAACATAAGATTGATTACATCGGTGCCATTCTTCTTGTTGCCGGTGTGACACTCACACTTCTTGCCGTCTCTATCTATGGTCCTCAAGATGGATGGACGAATGCAAAGACACTTGCCTATCTCGGCAGTGGATTGCTCACAACCATTCTCTTCATAAAGTGGGAGTCAACGGCTGTTGAACCAATCATTCCCCTTACACTCTTTAAGAACCACACCTTCTCGTTGACATCAATTCTCGGTGCCATCATCGGTGCAGGTATGTTCGGTGCAATTGTTATGTTGCCTCTCTATATGCAGGTTGTTAAGGGTTACACAGCAACTGAAGCTGGGCTGAAGTTGATTCCATTAATGCTCGGAATCGTCTCCACATCGATCTATAGTGGCAAAGCAATCACTAAGCACGGTCATTACAAGCGTTTTCCAATTATTGGAACTGCGCTCATGACTCTTGGTCTCGTGGCAATGGTTCGCCTAGATATCGATACGCCTTATTGGGAGCTCTCTATCTATGCAATCATGGTTGGAGCTGGCTTAGGCCTTTCGATGCAGACCATCGTTATTGCACTGCAGAATGCAGTTGAATTCAAAGATATGGGCGTTGCAACAAGCTCCAATACATTCTTCCGTTCACTCGGATCTGTATTTGGAACAGCAGTATTTGGAACAATCCTTACCAATCGCCTTGGGCACTACCTAGCAACATCTGGCTTTGATCCGGCGCAAGCTGAACAGATTCAAAATAACACTGCAGCGATTGCAACGCTCTCACCTGAAGGCAAAATCACTGCCCTCAATGCATTCGTTGATTCCTTTCAGGTTGTCTTTCTTGTTGCTGCCCCTGTCGTTGCAATCGGATTCTTCTTAGCCCTGTTCCTTCGCGAAACTCCACTGCGCACAAATGCGGATTACGCATCTGCACGTAATGAAGCAGCTGGCGAGGCGCTCGGTTAAGCCGAGCTCAGACATATACCTGTGAAAAACAAGTTCACCAACCCCTTTGCGGAGTTCCCGCGGGAGGTTGGTGTTCTTGTTTTCGCATCGTTCTTTGTTGCAGTGGGATTTGGAATCATCTCCCCCACGCTTCCACTCTTTGCTCGCTCATTCGGTGTTAACAACGCACAAGTAGGAGCGATCCTCTCTGCCTTTGCCTTTGCACGCTTTGCCACAGGTCTCATCAGCGGAAAACTCGTAGATCACTTCGGTGAACGCCTTGTCTACTCATTCGGTATTGGTTTTGTATCCATCACATCTTTTGCTGCAGGTTTAGCTCAGAATTATGAGCAGTTATTGATTTTTCGCGCAGTCGGCGGTTTTGGCTCATCGATGTTCTCTGTTGCAGCAGGCTCCATCTTGTTACGCGCTGTAGATGATCATCATCGCGCACGGGCACAATCTCTCTATAACGGCTCATTCCTCATTGGGATGATGGCAGGACCTGTTGTAGGTGGAGCACTCTCTGTTGTTTCACTTCGTGCACCACTGATTATTTATGGATTCCTCCTGATTGCAGCCAGTGCATCAGGGGCAATTCTCTTGCGCAATTCAGTACTGGCAGCAAAACCCACTACGCAGCAAGAGCGTCAAACAATCACAATTAAATCAGCTCTCTCCTTAAGCCCTTATCGCAGCGCACTCATCATCTCCTTCATTACATCCTGGGTTCTCTTTGGAATGAGCCGTTCCATCCTTCCGCTCTTTATGGTGGAGGAAATCAAAGTAACTCCCAGCTTTATGGGACTTGGATTTACGATCACCACAATTATCAATGGGCTCTTCCTGCTGCGAGCAGGAAAGTTATCGGATCTCAATGGCCGCCGTTATTCAGCCGTCATCGGAACATCCTTTGTTACCTTATCTATCTTTGCGCTGGCATTTACAACAAAGCCATGGCACTTCATTGCAGCAAGTGTGATCGTTGGCTTTGGTGGAGCTTTCCTATCAACAACTCCATCTGCAATCGTGGGAGATGTTTTAGAAGGCAAGGGGGGCCAAGTCATCGGCCTCTTTCAGATGTCAGGAGATGCCGGTGCGATGGTGGCTCCCATCATTCTCGGCTTCATCTCTGATCACTATGGCTATAAGCCAGCGTTCTTAGCAACTGCTGTTCTTATGTCAGTTGCAGTTCTTGTGGCAACAAAATTGCCCGAGACGCGGGCTTCGCATCTCGGGCAATCTCAGTAATTTTTATTTAGTCATTGCTGCGAAGGATTGAGATAAGTCTCAAGACTTCGAGATACAACCAGACCAAAGTAACCATGAGGCCAAATGCCATGCGCCATGACTCTTCTTGTGGAACGCGAGCAGCAACAGCCTTTTCAATCTGATCAAGGTCCATCACGATAAACATCGTTGCAAGACCAACAGCAGCTACTGCAATAAGAAGTCCGAGTCCGCCAGTTGGGCGACCTGTGAACATTGTGATGAGTGCAAAGACGAAGTATCCGATGAGTGAGCCCATCATGATGCGTGTGAACTTTGGTGTGACGCGAATCTTTCCGCTGCGATAAGCAAGGAGTACTCCACCAAATGCACATGCAGTTCCGAGAACTGCTTGGCTTACGATTCCTGGATATGTTGCTTCGAAGATTGCGCTGATAGTTCCAAGTGCAAGACCCTGTGCTGCAGCGTATGCAACGATCAGAGCTGGACGCACCTTCTTAGAAAATGAGTTGACCATCGCGAGAATAAATCCGCCGATGAAGCCGATAAGTGCAAGACCAGGGCTATTTGCACGCCATGCAAATGCTCCTACTGCAACGAGGACTGCAAAGAGTCCTGCTGTCTTGATGACGACATCGTCAATCGACATAGGTGCAGATGTTGGACGGTTCTCGAGTGTGTTGAGATCGCCAGATGTGGTCGTGCTTTCTTTGATACGAGCGAAACCGCGGCCGGTAAGGACTGGGTTAGAACTGCGCATTAATTTCTCCTTATATACGTGCGGAGAAAGGCTCTCCGTACAGTTCCTAAAATACGGCAAAGCCGCAGGATTTCCACTTTAGGATGAGCGTAGAGCTTTAGAAAATGTTGTGAAATGTGCCCCCAATCGGACTCGAACCGATACTGGAAGGATTTTAAGTCCTCTGTCTCTGCCATTGGACTATGGGGGCCAACAGAGACGGAAGTCTACTAGGTGAAAAGTTAGATAACTCCCGCAAACTTAGCTGCTTTTTTCAGTACTGAATCCAACATTGGTTTGGTGAGTTTGCCCGTGAAAGTGTTCTGCTGGCTTGGGTGATAGCTACCGACTATCAAATAGTTGGCGCCATCGTGTGAATATTTAATGGTTGACCCATGGCCAAATTTTCCTGCAGGCACTTCATGGCCCTGCGATTTAAGTGACTTAATGAGAACCTGCCAACCAAAGCTACCGAGTGCAACAAATGAGCGCACTGTTGGTGCAATCAGTTGTAGTTCGTTCTCAAAGAATGGAGAGCATGCATCGCGCTCTTCAATGGTGGGTTTATTTTCTGGTGGTGCACAGCGCACTGCCATCGAGATGCGCGTATCTCGTAACTCTTGTCCATCATCGCGTGAAGTCGATGTTGCAATCTTTGCAATGCCGATTCGGTGGAGTGATCCATAGAGCCAATCGCCTGATGAATCACCTGTGAAGATGCGTCCTGTGCGATTGGCACCGTGCGCACCAGGTGCAAGACCAACAATGAGCATTTTGGGTTTACTTGAACCAAATCCCGGTACAGGCTTACCCCAGTACTTCTCATTCTCATATGACTTACGTTTTACAACTGCTACTTCTTCTCGCCACTGAACTAATCGTGGGCACTTATGGCACTTAACAATCGCCTTATCGAGAAGCTCAATCGACTTATACAAGCGACCAAGCCATTCCATCGAGAATATCTGATTCAGATGCAACAAATTCAGTGGCACCTGTCGCAAGCATGATGCGAGAGAGAACGAGTGAGCCAGCGCCGATAACATCAACGCGACCTGGGTGCATATAGCCAAGTGCTTCACGATCTTCGCGCTTCATGGCGAGCATCATCTTTGAAATTGCATGCGTCTTCTCAGCAGAGACACGAGAGAGGTGGATTGCATAACGGTCATAGGCGGCAAGATCGAGGGCAGCCGCTGCAACTGTGGTGGCTGTGCCCGCTACTGCAATCAGAGTCTTTGCTTGAGTAATAGGAACAACTTTGCCGGCTTGTTTAATCGCTTCATCAACATCTTCAACTGCAGCGGCAATCTGTCCAGGGTCAGGATCTCCATTGGTGAAGTGGCGCTCAGACATGCGCACACAACCGATATTCATACTCTTTGCGAATTCGACTTTATCTGTGCCGAAGACGAATTCAGTAGATCCACCACCGATATCGATGACAAGGAATGGACCTTCGGCCTTATTGAAATCTTTCGTTGCCCCTTGGAATGAGAGGGCAGCTTCTACTTCACCCGGAATGACTTCAGGGGCAATACCTAAGCGCTCTTTAACGCCATCGATAAAGAGATCGCGATTAGTTGCGTCTCGTGTGGCACTGGTTGCACAGAAGCGAATCTTCTCCACCCCACGCTTTGCAATCTCTAGTGCGTATTTATCGACCGCAGCAAGGGTGCGCACGATGGCATCAGGATGAAATTGCCCAGTCTTATCAACGCCCTGTCCTAGGCGAACAATCTCCATATCGCGAAAGACTTCGCGAAAGTTGCTGCCTTCAACATCTGCAATGAGTAAACGGATTGAGTTAGTGCCGCAATCGATAGCTGCTACTCGCATGAAAGATGCTTCCACCACTGCGGAAGTTCAGCCAGTGCTTCATCGCCCAGTGGATTCACACCAGGGCCAGCTGAGAGTGAGTGCGCGATCAGTGAGTGCAGGCACTTCACACGGTTAGGCATTCCACCTGCAGAGATATTCTCAACTTCAGGAACATCAATTTTCAGTGCAGAGCGCGCTGCGATGTAGTCATCATGAGCTGCCGCATATGCGCCTGCGAGCTCTGCATCAGTCTCAAGGCGGCTCGTCATTTCTTCCATCATCCCTGTTGTTTCAAGAGTTGAAATCGCAGCAGTTAAACGAGGACAGGTTGCATAGTAAAAGGTGGGAAAGGGTTCGCCATTAGATAGACGAGGTGGAGTTTCAACAACGGCAGCTTTTCCGCATGGACAGCGATAGGAAATCGCGTGGACATCGCGAGGCACGCGACCTAATTGGTTTTCAATGGTTTTTAGATCATCCTCTGTGGCCTTGCGGCTTTCGATACTCACGCCTTACCTGCCTCTGTGATGGATGCAATCATGCGCGTATACCAAGGTTGTCCTTCAGGAAGTTTTGTCACAACATCTGTCTGTGCGGCTTGATCAGAGTCTGAACCATCAGTTCCAGTCACGATGTATTGGCGTTCTCCTGGCATCACAAAGTGAAGTCGTTCGCGTGCTTGAGATTTAATGTAGTCAGGGTCTTGCCAGAGCATGAGCTCTTTACGCGCTTCATCCAGCGCTGTGTTATCACTCTTGAGCTGTGATTGCAGCGCACTGATCTGTGCTCGTTGAACGAAGTAGCTCTTGATAGGAGGTGCAAGAAAGAGAGCCAACATAAAGAGGATTGCAGCAACGGCAAATGTGCGCCCAGATCCTGTGTTGCGATTGAAGTTCAAGTTACGTGAACGGTAACTCTTGCCTCTCTTGCTACCAGTTGATCTGCGCGCCATGTGAGAAATTACCCGTTAAAGCGTGGGAATGCCTGGCGACCTGCATAGATGGCGCCATCAGCAAGCTCTTCTTCAATACGAAGAAGCTGGTTGTATTTAGCAACGCGCTCTGTGCGAGATGGTGCACCAGTCTTAATCTGGCCACAGTTAGTTGCAACAGCTAAGTCAGCAATAGTGGTGTCTTCAGTTTCACCTGAGCGGTGAGACATCATGCTGCGGTAGTTAGCACGGTGTGCAAGATCTACGGCATCAAGAGTCTCAGTCAGTGTGCCAATCTGGTTTACCTTCACAAGAAGAGCGTTCGCTGTATCGGTATCAATTCCCTTTGCAAGGCGCACAGGGTTCGTTACGAAGAGGTCATCTCCCACAATCTGAATCTTTGAGCCAAGGGATGCTGTCATCGACTTCCAGCCAGCCCAATCTTCTTCATTGAGTGGATCTTCAATCGAGACGATTGGATAAGCGCTGACAAGCTCTGCGTAGTAGGCAATCATTTCATCTGATGTGCGCATGGAACCTTCGAACTTGTACTTACCGTTATCGTGAAATTCTGTTGCTGCAACATCCATCGCAAGTGCGATATCTGTTCCTGGCTTAAAGCCTGCGGCTTGGATCGCTTCGATAATCAAATCAAGTGCTGCGCGGTTGCTATCTAGGTTGGGAGCAAATCCACCTTCATCGCCCACAGATGTTGCAAGTCCGCGCTTCTTAAGAACAGCCTTGAGTGCGTGATAGATCTCAGCGCCCCAACGAAGTGATTCGCGGAATGTCTCTGCACCGATTGGCGCAATCATAAATTCTTGAATATCAACGTTGGTATCAGCATGTGCTCCACCGTTGAGAATATTCATCATTGGAACTGGAAGCAGGTGAGCATTTGGTCCACCGAGGTAACGGAACAATGAGAGATCTGATGAATCTGCTGATGCCTTAGCAACTGCAAGTGAGACACCAAGGATTGAGTTAGCACCAAGGCGTGACTTATTAGGTGTGCCATCGAGTGCGATCATCTCTGAGTCAATCAAGCGCTGATCTTGTGAGTCATAACCTTCAATTGCTGGTGCAATCTCATCGTTAACGAATGCAACTGCCTTCTGAACACCCTTACCGAGGTAACGGCCCTTATCGCCATCGCGCAGCTCTGATGCTTCAAATGCACCAGTAGATGCGCCGCTCGGAACTGCAGCACGTGCTTGTGTTCCATCTTCGAGGGTTACTTCAACTTCCACAGTTGGGTTTCCGCGCGAATCTAAAATTTCACGAGCGTAGATTGCATCGATAATTGCCATGAGATGTCTCCTAAAAACTTGAGATTGTGAACGTCAGCGCTCAACTCTGAACGGCAGGTGGCTAGTCTACCGCGACTACTTACCTTGCTGTTCTGCTGCCTGAATCTGACGGATCATCTCGCGAGCCTGCGCACGTAAGGCGTTTTCAGGGTCAATACCGTTTTCATGAGCCCAGCCAATGACTGACGCTAGCGCCTCACCAACTGACTTCTCATTCACTTCTTGTTCACTTTCATATTGAGGAACATCAAGATCAACCTTGTATTTCTCTGCGCGATAGAAAATCTTTGCAACAAGAGGCAGTGCGGGTTGCGCCATAGCAATGCCATCGATTGCAGATGTGCGCCCCTTTTCACGGGCCTTAATCGCTTCCCAATTTTCAATGATTTCTTCCGTCCCACTTACCGCAAGGTTTTCAAAGACATGTGGGTGGCGGCTAATTAACTTATCTGCAATGGCCCCTGCAACATCTTCAATAGAGAAGGGATCTGTTGGGTGATCTTGAGCAATACGTGAATGGAAGTAGACCTGCAGGAGGACATCGCCGAGCTCTTCACGCATTCCTGCGCGGTCATCGGTTTCGATAGCATCGATAAATTCGTATGACTCTTCCAGCAAATACTTAATCAGTGATTCGTGAGTTTGTTCAGCGTCCCACACACAGCCTCCGGGTGAACGGAGGCGATCCATGACTTCAACAAGACGTTGCAGCTCTGAATCTGCCATTGGAGTTACTTGCCTGAAGGAACGACTGCAGATCCAGCTGCATCTGTCGCAACGATGTCGCCAGTGTCTTGGTCCCATGTTCCATAACGTGGGTTGACCTCAACTTTGAGTTCAGCAGCCTTGGCATTAATCAACTGTGTGATGCGTGCTGACACATCAGCATCTGAAACTCCTGATGCCTTGAGGGCTTCCTGAAGTTTATTTGAGGTGATGATTGCGCGGACATAGTTATCAAAGTTTGACGGTGCAATCTCTGCGGCCACCAAATTCTTGGCAAGTGCTTCTTGCCCTCCACTTTGAGCAATCAGATCTGCCTTTGCCTTCTCGATTTCAGTCGATGAGATTTCGAGCTTGAGTTCCTTTGCAATCTCATCAAAGAGAGTTGTCACGATTGTGAATCGAAGCTGACTGCGATTAAGAGCATTGCCTGTCTGAATCTGCAGCCCTGCTGTATCAATCTTTGCGCGCTCTGCAAGAACTTCATCAATAATTGATTGAGCTGAAGCCTGTGAGATGGTGATATCGCCAACGGTTGCTGCGCTATCGACTTTGCCACATCCTGAAAGTGCTAAGACTGAGATAACACCCAAGAGTGCAAGGATCTTCTTCACGTAGTGCTCACTTTCGTTAATTCATCGAGGGACTTAGCCGCCCACTCCAGAAGAGAAGTATCCCCTAAAAGTTGAGAGCCTTGTGCAGTCGGCGTCCATGCTGCCGCACGTGGAATTGCAATCATCACTGTATTTGTCGCACTTTTATAGAGCGAGCCAGGGAAAAGTCTGCCCAAGCGAAGCTGTTTCGATTCGGGCAAGACCAGCGGTGAAATCCTCAGGAACTTACCCGCTGCAACAACTTCTCTGACTCCAAGGGATTTAGCAAAAGCTCGTAACTGCGCCACCTGCAGAAGTGCCTGTGCTTCCTGCGGAAGTTTGCCAAATCGATCAACGAGTTCTTCCCGAATAGATTCCACATCTTCACTCATGCGAACATCGGCTAAGCGGCGATACAAATCTAAACGCAGGCGCTCACCCGGAACATACGCCTCGGCAAGGTGTGCATTAATAGGAAGCTCCACTTTGCATTCGTGGTTCTTCTCCTCCGTCTCAATAAACCCAGTCTTGTAATCATTGACTGCCTCACCCACCATGCGCATATACAAATCAAATCCCACATCAGCGATATGGCCTGACTGTTCACCGCCCAGCAAGTTACCGGCTCCACGTATTTCAAGGTCTTTGAGTGCAACGCGCATTCCTGAACCTAAATCAGTATTCGTTGCAATGGTCTTTAACCGATCCAACGCAATTTCAGTCAGTGGTTGATCTTGTGGATAGAGGAAGTAGGCATAGGCACGTTCGCGACCACGTCCCACGCGACCGCGTAATTGGTGCAGCTGCGAAAGACCAAAATTCTCAGAGCGCTCCACAATCAGAGTATTTGCATTGGCGATATCTAATCCGCTCTCCACAATCGTTGTGCAGACAAGAACATCGAAGTCGCGATTCCAGAAAGCAAGAATCACATCTTCTAATTGACCTTCTGACATCTGGCCGTGTGCAATGCGAATACGCGCTTCAGGAACTAACTCTTGCAGCTTTGATGCGGCGCGATCAATGGATTCAACACGGTTATGGATATAGAAGATTTGACCATCACGCAGTAGCTCGCGGTGGATGGCAGCTTTGATCTGAGCATCTTCAGCAGGACCCACATAGGTAAGAATGGGATGGCGCTCTTCAGGCGGTGTTGTAATCGTCGACATCTCACGAATACCTGTAACTGCCATCTCTAATGTGCGCGGAATTGGCGTTGCAGACATCGCTAAGACATCGACAGTCGTGCGCATCTTCTTGAGCGACTCTTTCTGCTCAACGCCAAAGCGCTGTTCTTCATCGACAATAACAAGCCCTAAATCCTTAAACTGCACATCCTGAGACAGGATGCGGTGCGTTCCCACAACAACATCGACTGCCCCCGATGCAAGCTGGGCAAGGATCTCTTTACTCTCTTTGGCTGTATTAAAGCGAGAAAGTCCTGCAACATTGATAGGAAAGCCTGCATAGCGTTCTGCAAATGTCTTTGAATGCTGTTGAACAAGAAGCGTTGTGGGAACAAGGACAGCTACTTGCTTGCCATCTTGCACCGCTTTAAATGCAGCACGGATGGCAATCTCTGTCTTTCCATAACCCACATCGCCACAGATGATGCGATCCATCGGGTAGGGGCGTTCCATATCGCGCTTAACATCTTCAATCGTTGATAGTTGATCAGGAGTTTCAATATAGGAAAATGCATCTTCTAGTTCGCGCTGCCATGGAGTATCAGGTGAGAAGGCAAAGCCAGGTGCGCTAGTGCGCGCTGCATAGAGACGAATGAGCTCTCCTGCAATTTGGCGCACAGCCTTTCGCGCACGACCCTTTGCTTTCTGCCATTCACCGCTACCAATGCGGTGCACCGTTGGTGTTTCACCACCCACATACTTACTTACCTGCTCCAACGTATCGGTTGGAACAAAGATGCGATCTCCTGGTTGGCCGCGCTTTGCTGGCGCATATTCAATGACGAGGTATTCGCGCGTTACTCCCCCAACACTTCGCTGAATCAGTTCAACATAACGTCCAATTCCATGTTGTTCATGAACGACAAAATCACCTGTGCGAAGTTCCAGAGGGTCAATTGCTTGCTTGCGCTTTGATGGCATGCGCGCACCATCTTTACTGCTGGTCTTACTTCCCGATAAATCGCGTTCTGTAACAAAGAGAATCTGTGCATGATCACTCTTAAATCCATATCCCAGCGATGATTGCGTGACGTGGATAGAGCCTTTCGTAGGCTGGGCAGCAAGGGTGGCCACCATCTGCACCGGAAGATCTGCATCGCGAAATATGCCTGCATAGCGCTCAGCCATTCCATGACCTGTGGTTGAAAATACAACTGCGTGATGAGCCTCTAACCCTGTGCGCAGTAATTCGCACAAGGCTTCCACATTGCCACGCATTGGATCAATTGCTGAGATGTCGAGGAAGCAAGCATCCTTATCTAAATCACTACCGAATGCATTGAGTGCACGAACCGGAAGTGAAAGACGTGCAATCTCCTGCTGTAGCCCTTTCCAATCCAAGTAGGTCACTTGCTCCACAGGCAACGGCGCAGCTCCACCGATAGCAGCGTTAGACCATGATGCTTCTAGAAATTCTTGGTTTGTTTCAATGAGGTCTGCTGTGCGAGAGCGGATACGTTCATCATCGATAAAGATCACTTCAGTGCCACTAGGCATGCGATCGAGAATTGTTTCAAAGTCATCGGTGAGTAGTGGAATCAGTGATTCCATTCCTTCAACGATTGTGCCTTCTGCAATCTTGTCGAGAATCTCAAGTGCACTGGGATAGCGATCCTTAATCTTCTCTGCACGCTCACGAATCGCATCGGTTAGTAATAGTTCACGACATGGCAAAATCGCAAGCTTTCCAACAACAGGCTCACTCGTGCGCTGGTCTGCAACTTCAAAATACTGCAGCTCTTCAATCTCATCACCAAAGAAATCAATACGCACGGGGTGCATAGCAAGTGGAAGGAACACATCGACAATGCCACCACGCACTGCAAACTCTCCACGCTTTTCAACGAGGTCAGTTCGAGTAAATGAGAGTTCAGTCAGATGGGTAATGAGTTCGGTAAGACCAACTTCTTGACCAATCTCTAAAGTCCACAGCGGAGTCTTGGCAAGGGATGCAATAAAACGGTGAATGACTGCGCGCACAGGTGCGACAACAATTGGATTACTGTGATTTTCGGTCAGTGAATACAAGGTTGAAAGTCTGCGAGCCACAGTGTCACTGCGTGGACTCAAACGTTCATGGGGCAGGGTCTCCCATGCAGGAAATTCATAGACAAGTGGGTGCAGGCTCTTGAGATATTCACTTAAATCTTCTGCCCCACGGCTGGAGCTTGTGACAATGAGCAACGGCTTCTCTTGAGCCTTCATCGCAATCAGAAATGGGTAACTCGATGCTGGTGCGATGATCTTGGAGGAATCACTGAGGGCAGAAGCCACTTCGGTATCACTATGCAATACCGAGAGAATTCCTCTCATGGCGCGCTCCTCTTAAACGACTCAAAGCCCCACTTCAAAAAGAAGGGGGGCGAACAATTACAGTCTATCGGGCCCGCTCCATCTGTGATAATTCTCCAGTGACCGAGACCTCTAAGACGAAGCAGATCGTTGAATCAGATGATGCAACCCTGCGCAGTGACGTCCGCCGTCTCGGCGATCTCCTGGGTCAATCTCTGGTTCGCCAAGAAGGACAGCATCTACTGGATCTTGTTGAGAATGTACGCAAGGCAGTTCGCGAAGGCGCTGGGGTTGAAGTACTCGAAAACCTTTCCGTTGATGATGCGACGCAACTTGTACGTGCACTAAGTACCTACTTCCATTTAGCAAACGTTGCAGAGCAAGTGCACCGCTCGCGTGTACTTGCAGAGGTGCGCACACAAGGTGGCTCTTGGATAACTCGAGCAATCGACAAAATCGAAGAGGCGATGAAGAATCCTGTTGCAGGACATGAAATTTCACATGCAGATTTATCCAAGTGGATTAATGATCTCGATATTCGCCCCGTCTTCACAGCCCACCCCACCGAAGCAGCGCGCCGCTCTATCTTGATTAAGCTCGGTGAAATTGCATCCCTTCTTGATACGCCAAAGTCGGTAGTTCAAGATGAACGTCTTGCTGAAACTGTTGATTTGTTATGGCAGACAGATGAGCTTCGCCTCAATCGCCCTGAACCCCTTGATGAAGCAATGAATGCGCTCTATTACCTCGATGACTTAGCTGCGCAGACTGTTCCTGAAGTTCTCAACGACTTTGCACGTGAACTCAAGCGCCTTGATATTGATCTGCCCGTTACTTCACGCCCACTTACCTTCGGTACTTGGATCGGCGGAGATCGCGATGGCAATCCCAACATCACACCTGAAATAACTGAGGATGCTGTTGTTCTGCAGGTAGCCCACGCAATCCGTTCAACGTTGACTGCGATGAATCGCCTGCGACAAATGCTCTCTGTCTCAACTCGCATCACAGGTGCAACGCCAGAGCTCAGTGCATCTGTTGAAGAAGATTTGAAGAATATTCCTGAGTTTGAAGCTCGCTTCCTGCGTCTAAATGCGCAAGAGCCATACCGACTGAAGGCCACTGCGATCGTGCATCGCCTTGCCTTTACGCGCACACGTCATGCAGAACGCACTGCCCATGTTCCAGGTCGCGATTACAAGAACACAGCAGAACTTCTTGCAGACCTGACTCTCATGCGCGATTCACTCTTTGCCCATCGCGGTGAATTGTTAGCAACAGGCTTGCTCGAGCGCACCATCCGCACCGTTGCCGCATTTGGTCTCACACATGCAACTTTAGATATCCGTGAGCACTCAGATGCTCATCACAACGCCTTAAAGCAGATGATTTCAGGTGAGTACATCGCACTCTCACACACAGATAAATTCCCTGTTCTCATCAAGCTCTTGGCATCATCTGAAAAACTTGATTCAAGCAAGCTAGATGCAGCAGGGCTGAAGACTCTCAATACCTTTGTTGCAATCGATGATTTGATTGAACGCTTTGGCCCTGAAGTCATCGAGACCTATATCGTCTCGATGACAAAGGGTGCCGATGACCTGATTGCTGCAACAGTGCTTGGTAAGCAGGCGGGCCTTGTTGATATTGATAAGAAGATTGCCAAGATTGGTTTTGCGCCTCTTCTTGAAACTGTTGCAGAACTTCGCGCAGCAGGTGAAATTCTTGAAAAACTTCTCTCAGATCCCGCCTATCGCAAGCTCGTTGAACTGCGCGAGAATGTTCAAGAAGTCATGCTTGGATATTCAGATTCCAATAAAGATGCAGGTATTGCAACATCTCAGTGGGAGATCCATCGTGCTCAGCGAAAACTGCGCGATGTTGCCATGAAGCATGGCGTCAAACTTCGTTTATTCCATGGTCGCGGTGGTTCAGTCGGTCGCGGTGGAGGTCCCACATATGAAGCACTCGTTGCACTGCCTTGGGGATCTGTGGATGGACAAATCAAGATGACTGAACAAGGTGAAGTAATCTCTGATAAATATGCACTGCCTGCACTTGCTCGCGAGAACGTTGAACTCACACTAGCCGCATCTCTTGAGGCCACAGTCCTTAATCGTGGACCACGTCAAAGTCCAGAAGATCTAGCTAAGTGGAATGAATGCATGAACATAGTCAGTGACAATTCTTTTACTCGCTATCGATCACTCATTGACCACCCAGATCTACCTGCATATTTCTATGCATCAACTCCTGTTGAACAATTAGGAAATCTCTTCCTTGGCTCTCGTCCATCACGTCGCCCTGATGCTGCAGGCGGTCTTGATTCACTGCGCGCCATTCCTTGGGTATTTGGCTGGACTCAATCACGCCAGATTGTTCCTGGTTGGTATGGGGTTGGCTCAGGGCTTAAAGCAGCGCGCGAAGCAGGCAAGACAGATGTCTTACAGAAGATGCTGAAAGAGTGGCACTTCTTCTCAACCTTTATTAGCAATGTTGAGATGACACTTGCAAAGACAGATCTTGAGACAGCTAAGCGATATGTGGAAACACTTGTGCCAGCAGAGCTTCAGCACTTCCTAGGAACGATCCAGGAGGAGTTTGATTTAACTGTCTCAGAGATTCTCACCTTGACTGGAAAGACATCTCTGCTTGGTGATCAAGTAGTTCTTGCTCGCACGCTGCAGGTGCGCGATACATACCTGGCACCTCTTCAATTACTACAAGTAAACCTCTTACACCGCGTGCGCACAGAAGGTGAAAGCGCAGATCCTGCTCTGATTCGCGCTCTGCTTCTGACAATTAACGGTGTGGCAGCCGGTCTTCGCAATACTGGCTGATTTTTAGCTATTAAATTTAGATTGCGTTAAATCAAGGCCATTTGCGATTAAGTACTCAACACAATCAGCCCCACGATCAATAAATTCATCGAGGGTCTTCTTCTCTTCTTTACTGAACTGCTTTAAGACAAAATCTGCCGGATCTTGCTGTCCCATAGGACGACCAATTCCAAGGCGAACACGGAAGTACTCTGCGGTTCCAAATGAAGAGGTGAGTGATTTCAAACCATTGTGGCCATTATCGCCACCTGCAACCTTGGTGCGAATAGCTGCATAACCAATATCGAGTTCATCGTGGAGAACGATGATGTTGGCAGGTTCAACTGAGTAGAAAGATGCAAGGGCCTTAATCGGTCCACCTGATTCATTCATATAGCTCTTGGACTTTGCAAGAATAATTGAGTGCATATCTGCGCCCACACCTAATTTAAAGGCTGCAATATCGTTGCGGGATTTATGTGAAGAGAGTTTTACGTTGTGGCGTTTAGCAAGATGATCAATGACCATCTGACCCACATTGTGACGCGTGGCAGCGTATTCATCCCCGGGATTACCGAGACCCACTACCAACCACGTCATATGTGAAATCGTAAGGGTTGTTAGTCCTTCTTCTCTGCATCTGCAGCAGGTGCCGCAGCAGCTGCATCTGCAGCAGGTGCCACAACAGCAACTTCTTCAACAACTGTTGAGCGCTCTGAGAGGTGAACGATGATTGTGTTCGCTGGGCTGATAAGAATCGTGCCTGCAGGAAGAACAACATCTGAAGCATGCTTTGAAGTTCCAGCAACCATTCCTTCGATATCAAGTGTGAGGAACTTAGGAATTGCTGTTGCCTCTGCCTCAACTTCGATTGAGTTGTGCTGAGTCTCAAGGATGCCGTCTGGATCATGCTTACCTTCAAGGTGAACAGGAACTGAAACAACAACCTTCTCACCGCGACGAACAAGTACGAGGTCGATGTGCTCAAGAATCTGCTTGAGTGGGTGGCGAACGATTGACTTTGGAAGTGTCAGTTCATCCTTTCCATCAATATCAATATTAAGAAGAACGTTTGACTCTTTAAGAGCAACGCCAAGTTCGCGAGCTGGAAGAGTGATGTGAACAGGCTTCTCACCGTGTCCATAGATGACAGCAGGAACTAGACCTGCAACGCGTGCGCGACGTGATGCACCCTTACCGAATTCGGTACGTGTGGTTCCCTTGATTGATACTTCTGCCATTTTAAAACTCCCTCGTAGCTGTTATCGAACCTCTTTGTGTTGCGAAGTTCCAGCAGGAGTTGATACCTACGCCGTCGATCACGGATAAATTTCACCCTCGCCGGAACGAGGTGAAGATTAGCGTGAGTTAGCTATGCCCGTCAAAAAGGCTGGTTACTGAGCCATCTTCGAAGACCTCACGGATGGCGCGAGCCAAGAGGGGGGCGATGGAGAGAACGGTCAGCTTGTCGAATTTCTGATCCTCAGACAGAGGAAGCGAGTCAGTAACAACGACCTCTACAGCGCGTGAATCTCTGAGGCGCTCGACTGCAGGGCCAGAGAAGACCGCGTGTGTTGCAGCGACGATGACATCTTTTGCGCCACCTTCGAAGAGTGCATCGACTGCCTTGGTAATTGTTCCTGCTGTGTCGATCATGTCATCGATAACTACACATGTGCGACCTTCAACATCTCCAACTACTTTTCCAACCACTGCTTCGTTAGGAACAAGTGGGTCGCGAGTCTTATGGATAAATGCAATCGGGCAACCACCGAGAAGTTCCGACCAACGCTCTGCAACGCGAACGCGACCTGAGTCAGGGGAGACGATGGTGAGCTTTGAACGATCGACCTTGCTGCCAACATAATTTGCAAGCATCGGAAGTGCGAACAAGTGATCGACGGGACCGTCGAAGAATCCTTGAATCTGTGAAGTGTGAAGATCGACAACCATAAGTCGATCAGCACCAGCTGCCTTGAAGAGATCAGCCATAAGGCGCGCAGTAATCGGTTCGCGACCACGGCTCTTCTTATCCTGACGTGCGTAACCATAGAACGGTGCAACAACTGTGATGCGCTTTGCAGATGCGCGCTTGAGAGCATCAATCATGATCAGTTGTTCCATGATTTGCTTATTGATAGGAGTTGAGTGTGACTGAATCACAAATGCATCGCAGCCACGAACAGATTCTTCAAAGCGAACAAAGATTTCGCCATTAGCAAAGTCATATGCAGATGTTGGTGTGAGCGGGATGCCTAGCTCGGTAGCAACTTGTTCAGATAACTCTGGGAATCCGCGGCCTGAAAAAAGACGAAGTTTTTTCTCTGAGGATAAACGGATCTCGCTCAAGGAAGTTAGCCCTTCTGCTCGTCGTTGCTGTGGCGCATTGCAGCCTCAGCAGATTTACTGCCGGCTCGCTTACGCAGAACCCAACCTATTACATTTCGTTGCTTTGCCCTACCGACACCAATTGCACCGGGCGGAACATCTTCTGTAATCACAGAACCGGCGGCTGTATATGCGCCATCTCCGATTGTGACCGGGGCAACTAACATCGAATCGCTACCGATTCGAACGTGATCGCCCACGACGGTGTAATGCTTTTCAACGCCGTCATAGTTAACAAAAATCGTTGCAGCGCCAATATTGCTGCCTTCACCAATAACAGCATCTCCCACATAGGAAAGATGTGGAACTTTAGAGCCTTCGCCCAAAGTCGCATTCTTCATCTCCACATATGCGCCGACCTTTGAATGAGGAAGCAACTTTGTTCCAGGTCG
>Ga0315908_10000841_pt1 | contig 23776 bp, 14 predicted proteins | sample LakEriMetagenome_12_FD_203520 | JGI IMG/M metagenome (GOLD analysis project Ga0315908, IMG submission 203520) | Freshwater fungal communities from buoy surface, Lake Erie, Ohio, United States - Buoy 4 MA124 | ecosystem: Environmental > Aquatic > Freshwater > Lake > Lake biofilm | place: USA...
TTCCTGATGGGGCAACTGATTTAGACTATATTGATAAACGGTTGGAGAATACTGAATAGAAATTGAGATAAATTGATATTTAGAAACAAGCTAATAATGCTCATCTTAAAGATTAAATTGATGAAATTCTTTAATCTTCTTCCTCCGATGATTCTTACAAGTTCATTGGAGATAATTCTTACATTCCTGGTCATAAGGATGGAGTTGACCTCAAAAAAAAGAAAAATGAATTATATAATGGACCTATCGACCCTAAAGATTAATCTAACTTTGAAGATTATTTTAACTCTATCTAACATACATCATGATCATCACATTACTTATTTATACTTATTATCATTTCCTTACCAAACTTTCTTTCACTTTTTTGTTTAATTCCTATACCTTCTCTCTATTTTCCTTTCTTTATTTCTGTTTTTTTTCTTCCTCATCTTTTTTCACACTTTCTGGAAGCTTTTTAAAATTTTTCATAGTTAAATCTTTCATTTCTTTTTTACTTAACTTTTATTTTATTTATTAATTATACTTATTTCTTTTCTCCTTTTGATAATCTTTACTATAAATCTATTATTCTTTATTCTTCTTTTGATATTACTATTTCTACTTTTTCTTCTTTCTTTTCTACTTTTTTTTACATAAATGGCGATTTCATCATTTATTTTCTTATTGCAAATAATTCTTCTTTAGTTTTAGTTTTTTTTTTATCCATTTATTGTGACTTATTTTCAGATAGAATATCTTCATCTTTTTATTCTTAATTATTTTTATCACTTTATATTTATTTTTTTTTTTCAAATTATTATTCAATATTTTATTCAAATAATGATTATTTTTATTATTACTAATCTTATTTATTATTTTTATAATTTTTTTTTTACATTCTTTATTAAAAAATTTGAGCTAAACTAACTTATTAATTATCGTTTTCTTGCTCTTAATAATCTGTTTTATTAATATTTATGCCAATTTTTTATTACATAAGTATTTAAGAATCATTGAATTACTAATCATAATTAATAAATTACTCATTATTATTTTAATCTATTTTCATTTAATTTAATCTTTGATTTTAATCAAAACTATTTTATTTAAATTCTTATTTATATTAATTTAAATCTAACTTTTGTTTATTATTATTATTATTAATATCTTAATAAATTATTTTATTTTCATTTTTATTTTGCATTTATTTTTTATTTTTAAAATCATTAGATTTGTAAGAATCAGAATAACTTAATTCAGAAAAAGATATTTCATTATCTTCTTCATTATCATCATTATGGATATCATAATCATCTTAATTATTATTATCTTTATATTAATTATCCTTTTAATTATATTAATTATTTTAATTGCAATTAATTTCAGATTTTATATTATTTTGATAATCTTTCATATTTTTATTTTTTTAGTAATTTTACGGATCTAAAGAATCCTATATTATATTTTTATTGATTAATTAAATATTTTCTTCAAAATAATTATTTTGTTAAATTTATAGACTTTTATTTTACTAATTTATCTTTTCTAAATTATTATTATCAAATTAAAAATTATTAATTTTAAATTTCTTTTATTCATTATTATTAAATAATATTTAAGAATTATTTTAATTTTATATTTATTTTCTATCATTTTCTAATTTCTATAAAAATAATTCTTATTCTTATATGTATTTAGACAAATAATTGTTATCACATATTATAGATTTTTATTATAAATGCTCATTCATTTACTTAACTATGTTTTTACTATTTATATTTTAGTCATCAATATCGCTATTATTTTAAACTTAAATAAAATCTGCAAAAAGATTATTGTTATTTTGAGCCTAAAACATTCCTTCAAATTAATTATCATCGTCATAAATAATATTCACTGATTCTTTCTAAATATTTTTAGTGTTTTTATTTTCATTTATGTCTTAATCTTTTTAGTTATAAAAATTTTCAGTATTTTTTGTTAGAAATTAATCTTAATGACTTTTATTTTCATTTTATTATTATAATTACTCACTTAAACTTTCACTTTAACTACTTGATTATTATTCACTTTAATCCTCATCTCCTTCAATTTTATTTTCTTAATATTGTTACATTTAATTTTAGTCTTCTTCATTATAATTTTCTTGATTTTTAACATTGTTTTTATCATTTTATTTTAATGATTAACTCATTTTCAAATTATTTATACTATATTATTCTTATATTTGTTTTCTTTTTTAATTTAATAGTTTTTTATTTAATTAATTTTTATCTTCTTTATTTTATTTTTTTTTAGACATACTTATAATAGTTTATTATTTTAAGACAATTTTATCTAGACTTTAATTTTTTGCTCTTATATTATCTATTAATTGAGTCTATTACATTTATTTATTAATTTATAACTATTAAATAGCTTCCTTTGCTCTTTTTTTTGATTGTTTCATTAAATATTCCTATTTTTACTTACGCTCTATAATAACTTAACAATCAATATTAACTTAAGGATTATGAAGACAAGTTTAACTGAAATCAATATATTTTATTAAATCCTTGTCTATTTTTTCAGTTTATTCAAACTATTTTTTTTATTATTCTAGCATATTTTATTAGTTTATTTATGTTTCTCTAAATTTTTAAGCTAATTAATGTGAAATCTAATTTTCTTACTCTAAAACTGTTTTTTTTCTTTAAATAATTAGATTTTTTTCATTTTTGTTTTATTATTAATACTAAATTTCTTTATTTATAGCCATTTTACCTCTTTCTTCTCTTAATTATTAATTTACTAAATTTTGTTCTATTGCTAACTATTGTTACTATATTAATTATTGATTTAATTATATAGATTTTTCAAAATTTTCTTCTTTTAATCTTTTTTGTAACTCTTTTTATTCTTTTAAGAATTTTATTTCTTCTATTTTTTAAAGGTACTCTTATTATTTTTAAAAATATTATTCTTATTTTTATTTTATACTTTCAAATTCTCTTTTTGTCTAAGCATTTTACTTTGATATTTAATTTTCTTATGCTCTAACTTAAATGATTCTTTCTTAATTTTAAATTCTTTCTTTTTAAATATTTTAACTTGTATATTGCATTTAAAATATTATATAATCAAATTATTTTTATATTATTGAGTTTAAAATTGATTTCTTATTTAATAATTTTAACCAATACTTTTAATAATGTATTAATTTACTAGAATTAAATAAATATAAATATTTTTATAAATATTAATATAATAATTAAATTAAAAAATTAAAATATGTAAAGAACCATTGACATAAAAATAGTAATTATGGGAGATTCAGGTAAATTAAAATAATTATAAAAGGAATCGGAAAAAGTAGTATCGTATATAGATTTGTAACTTAAAATTTTAATGAAAAAATGGATACTACAATGGGAGCAGGTTTTATGACTAAAATAATAGATTGTTAAGGTTACAAAGTGAGATTTTAAGTAAAATATAAGAGAAAATAATAATTAATAGATTTGGGACACAGCGGGATAAGAAAAATTCCATTCATTAGCAGCAATTTATTATAGAGATGCAAATGTGGCATTAATTGTTTATGATATTTCGAATGAATAGAGTTTTGAAGTACTTAAGCACTGGATATAAGAGTTATAAAATAAAGGACCATAAAATATATGTAATTTTTATATAATAAATGAAGAGAAATGTATTTTGTGGGGAATAAGACTGATTTGGAGGATCAGCAAAAAGTGGATTATAGTACTGCTTCATAGCTGGCAAAAGATAATAATGCGAAAATACGACTTACTTCAGCTAAAGACAATATTGGAATCGATGAACTCTTTAAATTTATTGCTGAGGAATTTATCAAAAAGAATAAAGACATTCTTTATAATCCAGACGATAGTTACAGAATTCAAAGGAATTTCAATAAAAAAAACAGCTCAGACAAATCCGGATGTTCATGTTGACTTAATTATATTACTAATTACTATGATTATCATCATTATTCATTCATGTTGTATATGTTAGAAGGAAAATTAGTATATATTTAATAGATTGTTTTTAAGAAGCGTTGTTAATCTTTACCCTATTGAGATATAATTGATATTGATAGTAATATAGATAATAATGATAATTATTATGATAATGATAATAATATAATGATTAGATTTTAGTAATGATAATTACAATAAGGTCTTTGAATTAAACCAGATATGACTTGTTATCGATCCTGTAAATGTTGCATTGGATATTCTAAATGACTTTAGTTTCTCCCCAGATTGCTTGGATCTAAAATTATTATTATAAATAAGATTTACTGATACTTGTTGATCAGGTTTAACATAAACGATGCTGCTAACTTTAGCCTGTTGCAACTGTTCATTTATTATAAGGTTAAGCAGATCTATTGGCAAATATGTCTAGAATATCAAAGATTAACTTATTAGCTCATTTATTTATCTTCAATTATTATTATTTCAATATTTTATTATTTTATTATTATTAATATTATTATTTATTCTTATCATTTTAATTATATTTATTATTTACTCTTCCTCCTTCAGTCTTTTCAATTCTTATATAACTTTGTTTATATTGCTTAATTACATAACTTTCATCTTCATTCCTTTTGTAGAGATATGAGATAAGATATTTGATGATGCTAAAAATAATAGTTCAAGAGCTGAAATTTTTTTAGGTTTAAGTTTTTGATTTTGAAGTTAAGAATTAATATTGCTTGTAAAATCATAGATTTTTTCATTTGACTTAGACTCAAGAATGTTTTTATTGAATTTTGGGAGAGGAGAAGTGAGATCGATTTTTTTGATGTTGATATTAGTGAGAGGAGTATTAGTAATATGATAGAAATCTGAATCATCATCATCTTAATAAATAAGATCCTTGATAATTAATTATTGGTTATTATTGTTGATCCAAGGATGTTGAAGTAACTTTTCGAGAGTGATTCTTTTGGAGGGAGAAGGATTAAGCATCTAATGAATAAGGTCTTTGAGAGTTGGTTCAACATTATTAGGAAAAGAGAAATGAGCATTAACAATATTATTGAGTAGATCCTAAGTGGAATTTTCCTTAAATGGTAGAAAGCCAAATAAACAATAGAATAATAAGACTCCTAATGACCATACATCAGCTATATGTCCATCATATCCTTTATTCTTAATGACCTCTGGTGCTAAATAATTAATAGTGCCACAGGTGGTATGCATCATCTTGAATAAGTTAGAAGGATCATTGTATAGACTTGATAATCCAAAGTCACTTACCTTGATTGTGTCATTCTCACTATCTATTAAGATATTTTCTGGTTTTAAATCTCGATGTGCTATATTTTTTTCTTTGCAGTAAATTAATGACTCTACTATTTAAATTAAGTACTTTTTCATCTATTCACCTTTTACTTTTCCCTCTCAAATTATCACGTCCATTAACTCACCGCCTTGTATATATTCTAAAATTAAGTAAATTTTGCTCCTGCTTGCTAAAACTTCTTTAAGCTTCACTATATATGGATGGTCGATCATACTCAATATTGCTATCTCTTTTTTTAAATTGTCGAGCAAATTCTCTTATTGAACCTTTTCTTTCTCTATTATCTTTACTTTTTTTATTATAATATACCTTCATTGCATATTTTTATTTCGTTTAACATTCGACTACCATTCAAACTCTTATATTCTTAAATATAATTTTAATACGTTCCGAATGAACCTTGTCCTAAAATTTGAAAAATTTCATAATTTCCTACCTTTTTAGTCATTAATTAAATTGATGAATTATAATTTATAAAAATTAAATATTTTAAAATAAATATTTTCAAATAATAAATACTCATTATTAATTTAATTTCTAGTATTTTTATTCTAATTCTTCTAAATTAAAATTTTTTAATCCTTAAATAAAATATTCTTCCTCTAATCCTATTAATTCTTCATCTTAAATATCTATTAAAACATCAGCATTAATGTTTTTCTGTTCTAATTCTTTAATTTATTTCTAATTTTATAAATATTCTTGTTCATATTATTATAACAATTTTTTTTCTTTAAACATTTATTCATGTTCTTGTTTAATGTTGTAATGCTAATAACAAAAATTATCACAAAAACTCATTTTTAAAATATTTAAACATTAATCTTTTTATATTTTTTTATTGCAAAATTAATTAAAACATTATATCTTAATTAAATTAAATGATAAATACTTGATTATATATAGAATAATTTGATTCACAAACTATACTACAAAAATTTTTATGAGTTTACGATTTATATTTTTTATAACAATTTTTACATTAATTTAAATTATATAGAGAATTTAAATCATCAATATCATTAACATTTTTCATTTAAAATTAATTATTTTAAAAATCAGGCATAAAAAATATATTTAATTATGAATCATCATCATTATTTAAATAGAATTTAGTTTCTTTTATAATTTTTATTTTAGAATTATCTTCTTATTGTTAACTGTAATCATTATCATTTTATTTTATCCTTAATATTTTAATTTTTTGCTCACTTTTAATATCATTATCTTAATTTTTTTGATTTTAATTTTTATTATTCTTTCTAAATTCCATTAATGCCTCTTGGAAATATTTTGAACTTTGTTCTTCATCAAATTCTCCTTGTAATAAGAATCCAGGACTATTTTATGGAATTTAAAAATTTGAATTATCTGTTTTTTTTTAATTATTTTTCAAAATTATAACTTTATTTTATACATAATCAGAAATATTTTATTCAGTTTTTTATTAACTTTATACATTAATCTTTGATTCTAAATCTATTTATTTAATAATTTTTATGATATGTCCTGGAGGAATTCCGATTTTTTGTAAATCTTATTTCGTTAACTCTAAAAGATATCATTTTAAAATAAAAAATACATTTAAATTTTTCGATTTCATTAATTTTATTTCTAATAAAATCATTAAAATATCTTTCTAAACCTATTTTTTCTAAAAATTTCTCTATATCTTCATGCTAAACTACTTTATTAAAATATATTTTACATTTTAAGCTATTTATCTTAGCTTTTTCAATATTTTATTGTATAGAATTCTGTATTTTATTTTGAATTTATATATTTTAGCTTATATTTTAAATAATATTATTTTAACTTATTTATTTTTCCTTTGATATGTTTATTTTATTTGATTAATTTTAGTTTTCAAATTAAACTATTTTTAATTTTTTTTGAATATCGTTTTTTTCTTGCTTATTTTTTAAAATAGTCTTATTTTTATTTTCTTGCTAACTTTAAGAATTTAATGAATCTATATAGCTTGAATCCTTTTTTGAATTATGATTTGATGTTTTATATTCTTCTATCATTTACTAAAAGTCTTTTTTATTTTTATAAATATTTACTTGAACTAATAGAGCAGTTTAGAGATGAATCATATTATTAATCTTAATTCCAATTTCTTTTACTTCTATTTATATAATTTATTAATATTACTAATTAGCAGAATTCATTCTATTTTTAGTAATACTCTCTTCTAAATCTTACAATTTTTAATTCTTTTTAAATATTTGAAATTAATTACCGTATCTTTACTTGATTCTTTATCTATTTTTATACTTTTTAATTTATGATTATTATCTTTTAATTATAAAAATTTCTAGTTTTTTTAAATTATTTTATTTGCATTCATTTATTTTTCTAAATAAATATAGAATAAAAGTAATAGTAATTAATTATAATTAATTTAAAATTGATTATTTTAAAATTAATAATAAATAAATATTTGTATAAATAATAAAAGTGAAATAATTAATAATATAATTAGATATGGAGAATTTAGAAATTTAAAAAAATGAATTATCATATCTAGAACAAATATATTTAAGTGATATGGAAATGTAAACAACAATGAGTCCTTTTAAATTTTAAGTATATATATCTCCATACTTTGATTCTCAATATTTAGAAGATTATGATAATTCAATGGATGTAAAATTACAAATAGAAATAAATAGTAAATATCCAAGAGAATAACCAAAACTAAGAATAATTCCTTAACAATATAAATATGATTCTAGTTATTTCAATCACATAAATTAAATAATGGAATCTCTGCATAATAATCCTGAAAGATTAAATGAAAATGAAAATTCAGAATTGAATATTGAATCATGTTATATATACTAATTTTTAGAAAACACAAGGGTAAAATAAATAATTAGAATTATTAAAAAATAAAATATCGATAATAATAAAAAAATTAAATAAATAATAGCTTTGGTTGTAAGACAGATTTATGAAAGATGTGATAATACCTAAATATAAAGATGAAATAATGTAGGATTAGCAAATAAATGAAAAGTAGAATAATAGAACGGTATTTACCCCTGTAACAATGGAGACATTTTTGGGATGGAAAAAAATGTTTGATTTGGAATTAGCAGAATAGAAAAAAAAAAGTTAAGAAGGCTAGAAAGAGAATACGATGTATAATTCCATTTCAGGCAAGTAATGGTTTGAAAGGAATAGAGATTAACCTAATATGGAGGTATATTAAATAGAAAATGAAGATGAAGATGATGAAGATGATGATGATGATGATGATAATGATGAATTAGAAGAAGATGATGATGATGATGATTATGAAGAGGAGGAAGAAGATCAAGAGGATCAAGAAGAAGAAGAAAATAAATGAAAATTTAATTAATATTAATTTTATCTTTAAAATTATTAAGACTCTATTTATTTAATCATTATTATCATAATTCAATAAGATTATTATTATGATAATTAAATAAGATTATTATTATCATAATTTATTAATATATTTATCATCTTGAAAACTGTCTACCGTCTTTTGATTTATTTCTGTTTCCATTCTAGTTTCTAAATATTTGTGATTTTTCATTTTATTTTGCATATTATAATTATCTATTCTTCCTGCTTTATTTGCCTCCTATTTTAACACTCAAATCAACTCTAGGAGGAACTTAAAAGCCAAATGATCGGGCAACTTTTTGCAAATCTAAATTAGAAACTTCAAAGGCTTCTTTCAGCCCATGTGATTAATAAGACTAAAAATTATAATAAATAAATTAAACATATAATAAAATATATAATAATAATATAAAACAAATAACATTGAGATAAGACTTGTATGCTTCAAAGGCTGCCTTATTAAGATAGTAATTGTTTTGGATGAGTTTGTCAAACTGTTCCTAAATATTGGCTAATTTGTGTTAAGGGAATTCAAACTCATTCATGATGACTTTAGATAGCCTGAGATGTTTTAAGTAAGGGAGTTCTTGAGGAAGTAAAAAGAGCAATGCTTTTCCAGTTCCATTGATACCTCTACAAGTTCTACCAACTCTATGAATGTACTCCTTTGTATCATCAGGAGGGTCAAACTGAATAATCCAATCAACAGAAGGTATGTCAAGACCTCTAGCAGCTACATCTGTACAAAATAGAACTCCACTTTTTGCTTAACAAAACTCATAAAATACATTCAATCTTTTACTCTATTTCTATCTACCATGAATATCTAACACTCTTATATCAATGTAATTAAATAAATCGCTATGGAATTTTACTGAATTACAGCTACTGAAAAATACCATTATTTTTTTGTTTTGATGTTTTTAGAGGAAGGTAAAAAGTAATAAGAATCTAAGATGAGATTCACATATTATATAACCTTACTCTAGATTGGTTACAGTGGCTGTGTTATCTTAATCATCAACTCCTATGTAAATGGGCTATTTTAATGATAACCTAGCCAGGTCATCAACTTTTTAAGTTTAAGTGGCACTAAATAATACACTTTATCTATCTCTAGGTAATAACTTTATTATTTCATTCATTTCCTATTCAAATCCTATTTTCAAAATACAGTCTGCTTCATCAATAATCAAAGCCATTAGATTATGGAATATGAAACCAGAAGTATTTTATAGATGATCTAATAGTCTTCCTGGTGTGCATACTAATAAATTAACACCCTTTTGCAACTTTATTGCTTCCATTTTCCGGTTCGTCCCTCCAATTAATAATCCTAGAGTTTTGTTGTGATAATAACATAAATCTCTAGCACAATTAAATATCTAAGTTGCTAGTTCTCGAGTCGGAGTTATTATTATTATTCCTGTCCCATTCTTCTGAGTGAAGTTATATTTATATAATAATTCTATTGCTGGAATCAAAAAAGCTAATGTTTTTCCTGATCCTGTCTTTGCTGCTCCTAAAACATCCCTTCCTTTTAATAAATGAGGAATTGTTCTTGCTTATATTTTTGTCATATAATCAAATTTTAATTAATCTTTTAATGCCATCTTTGTAAATTCACAGATTTCTAAATTTTCAAATTTGTCATTTGAAAATATGTCATAATTTTTATTTTGTACATCACTTCTTTATTAAATTATCTCTTTGTTTTCTTCTTTTAATACCTCATCTTTATCTATTTATTCGATTTGTTCTATTGTTAATCCATTTATCTCTTAATTATTTTAATCAATTTAAGTTTCATTTTTTTCTATTTTTGTCTTCTTTTTTAACTCATCAGAATTATTTGTTAATATTTTTTTTTATTTATTTTTTTCTTTTTTACTTTTATTTTAATCTGATGTTAACATTGTAAAATAGATATAATAAAAAAATAATATAAATAATAGAATTTTAACATTATAAAAAATCTAAATTTTAATTATAAAAATAATTAGATATGAATTTTAAATAAGCTATTTTCAATATTTTAATACTAACATCTTATTGTTTAGTTGGATTTGGACTCAATTTTGTTTTAAAGTTATTAGTGAAAGTTTACCTATTTTCTTTTCCAATAATGGTAAATAAATAAATTTGAGAATAAAAATATTATATAAGATAATAAATAATAATTAGATAAACATAGAAGTTATAATAAGAATAAAAAATAAAATAAATGATAAATAACTAAAAAATAATAATAATGATAGACATTTTTTTACCAATGTTTAGGTATTTTTGTAATAAGCACTTTAATATTGATGGTGCGAGACATGAATAGTGAGACAACAGTATGGATTCGTATGAAAGAAAACATAATAGAAATGAAAAAGACATGGATTCTTTCTTTCTTTTATATATTTAATGGAGTGTGTTCAATCAGTGCATTAAACTTCATATCGATTCCGATTTATTTGGCAGGTCGGAGATGTAATACTCTATTTGCAGTGTTAGTAAAATTGGTACTATGTGAGAGTGTGGAATGGTCGATGGTGATAGCAAGCTTATTAATAACTATATCAGCTTTATTGGCAATGTAAGGAGATATTGCAAATGCAAGCATTGGAGGCTATTTATTCCTTGTAGGAGCTAATTTCGGAACTGTTCTTTATGCAGAAATCAGTGGCAAGTTGCAAAATCATAAGACTAATAAAAAGGATAGCATTGTCCTTCTTTAGTAAAACACAATGAACTCTCTTCTCCCCATCCTATTTATTGCTTATCTTGCTTAAGAAGTCTAGCCTAGTATAATCAATATTCAAAACTCTCACTTTTAATCTCAAATTTATTTAGGCCTCTTTTTTATGAGTTTTCTTATTTTCGCTCATCAACTTTTCCTTTATTTAGCTTCTAAGTATACAAGTCCATTTGCTATTGGATTATCAGGCAATTTCAAGGTAATCATTTTTTTTATTTATTTAAGGATGTTTTTGCTACCATTGTAAGCATTCTATTTTTCGATGATGTTAATTTATCTAATTAAGTTAAAATTTCATTACTCATTTCTTTTATAGGATCTTTTGGATATTGTGTCTATAAATATTATGAAGAACTTAATAAAGAAAAATTAAAACAAATAGATAAAATTTAATATTCTAATTTATAAAATATTAATGAAACAGAAATGGCAAATTAAGAATAAATAGATTTTATTAACTAAAAAGATAATAATAAAAAAATTTGAAATTTATATTATATTATTTTTAAATTAATAAAGTTTAATAAATAATTAAAGAGATTAAATGCAATCTAAGTAAAATTATATAATAAAACTAGTTAAGGAATAAATAAATAATTATTATTATTGATTAAAAAAAAGAAAATAGGTTTTAGTAAATAAGAATGCTCAATATGTTTACATTATTTTATTTTAAATGAAGTTATATATTAATTGCCTTAATGCTAGCATATTTTTCATAAAAAATGTTGTAAAATTTGGTTTAAAATTAGTTAATAATGTCCCATATGTAGATTAAATATTTAAAACTTATTGTTATAATAATAATAATATAAAGATAATTTACAAACATGAGTTTTTTATTTATGATTTAATAATAATTTTGAATTTTATAAGTTTTATATCTATTATTTTAAAATATATATTTTTATCATAATATTTTAACAATAATTAAAATTAAATTTTCAAAATAAATTAAAAATTATATTTAATATAATAGTAATTATTTAAATTAAAGTAAAATATAAATAATTTAATTTTAAATAAAAATGTTTGTTATAATATAATAGAAACTATTATTATCATTTTTAGTCTAAAAGTTAATTATTTTAACTTTAGCTATTATTATTTGTCAAATTACTTATATTTTAATCCTCTTATTATTAATCTTTAAGATTTAACAAACTTTATTCTTCATTTTCAAAATTAACTTCTTCTATATCTCTAGAGAGATAGTCACTATATTCGGAATTTAGTTCTTCGTTATTTAATTTTTCAAGTTTTTCATCTACATTCAATAAATCATTATATTCTGGATTATGTCTAATATCATAACTATAAGTAGCTAAAAATTTAGGATATGAATTTTTTTCAGGATTTTGTTTTATATAATTAAGATATTTTTTTAAAATATGTTTTCTTTTTTTTAATCTTAATTCATAAGCTTTATAAATATCTTCACCAGACTCTGACAAAGTTAGATTAATTAAATCAATGTCTTTCTTTATGTCATGTGTATTAACAAAATTATAAAACTTGATTTTACTGAAAGGATTTTCCTCTTTTGCTTTATTCCCCAAAAATTTATCCATCAAATATTAAAATAATAATAATAAAGGTTTTAAGAGAAAAACACTAAAAAAATTATTAATTAAAAATATTTTACATCCAAAAAATCATATTGAGAAATGCGAACAACATAATACAAAGACCATAATTTTAAGGTCTAGCTGCTCGTTAAAAGAGTACAGTGACATAATCTTATCCAAATTAAGATTTATAATTGATATTCTTTATGACTGAATTATACCATGAGGGATTCTAAATAGATGAATTAAAATAATAAAAAGTACCTCATAAAAATTATAATAAGAACCACAAATCCAGATAGACATGATAGTATGGATGATAACACAAAAAATGAGAATATTTTCAACAATAGTTTATAACTTTTCATCAAGATTAATAGGATTTCTACAGAACTTGAGTAACATGATTTTGTCAATCCAATAAGTGAGAATAATTTAGCAAGAAACAGCGAGATACATGACGGGTATTCCTGTGCTATAAGTCATACAGACGAATATCATGGTGAGTACTTAGGCGTATCTTAGCTAAATACTGAAATCTAGATCAGTATAGAGTTTGATGTAATCTGATTATTTAGTCTACCTAGTGATGGAAGGATCCTTAGTGAACTATTGATCATAGAACCTTAATAGTTCTTAAATGACAGCCTAGGCCAGGATCCCTAATGGCATACTAAAAACATTTGCAATTATAGTCATACACACAGTAGTACCTATATCGAAGAACCATTGAGAGTTAAAATCTACGTACTGTCCTTTAATCTCTTTATTGATGCTGTCTCCTAATTAACCTAATTACAAAAATCGGATGTTTATAACTACAATTACCAAGCCAATATTGATGAATTAAGCAGCAAAGGTCTTATCTACGATACTAGCCATTTTCTATGAGAGATAACTATACTTTTCAAAGTCAGATAGGACTTAGAACATATTCAACATAACAGTGTTGATTACCACTATGATAATGACAATCGAAATGGGCAGAGCCTTTTATAACATCAAATTATAGGCTTAAATTTTGCATAATTACTGATTATCTGCATCGACAAAGACATAACTCAAATAACCTATGTTTGAGGAGCAGAAGCATTAAGTGAAGCCAACATATTGTTAAGTCTTATGTTCATTAACAACTTAGGCAATTGTGATGTGAGCAAATTAGGGCAAGGTGCAGTCTATCATAGGGAACTGTTTGGTGATTTAGTTCTTCTTAGCGTTGCAATAGACTAGACAGACAAAGGAAACGATGAGTAGACCTCCTGTCAAAATCACACTTAAACTTCTCCTGATATATTTGTTGAATTGACTGTAGTTTAGGTTTTCCCAAATTATATTACTTGGTTCTGGTGCTTAGTTCACTATCAATTGTTGTCCCATGTAACTGCTACACCATTTCTTAAAGTATCGTTTAAATATCCCTCTATTTAACAATTTGTACAATATCTAGTATATCACACTTACGTTCATGCTCTTAAATACTATGTTTCTTTACCACATTGTTTCCCATGTTATCCATACACAGTTTATTTTTGTTTCTTATTTCTTCAAATTTTTTAGTTCTCCATACTTACATATTATTTCTTGCTCTATTTTATTTATTTCATTGATTGTATTTTCAGCCTTCTTTTTATTATCATCAATTTATAATTCATAGTGTTTATTTATATCTTATACATAGCATGATGAGGGTAACTCTTTTTATTAATCAAACTAAACTTTGTAATAATTAATAAGATCAGATTTAGATTTTTTGAGATTACATAACTGAATTTAATAAAGCATAGATTGACTATTTTAAGAGAGTTATATATCAACAATTTGAAAATTAATTTAAGCTTCAGATGGTTGCCTTTAATATATTTTATTATAATAGTTTTCATAATAATCCCAGAGATTAGCGATGATCTGTTGAGAGTTCATATTTTTGGTAGGAACATTAGTAATTTCGATAGTGAAGAGGTTAGAAGATAGACTATTGGAGATAATATAGTGAATGGCTTATCTTCCTGAGATTTTGATATTGACTATCATATAAATGAAGGTCAGAATAACCAATACATCGATGATGCCTACAACAAAGGCCATATCTGACAACTTGATTCCTGTATTCCCATTCAGTACCACGACTGAGTCCTTGCAGAATACCTCTAAATATATATTCTTGTTCCTATAATTACTGCAGTCATTCTGATTATAGTTTATTAGATTAGCCAAGTTTGCCATCGATATATTACACATACTTTATCCTTAACACTATTCACTTATCATTTAATTATATACTCCATTCTGTATGTTGCAATTGGTCTTTATCAAATTATCGTCTATTTTCATACACACCGTTTCTTTTTCATCAGCAAAGTTTGTAACAATTCCGAAATTAATGCTAGTTAGATCAAGAGTACCGTTCCTACAATTAAGAGTGATTACTTGTTAGGCAGTAGTTAATTATTATGCTAAATTGGGATTATAGACTCCACATACTCTATTGAAATAAGTGATACTTCCTAAAGTAGTTCCAAATAATCCATTTTAATCCTTCATAAGGTCTCGGTTATTGACGAAGTTAAATAGTCCAAAAATAAAAATGGGTAAGGAAATTATGAAGAAAAGGAAGAAATACTTTGACATTGTTTTAAGGAATCTGAAATATAGGTTTATTCCTACACCAAATCTGTCGAATTCTGTCTTCTGTGTTGTAGAACATAAACACCCATGAACTCCTGTTTCTGCATTGTTAATTATCTCTTTTAAATCATATCTATCTCCATTTTCATTCAGAGGATGTAAAGCTCGAGTTTTCAACTTCATGTCTTCAAAATCTATCAAATATTTCTGTTCGTTCTCTAATATCACTCCTTCTTCCTAGTATTCCTTATCACTTTTATCATCTTTTTAATCCTTATCTTCTTTATCTTTTTTATCTTTCTTATCATTCTTATCTCTCTTATCTTTTTTATCTTTTTTATCTTTCTTATCTTTCTTATCTTTTTTATCTTTCTTATCTTTTTTATCTTTCTTATCTTTTTTATCTTTGTTATAAAGCTTTTCATTTTCTTCTGACTTATCACTATCAGTTTCTTTTAATTCCTGTTATGATTTATCAGCTAATGCAACGTCTCCATTTTTATTTTTTAACTCTTCATTATTTTAATACTTCATCTTTAATAAAATATTATAAATTACAAAAATAGAATTAGATTTTTTTATAATAAATAAAGTATAACTTGAGATAATGAATAGTAAATTAATAGGAGAATTTAACAATAAATATCATAGAACCTAATTATAATATTAGTCAGTGTAATCTTAGAATAATCTTTATTAGAACAGATTGGATAATTAAAACAAAAAATTATTAAAAAATAAGTAGGATTAAGAAATGCATGAGAATTTTAATCAAGAACATAAATAAATTTTGGATTAAGTAAGTAAAGATAAAAATTAATAATTGTAAATATTAAAAGATGAATAGAAATTATTAAAAGAGCTTAATGAATAAAAAATATTACTTCAAAAGGAAAAAGAATAAATTGATTGTGAATACAATGCTATTCAAATTGCTTTTAATGAATAAAAAAGGAAAAAAGAAACAATTGAAAACAAATACAACACATTAAAAGATCACAATAGAAATTTAGTTAATGATAATATTGCCTTACAAAATGAGATTGATCTTAAGCAGTAAAGAATTAATATGATTTAGTAATAAATTTCTAATTATAAGTAAGAAATTTCAGATATGAGAGTAACTCTTATAAATGAAAATAAAGATATAATCAAACCTTAATCAATAATGGGTTCTTAATATATCTGATTAATAAACTAATACAATCTTTAATATTTTATTTATATTGAATTATTATTTTAAAATAGTATAGTTAAATTTAATTTTATAAAAATTATTATTAATATATTAAATTTATATATAATATACATAATATTAATTTTGATTAAATTAATTAATAATAGTTAAAAAGACAATGAATCCAACAATTTAAAATATCATTATTTAAAAGAGATATTTTTAATAATTATCAATAAGAAAATAAAAAATAAAATAAAATTTAATATAAAGAAGATTAATATACTAAAAAAATTTTAATGAATAAATCAATTAAGATTAAGATATATTAAATGATTTAAATTTTCAGTAAAAACTACTAAATTGTGAAGATAAAAATGAGCTTATTTAATATTTAGAATTTTTTTTTTAAGATATAAAACAAAAAAATTTGGAATAAGATTAATTATATGAATCTATATTTTAAAAAGTATTTTAGTTTAAAAATGATAATAAGGTTGTTAAATAATTTACCAGAATAGTTTTTTTTATAATAGAAGAATAAAATAATTAAAATCCTTAAATTATAAAGATAATTTCCAATCTCATTAATACTTCATGTGAGTTAATTTTAGAATCATTCCTTATTTAAATAGAAGAATAAAGTTTTTTTACATTCGATTACATTAAAGCTTTTGATTATGTATAAATATAATATTGAATATTTAAAAATTCACATATTTTATTTATTATATATAATATTTAAGGTAATATCAAGCTTAGCTAATTTTATATTAGAATTCAATAAATTAGATAATAAAAACCTTTATTTTATAGAAAAAATTTAATTGATTGAAATTAAAATATTAGAATAATTTGATTAACTATTATTTTAAAAAGATGAATAATTTATAGAATAAAGCTATTAAATTCTTTAAAATATTTTAATATTTCATTAAAATTTTTAACTATATTAATTAGAAAATCTGAATAATTATTCTTAAAATTATATTTAAAACTTATAGTAAAGTATTAGTTTAATAATTGAATTATTTATACACAATTTTGAGAATAAAATAAACAATGATTTATTAAAAGAATTGATATAATTTATAAATTTTTTAGAAAAAAAAATAGAGAATAATGAAGTTTTTGATGAAAGAACAGATATGTATATTTAATCTTTAACAAACTTTCTATTTTATTTATTAGATTATACGAAAAATAAAGATTATGATAATAATTTAAATATATATATTCTTGATGTTTTTCTTTTTGTTTTAAGATAATATGATGATGATTTTAGATATGTTGATCAATTAGTTAATTTTTTTGATTACTCCTTTATTTTTTTATATAACGAATCTACATAATGTGATTATAGTGAGTAGATTTCATAATACATAATTTAGATTTTAAAAGGAGATTAATCTTAAAAAAGTTTATTTGTATAAAGGTTAATGGATAATAAATTATTATTAAATTTAATAATAAAACTAACTGAAGAATCTTCTTTTTATCAAATCAAAGTTAATTGTTTGACAATTATTTTAAATTTATGTCAATTTAAGGATTAAAATATAATTGAACATTTAAAAGAGTATAATTTTTTTAATAATATTGATGAAAATTTAGAAATAGATAATGATATCAATATAACATTAATTTATTTAAAAATCCTTGAACAAATATTAGAATAAAATTAAAAATAAGAACTTGAAAATTTTTTTAATTTAGCGCAAAGGTTATTTTTATTATAAGATCATGATAACGATGAAATTTATAAACAATCATTAGGTTTATTAGAAAAATATTATAATGAAGATTAAACATAAATAATTTGAAAAAATAAATATATTTATATTATAAAATTATTTAAATATAATTTTTCTAAAAAAAATACAAATATACAATAAAAGATTATTCAACATAATGAATATTTAATAAAATATTTTTAACTTCAATTAATTGATTGAATAAATTTAACAAAAATATAAAGTAGAAGAAAATATTATAAAATTAAGTAATTTATAAATTTAATTTATTTGAAGATTTAATAGGATTTTTATTATTATTAATTATAATTTTAAAGGATTAAACATAAAAAATTGAATATATATTTAATAAATAAATTTTATCATTAAATAATCATGATGATGCTTTTGAGAATATTAAAAATTTGAATAAAAAATTAGAAATAACAAAAATTTAAATGGTAGGAACTTTAGAAGAACTTGAAGAAATAGGAGATTTAAACTATAATTGGGCCTCTAGAATGGCAAGCTTGTTATAGTAATTATGATTATATCGAAATCTAAAATATAATATATTTAATTGATACACAATATTTATAATCACTTAACTTTATTTTTCTTTTACTTTTTTCTTTCTTTATTCATTTTTTTTTTATCTAAAATATAAGCTTCTTTGTTATTATTAATGAGATTTTGATTTTAATCTTAAATTGAAAAATTAGAATGTTAGAAAAGATTTTTAGAAATAGGGAATTGTAATTGAATAGATGTAAGGTATTCTTATAAATTCATAGTTTAATCAAATTAATTTAATAAGTTATTAGAAAAGAGTTTAAAATTGTCTTAAATATCTTTTTTGGTTAATATTTGATCTTAATCAATAACTAAATTGTTTTCTTAAAATTAAAACTGTGTGTTAATAGCATAAATAACAATATTTTTTTCTCTTTCTAATTTATTAGTGAAACAGATATGAAATTGCTAATTAATATTAGAGATAATCTATTAGTACTAATTAGAATTATGAGTTATACTATTAATAATCAATAATCCTTGATCTCTAATAATATTTTGAAGTTATTTGATAGATTGATCATTTACAAAGGAACTAGGTGGGCTCATTTCATATTATTAATAACTATTAATGTCCAAAATTACTATATCATAAACTTATTAAGTATTTTTAATATAATTGAGAGCATCGTCTTAAATTATTTTGAAATTAGGTTTTTCTTCAAAGTTGAATAAATCCTTGGCTATGGAAATGACTTCTCCTGATAATTCAACAGTAGTTATTTGTGTATTTTTGATATGTCTAAATAAAAATGAACTTAAAGCTCCGATTCCTCCCCCTAAAATTAGAATTTGGATTTGCTCTTTATTGTCAATATCTTACAATAAAGACATTCCACAAAAAATAGCCTTGTGACAATCAAAATCTAAATATCCTTCATCTATATCAATGTAATACCCATCATGAATTTCCATAATGCTTTATTAATACTATTTGATTTTTTTGATCGAATTATAATCTTATCCCTATTCTTTTTTATGATGTTTCAATCTAACTTAACTTTGTATCTAATCAATACATTATTTGTCAATTAATCTTCTATATACGCCATCATTTTCTAGTCTCAACTCTTCTATTAAGTATTCATTATTTTCATAAATAATCGATTTTTCTCCTAAGTAATCCCCATCAGTCATATATGGAACTGGTTAATTGCTACATTTTAAAGGAATTACATCTTTTATAATTTAATTCAATTCATCTTAAATTTCTTATAAACTTGTAATTATGAATCCATAATTAATATGTACTATTATTAATCTACTTAATTTTGTTTAGTTTAAAAGCATTTTTTATCCTTCTCTATTTCCAAACAAAAATGTTATCTCTTTTCCTTAAGGTGTAATAAATATGCCACAACTATTTCTGGATAGTATTTATTCATTTTAACTATCTAAAACATGCAATATATATTTATTTTTTTTGTCTTCTTGATAAATATTTAAACTAAAATATTAATCATTTACTAATTTATTCATTTAATTAATAAAACTATTTTCTAATTATTTTTCTTTAATTTTTTATTAAATTTGGTTTATATTATATTTTTCTACATTATTATCTATTTTAATTATTTCTAATTTTTTTTCTTATTTTTTTTCTATTCTTACTAAAAAAGGTATTAATTAATCTGATTTTTTCTCAACTATTATTTCGTAAAAATAAATATTATAGTTATTTTATTTTGAAAAATATTCAATTATAATATTTAAAATAAAATCTTGTAATAAACTAATAATTATAATATTTCCATTTGAATTTATTAGATTAATTTAAGAATCAAATAATTATATAATTTTTTATCTGTTTTCCTAATTATCTTCAGGAAAAACAGCATCCAATGTTCCTTTATCAATGATATTAGTAAATTATTATTATTTAAAATCTAATTTAAAAATATCTTAAACTTGATATTTTACATTTTGAGGATATTTATTTCTTTGATTCATTTCTTATATAATTTTTTCACTATAATCTATATTAAGAATGTTTTAAAAATTTGATTTTAAAAACATTTATTCCCCAAATAAAGATTTTCCACATCCTATATTTAATATTTGTTCTTATTTCTAAAAAATTATTTATTCTATTATGTTTTTATATTATTCATAATCTCCATACCATTCAAAATGTTCCATCTTTTTAGATTTATTTTTTAATTTTTTATAAAAATTATTCCAGTATTATTTATCTTAAAACTAACTAAATTCCCTTGGTAAAATATTTTTCATGATAATATCTTTTATTTTAATTTTTATATTAAAAATTAATAATAATTTGAAAAAATGTATTAATTTTATAATTATATTATAAAAAAATATATTATAAATAATTTATTATACATTTATAATTGATAAATTAAATGAATATATTTTTTATAAATGTTTTCAGAAATTAGTTTTAATTTTAAATTGACTTTCTTTTTAATAACATTTTTACTTTACATCTTAAAACTATCTTCCTTTTATTTAAAGATGTTATATAAATTAATCATTAGGATATTAGAAATTATCTTAAAGATGTAGATTATAATCCTATTCGTTATTTAAAACATAAAATCCTATGATATCTCCTTCTTTTAAATTGATAGGATTTTTCCTTAAATTAGATAAATTGTTTTAGATAATTTCATATGAAAAAGTATTTTAATGATATTTTATAAGAATAAGTTTAGAATGATGATCTAGTTATAATTGATTTTATATTTGTTCTAATAATTATTAGTAAAGTATCTATTAAGACTATAATTAAAGAGTGAAAGATTTAAAAGGTCCATAAGATTTTTAAATACCATTCCATTCCCTTAAAAATAAAGCTAAGGAATAATCGTTTAAAATTTCAGGATTTACTAAAGTTTAAGCTACTATTTAAGTTTAACTTTTCAAGTTTTATTTTATAATATTAACATCATCAAATCTAAATACCTTTCCAAACATAAAATTACTTTTCAATTCTCTTACTCTTATAAAAACATTTTGACATTCACATTCTTTGTGTGCATGAATTTTATTATCTATAATAAATTAATGAATTATCATTTGTTTTAATTCTAATAATGTACTATTTTCATTTAACTTTATAATTTATTTGAACTCTATTTCATAAGGAACACCTTGACTGATATAAATAGGTAGAAATACAAATTCATTATTTATTGGATTGTTTTTATGTCTTAATTCTAATACTTCATAATTGTTTATTAGATTGTCTCCAATACTCTTTTTAAATTTATCAATACATTTTATTGCTTATTCATTCCAATCAGTTCTATATAATTTATAATTTGTATTATCCTTTAATCCTAATTTATTACATATTTTTTCAATTAATTATTCTAGTTTCGCACTTAATTCTATTTCAATATTAATTTTTTCTTAATCATTATTTAGGTTAAAATTTTTTTTATTTTAAGAAATATTTTCGTTTTCTGTTTAATGATTTTCGTCAAATATTTAATTTTTATTAAAAATTATACTTATCTAAACAACATATTGTTCTGGAATTTATCCTTCTTCAATTAATAATAAAATTCCTCCTTCAAAATTTAATTATATTAAATTCATTTAGTACTATTGTTTTAAATAAAGATTCTTTTCTTTTTTGTTTCCTTTTCTTATTCTTAAATTTTCATAATTTTCTTTTATCCCTATTCTATTACATAAATATATCAATAATTCCATTAATGTCTAATTTTAATTTACTAAAAATCTAAACAATTTATCTTCTTAATTTATTTTTACTGTAACTGCTATCATTTCCCCAAATTCTTATTACTCTCCATCATCTATTTATTATTTATCATAGATACTATTATTATTTTATACAATTTATTATTCAATATGATTATTATTAATATTATCATATTCAGTATTATTTGACTAATCAAATATTAATTAGATAATTGATTGATTAAGTATTTATAGTTAAAATAATGTTTTATTATTTTCTTATTTATTTAAAGTAATATTATTAAATCTTAGAATAAATTTTTACTGGATTTTTTGTGATATTTTTTCATATAATTAATACGGAGTATAATTTTAATAGAAAATTTATTAATATTATTCATTACTAGAATTTATGTGTAAAACAATAGGAATTTGATTAATGATATTCTTAATAATATTAAGTTAATCGATATCAATCATTATAAATTTAGACAAATGTTTTAAAGAATTAGAATCTAAAAGTTAGTCTTAAATAATAAAAGATTTATAGATATATAATTAAGACTATTTATCTAATTATATTTCTAAGAGACATTTATTTTGTTATTTGAAGAGTAAAAATAAATTCTAATAACCTTTATTATGATTAATAGTTAGATCTTTTTTTACTACATCTTCAAATTCAACATATTAATGTTCTGTGAAATCAAGGAAAAAATTATCTAAGACTATTTCAACTTAAATGGTGTTAATTAATTCTTGATATTGTTAGATTTCTTAATGAAATGTATGATTTAAGGTATTAACATAATTGATCAAATATTATTAAACTTAAGAAGGAGTATGAATATGCTATCTCTTGATATAAACTAAAATATAGGCATTTTCTCCATTACCTCCAAACTAATCCTCTATGGATTGATAATGAATAGGTCTTACCTTTTAATCATTGAAGTCAAACCAGCCACGTTGAAGATGTGACTATTGATTAAACATAAAC
>Ga0315908_10000843_pt1 | contig 23765 bp, 22 predicted proteins | sample LakEriMetagenome_12_FD_203520 | JGI IMG/M metagenome (GOLD analysis project Ga0315908, IMG submission 203520) | Freshwater fungal communities from buoy surface, Lake Erie, Ohio, United States - Buoy 4 MA124 | ecosystem: Environmental > Aquatic > Freshwater > Lake > Lake biofilm | place: USA...
GCCCGAACCATTAGGTCCGATCAAACCAGAGATCTTGCCCCGCTCGACGAAGATGCTGGCATCATCGAGTGCAACTAAGCCAGAAAATCTCTTGGTTATGTTGGTAGCCACTAAGACTTGCTCGCCCGAAGGTAGTGCGTCTGCAAATGGAACCGCTTCGCCGAGAGTTGGTGAGTCGCCTCGATAGGCAGCAGTTTCCTCAGGTTCATGGAAGCCCATGACACCCTTTGGCCTTAGATACAGAGTCAACAAAATTATGATTGCAAGGCCAGCGTTGGTGAGGCCAAATAAGCCAATGCTGTCGCCGATCTTTCGCAAATTTTCTATAACAGCCATTACGAGAATAACCCCAACAACTGCCCCAGCTACCGATCCAGAGCCACCCACAATCAACATTGTTAAAAGTGTCAGAGTTAATGTGAAGTAGAAATCTTTTGGCGAAAATGCCCCAAGAAGTCCGGCGTAGCACGAACCCATTCCACCTGCGACAGCTGCCGAAAGTACCCAGGCTTTAAATTGACTTTGTTGAATTCGAACTCCCGAACTTGATGCGGCAATTGCATCATCACGCGAGGCCCTAACGTGTATGCCAGTCTTTGAATCTCTAAACCAGCGCGCAATCACCAACGCGATGATGGCTACTGTTGCCGCAACCGGAACATTCGTGAAGCGCTTAACGCCATAGAACGTCTGACTACCTCTGGTGAAATCTTCAGCGCCAACAAGTGTGCTGTGAATAATAATTAAGATTCCAACAGTCGCAATCGATGCCGAATCCCGAAGTCTTGCAATTACTAAACCCGATAACACTCCAACAAGCGTGGCTGCTAAAACTCCACACAACATCGCGATTGGAAATGCAAATGATGCTTCTTGCAATACGACTGGAAGCGATGACAGCGAAGTCTGTTTAACAATTGGAGTCATCGACAGGATTCCTGTGGTGTAAGCCGAAACTCCCACAAAACCCACGTGACCAAAACTTAGGATTCCACTATTCCCACTAAATATCTGAAGTGCTAACACGCCCACTAACAAAGTCAGCGCGTTTGCCAATAGCAGTTGGGGCGCCTTTGACATTCCGCTTCCAAAGAAGCCGACTAAGGCAATAATTAATGACCAAAAAGCCATTGAGGTATATCTTCTGGAATTTCTCGTTCTGGTTAAGGCCGCAGGAATAAGTGACAACTCAAAAATCCCCATCCCCTCATACCAGCCTTACTGAAATCAAACCTTAAGTATCAAGGGGCGTCAAGGGATTTGGCCAAAGAATTAAGACTCTTTTGGGTCACGAATCAAGGTTTTTGATGTACGGAGTGCCGTTATCCCATAACTCGCAAGATAGCGTCAACTTTGCTGCCAAATTCCGAATGATTGCTTCATGTGATGGGCTTATGACTACAAAGGCCCCACCAGAAAATTCGCTATCGTCGCGTCGCAACGAATCAGCTATCCGAGCTAGTGGCTGTAGGTGCATACCTTGCCAGCCAATGCTGCGATAAGTGTCAGCACATATCGCTAACTTGTTTTCACTTCCTTGTGCCCAGCCCATAATTCCGATGTAGTGTCCTACATTCCAGTCAGGTGACGGTCCTTGGATATCTTGTCCGGATAGAAATCCAATTGCAGTTGCAGGTTCAGTTTTACCTCCCCAAAGAAATCGGGTTGCACTATTCGCGATTAGCAATGCGGGTTTATCCAGGTCAACCAGTGCTTCAAGAAGATGTTCCAAAATTTCTGCGGTCCACTCACCACGTAATGGAATCGCAACTAGCTTTGAATCGGCTAACTCGTTTGTTGCAACAACAAGACCCTCGGGTGAAGTTCCTGTGATATTGCTGTCATCAATGCGCGGCAACTCAAGAATGTAGTCAGCTCTTCCACCATCATTTGGTGGCAACGACTCGCTGGTTTGGACAGTACTAAGTATGGATCCCGCAGCAAGGCCCACATGATCTTGTTCAACTTTTACTGAAGCCAGCGCCCGCAGCGCTAACGTAATCCAAAATGCACCACACAACTCATTTTTCTGTGGCATTTCACTTGCATGTTCAGCCAGTAAAGATTCAGATCCCGGCAACATTTGGATTGTGTATTGACTCATGTCGCCAAGGCTAACAGGAACCAACCCAAACTTTGTCAGGGTATTTGAAACATTTCTTAGTCGACGTTGTCCATCGAATCTGAACCCATGCCACCTGGTGCTTCAGGTGTGGTTTTTTGAACCTGCATCAAGAAGTCAAGGTTGCTCTTAGTCTCACGAAGCTTGGTAAGAAGTAATTCTAGAGATTGCTGTGAATCAAGTGCATGTAGAACTCGACGAAGCTTCCAAATAACTTTGAGCTCATCTGCAGCCAAAAGAATTTCTTCGCGACGAGTTCCAGATGCTTCGACATCAACGGCTGGGAAGATACGACGATCCGCCAAGCGACGGTCGAGCTTGAGTTCCATGTTGCCAGTTCCCTTGAATTCTTCGAAGATAACTTCGTCCATTCGAGAGCCGGTATCAACAAGGGCAGTTGCCAAGATTGTTAGCGAGCCACCCTCTTCGATGTTGCGAGCAGCACCGAAGAACTTCTTTGGTGGATAAAGCGCAGCCGAGTCAACACCACCAGAAAGAATACGACCGGATGCTGGGGCTGAAAGGTTGTAGGCACGACCTAGGCGGGTCATTGAGTCAAGTAGGACTACAACGTCATGACCCATTTCAACCAAACGCTTTGCGCGCTCAATTGCAAGTTCGGCAATTGTGGTGTGATCTTCAGCTGGACGGTCGAAAGTTGAAGCAATAACTTCACCCTTTACCGAACGCTGCATATCTGTTACTTCTTCAGGTCGCTCATCAACTAGAACAACCATCAAGTGAACTTCAGGATTGTTTTCCGCAATCGCATTGGCAATGTTCTGCAAGATCATGGTCTTGCCAGCCTTTGGTGGCGAAACGATAAGTCCGCGTTGACCCTTACCAATTGGTGCTACTAAATCGATTACGCGAGTAACCAAGTTGTTTGGCACAGTTTCAAGGCGCAAGCGATCTTGCGGATAAAGCGGTGTTAGCTTGCCAAAATCAACGCGCTTAATTGCTTCGTCTGGTTCAAGTCCATTTATCGATTCAATACGAACTAGTGGATTGAATTTCTGTGGGCGATCGCCTTCGCGTGGTTGCTTAACCTGACCAGTTACTGCATCACCTTTACGAAGTGAAAAGCGCTTTACTAATCCCATTGATACATAAACATCGTTTGGACCCGGCAAGTAACCAGAAGTACGAACGAATGCGTAGTTATCGAGAATGTCAATGATTCCTGCTACTGGCAACAGCACATCGTCATCGGAAACTTCTAAGTCATAATCGCGATCTCCGCCACGGGCACCACGGTTATTGCGGCCGTTGCTATTGCGATCGTTGCGATCGCGGCCCCGGCGATTGCGGCCGTTGCGGTCATTACGATCATTGCGGTCGCCACGGTCATTACGATCGCCGCCTTCGCTGTCACCATCATTATTGCGAGGTGCGCGTTCTTCACGTTCTTCACGAGGTGCACGTTCTTCACGAGGTGCACGTTCTTCACGAGGTGCACGTTCTTCGCCGGCTGCTTCTGTCTTCGCAGCGCCAGCTGGACGGGATGCAGATCGATTGCCTCTACCGCCACCTTGCTTTGCACCAATGGCCTTAACAAGTTCAGCTTTGCGCATTCCAGATGCGCCATCAATTCCTAGCCCGGCGGCCATGGCCTTTAATTCTGGAAGGAGTTTTGAGTTCAGCCCTTTATCTTGGGCAGTTGTCTCGGTCACGTATGTGTCCTTTATGTTTTGAGTGGTTTTCTATCCAGCAAGTAATACGCGAAATTCAAGCGAGAAACTTTTGCGGGATTTTCGGTGAAAGAGATTCAACCGATGTCATAAGACTAGCAGGTTGGGATCCGAGGTGCGAAATTGCCTTGAAATCTGACGTTTTAATCTTCTTGGGCTTCGACATCGTTGTTGTCAGGAATTGCGCCTTGATCCGCAACTGCCACGGGAGCAGCAGTAAATCCTGATTTTGCAATGATTTCAGATGCTTGGGCCACTTGATCCGAGGTGCAAAGCGCAATCACAGTGGGTCCGGCCCCGCTGATGCAGGCCGCAATCTCCGAATCCCTGAGCTGGGCAATTAGTTCAATTGATTCTGGATAGGCCTGCGCTCGGAAAGGTTGATGCAATTTATCTTCGGTTGCTTCCAGTAAGAAATCAGGATCTCCGATCATTGCTGCGACCAGTAACGCAGATCTGCCTACATTAAACGCAGCATCGACGTGAGCAATCATTTCTGGAATCAAACCTCGGGCTTTATGGGTGTCTAACTCGGTTTGTGGGATACCTAAAACCGGTGAAACATCGGGGTGCACATTCATTGATACTGAATTTGCTTTGCCATCGTCTTCCAGCCAGGCAATAGTCATTGCGCCAAGTAAGCAAGCTGCCACATTGTCAGGGTGGCCTTCGATTGCATTTGCCATTTGGAGTAACTCATCTTCGCTGGCACGGGCATAAGTTAATTCACTTGCCAGAACCAGACCAGCAACGATCGCTGCTGCACTTGACCCCAATCCCCGACCTTGTGGAATTGCATTTTTGCATTCAACATGAAGTCCAGTTACTTCAGTTCCAAATGCCTTGCAAGCATCAATTATGGTCTTGGCAATCAAATGCGATTCATTTGTTGGAAGTTTTCCAGCACCTTGGCCAGTAACTTCGACAGTGACTTTGTTGTCATCAGTAAATTGCGCAGTCACAAAATCCCGAATCTCCAGAGCAAGGCCAAGTGCGTCATAACCGGGTCCCAGATTTGCACTTGTTGCCGGAACTGAAACTGAAACTATCCGAGACATTAGGCAAGACCTAGTGCTGCGGCGGCAGCTTTAACATCAACTGGCACAACTACCGGATCTTTGGCACTTTCTAATGCCCATTGGGTATCTTTCAAACCATTTCCAGTCACGGTACAAACAATTGTCGAACCTGCATCTACTAATCCGCGGCTAGCTTGTTGCAACAGTCCGGCAACTGAGGCAGCACTTGATGGTTCAACGAAGAATCCTTCTTTGTCAGCCAGGATTCGATATGCATCGAGAATTTGATCATCGGTTACCGCGTCAATCAAACCACCTGAATCATCCCGGGCAGCAACTGCCAAATCCCAAGATGCTGGTTTTCCAATTCGAATTGCAGTGGCAATAGTTTCTGGTTTTTCGATTGGGTGGCCAGCAACAAACGGCGCAGCGCCGGCTGCCTGAAATCCCCACAATTGTGGAAGCTGCTTTGCAACCTTGTCGTGGTAATACTCAGTGAAGCCCATCCAATACGCAGATATGTTTCCAGCATTTCCAACCGGAAGGCAATGAATATCTGGCGCATCACCTAGGGCATCAACAATTTCAAAAGCCGCCGTCTTTTGGCCCTGAAGTCGAGTTGGATTCACTGAGTTAACTAATGCGATTGGATAGTTTTCGGCAAGAGCGCGTGCGATGTCCAAGCAGTCGTCAAAATTTCCATCAACTTGCAAAATTGTTGCGCCGTGGATTACTGCCTGAGCTAACTTACCCATCGCGATTTTTCCTTGCGGGACTAGCACCGCACTCTTCATCCCAGCTTTAGTTGCATAAGCAGCCGCCGATGCGCTGGTGTTACCAGTTGAGGCGCAAACTACAGCCTTTGCGCCATTTCGCGCTGCGTCTGTGATTGCCATAGTCATGCCACGGTCTTTAAAGGATCCAGTTGGATTCATTCCTTCAACTTTTAAATAAACCTTGGCACCGGTGAGTTCTGACAAAGTGCAGGCATAAACCAGTGGAGTTCCACCTTCACCTAATGAGATAACGACATCATTGGGAGCAATCGGCAATCTGTCCCGATATTCTTCAATAACTCCGCGCCAAATGTGAGCCACAGTTATGCGCCCGCACCTTCAACACGCATAACACCTAGAACTTCACGAACCGCAGTCATGTTTTGTAATGCTTCAACAGTTGCGCGCAGACGACTTTCTGGGGCTTGGTGAGTTCTGATAATTAAACTCGCTGCATTCCCTTCACCATCTTGACGAACCGCTTGAATTGAAACATCGTGCTTAGCGAATTCATTTGAGATGGCAGCGAGTACACCAGACTCGTCAGCCACCTTTAGATTCAAGTAATAAGAAGTTACTGCTTCACCAATTGGTCGAACTTCAAGATCTGCGTAAATACTCTGAGCTGGGCCCACAGTTCCAGTGACTCGATGTCGGGCTGCTGCAACTACGTCACCAACAACCGAACTTGCTGTTGGAGCTCCGCCGGCGCCACGGCCATAGAACATAACTTGACCAGCCGCGTCGGCTTCTACGAAGACTGCGTTAAAGGCATCGCGAACACTTGCTAACGGATGTGTTATCGGAATCATTGCTGGGTGAACCCGAACAATTACGCCCTTGTCATCATTAGTTAGTTCAGCGATCGCCAGCAACTTGATTACATACCCAAGTGATTTAGCTGCTGCAATGTCATCGGCAGTAACTTTTGTCATGCCTTCGCGATAAACATCATCTGCAGTTACGTTGGTGTGAAATGCCAAGCCAGCAAGAATTGCGGCTTTAGCAGCGCTGTCGAATCCTTCAACGTCTGCAGTTGGATCGGCTTCGGCATAACCCAAGTCTTGAGCTTCTTTTAGTACTGCGGAATAGTCTGCGCCGTCGTTATACATTTTCGACAAAATGAAATTTGTTGTGCCATTAACGATTCCAAGGATCTTGGTGACCTTGTCGCCGGCAAGTGATTCGCGCAATGGGCGAAGTAACGGAATTGCGCCAGCTACTGCTGCTTCGTAGTAAAGATCTACGCCAGCTTCCTCAGCCAATTTGTGAAGGTGCGCACCGTGCGCAGCAAGTAAAGCCTTGTTGGCAGTGACAATAGATGACCCATTTGCAATTGCTGATTCGATTAAGGTTTTGGCAGGTTCAATTCCACCAATTACTTCGATCACAATGTCGGCGCCAGATGCGGCAAGCCCTGCAGCATCTTCGGTTAGCAAACTGGGATCAACGCCTGGACGAGGTTTTGCGGCATCGCGAACTGCGATTCCGGTTACCTTAAGTTCCCGACCAATTCGGGCGGTTAAATCCTCGGCGCTTTCAGAAATAAGTTGGGCAACCGATGCACCCACAGTTCCGCCACCAAGTAGTGCAACTGTTAGCGGGGAACCCATTTCTTCTCCTTATTAATAGCGCGTATAAGTACTGTGCAGAAACGAGGCAAAGCCCGCACTCCCGTGTGTTCTAAGTCTGGCAGAAACCCTTGAAACAAGCCAAACTTGGCGCCGTTTTCCTCAATTTTGGAAACTGCCATTTAAAAAACGTGGCAATTGGGAAAGAAATGGTTAGTTAACTCCAGCGTCGAATGCCAGAAGGTCCTCTATAGTTTCTCTGTGAAGCAATACTTGAGAAGCACCCGCTAAAACACTTACTGCCGCGGGCCTTGGGATGTGGTTGTAATTGCTAGCCATGGATCTGCAATATGCACCCGTTGCTGCTACCGCAATCAAGTCTCCAGGTCGAGTATCTGAGGGTAACTCGATATCACGCACGACAATATCGCCACTTTCGCAATGCTTTCCTACAACTCGAGAAGGTACCAGCTTGGCTGTGGATACCCGATTTGCAATGACCGCGGTGTACTCAGCGTCATAAAGTGCGGTTCGAATGTTGTCACTCATGCCGCCATCAACGGAAATGTAATGGCGCGTGATTCCACTATCTAGTTCGATCGGCTTGACTGTGCCAACTTCATAAAGTGTGATGCCAGGATTGCCAATGATTGCGCGGCCCGGCTCAACGCTAATTCTTGGAACTGAAATATTTACTCGCGCGCACTCGGTGCGGACAATATCCAAGATGGATTTTGCCATTGCGTCAACATCAAGTGGGTCATCACCTTCGACATAGGCAATCCCCATTCCGCCACCAACGTCTATTTCGCTAACCGAAATGCCGTGACGCTCTTTAACTTGCACGGCAAAGTCAACGACTCGATGAGTTGCTAATTCAAACCCGGTTGCATCAAAAATTTGAGATCCAATATGTGAGTGAAGTCCTGCTAATGAAAGGGAGTCACATTCCAAAACATTATCCACCGCAGTCATTGCCATTCCCGAGGCAACAGAGAGACCAAACTTTTGATCTTCATGCGCGGTAGAGATGGCTTCATGTGTATGGGCTTCGACACCAACGGTGAGGCGCAACAAAACTTGCTGGACTATGCCAGAACTTGCAGCGACCGAATTCAATCTTTCAATTTCGATCAGACTGTCAATTACTACCCGTCCAACACCAACTTCGACCGCACGCTCTAAGTCTTTAACGCTTTTGTTATTTCCGTGCATGACTATCTGGGTTGGATCAATCCCAGCACGAAGCGCAACTTCTAATTCACCAGCACTTGCTACATCAATACCAAGGCCTTCTTGATTTACCCATTGGGCAACTTTGGTTGTCAGGAATGCCTTGCCTGCGTAGTGAACGCTGGTTTCAATGTCTGAAACGGTAAAGGCGGCGACATAATCTCGCGCGCGCTTTCTAACATCGGCCTCATCAAAAACATAAAGCGGAGTTCCGTATTGATTAGCAAGATCTGTAACGGTGATCTCTCCAAGGGAAAGTTCACCTTGGCTATCGCGAGTTGCAGACGCTGGCCAAATCACTGGGTTTAGGTCAGAAGCCATGATTACATCTTGTCTGGTGCGCTAACACCCAGCAATTCGAGGCCATTGAAAATAACTTGCCTCGTTGCGGCACATAGCCAAAGCCGGGCAATGTTCAACTCTGTTACTGGCTCATCACCCTGTGGCAAGACTCGACAAGCTGCATAGAACGAGTGGTAACTAGTGGCTACTTCCTCGATGTACCTAGCAATTCGGTGTGGTTCGCGAAGTTCAGCTGCTGATGCAACTACTCGTGGATAATCTGCCAAAAGGCCAAGTAGCGCACCTTCACGATCATCTGTTAGTTGCGATGGGTCAAAAGTTGCAGGGTCCCAATTCGAGGTGTCGGAAGGGATCAGTCCAAGCTCAGCGGCATTTCTAACTACTGATGCAATTCGAGCGTGCGCATATTGCACGTAGTAAACCGGATTGTCATTTGTACTGGAAACCAAGAGATCAAGATCTAGAACCAATTGGGATTCAACTGGATATCGAATCAATGAATAGCGCGCAGCATCAACACCTACTTCGTCTACCAGATCTTCAAGTGTGATGATGTTTCCTGCCCGCTTAGACAGACGAACTTCTTGGCCATTCTTGAGCATCTTGACCATTTGCCCAATCAAGATTTGAATGTTTTCATCTGGGTTATCTCCGGCGCATGCTGCCACTGCGCGCAATCGATTCACATATCCGTGATGATCAGCACCTAATAGATAAATGCAAAGGTCATAACCACGATTGCGCTTATCAACGTAATAAGCAGTATCAGAGGCAAAGTAAGTTAATGCGCCATCGGCCTTAATCAGCACACGATCTTTATCATCATCAAAATCACTAGTGCGTAGCCAGGTTGCGCCTTCTTCAACAAACATGTGGCCTTGGGATTTTAGTTTTTCAAACCCGCGATCCACGGCTCCTGATGTGTGGAGTGACTTTTCGGAAGACCAAACATCGAAATGGGTATTGAAGTTATCGAGGACTCGTTTTTGATCAGCAAGTTGTAACGCATATGCAGCATCTCGAAATGCCTCACTACGTTTCGGTTCAGGTAAGTCCATGATTGTGGGATTTTGGGAAACGATTTGTGCTGCTAACTCTGGAATGTAAGCGCCGTGATATCCATCTTCTGGAATTGGTTCACCAAGTGCTGCAGCTTTGACTGAAGTTCCAAATTTATCCATCTGGACACCAAGATCATTTACGTAGAACTCACGCGCAGATTCTGCACCTTCAGCTTCTAATACTCGCGCGATTGCATCACCAACGGCCGCCCAACGGGTATGTCCAAGATGTAATGGTCCAGTTGGATTAGCTGAAATAAATTCCACATTTATTTTCTTGCCGACTAACTGAATACCACGACCAAAATCTTTACCTTTGGCAACGATGTCTCGCGCTAACTCACCTTGACTCGCAGCCGAAAGCCTTATGTTTATAAAGCCCGGTCCAGCGATTTCGATCGCTTCTACGCCCGGAAGTTCCTGCAGGATAACTTGCAAAATCTCAGCAGCAGCCCGCGGATTCAATCCAGCTTTCTTGCCAACCTGCATTGCAACATTGGTTGCCCAGTCACCGTGATCTAAGTTTTTGGGACGTTCAACCACAATTTCCGAAGGGATGTCAGCGCTAGTTAAATTCAATTGACCACTAGAGATTGCGCTAAGCAAAGCGGCCTTAATGTGGCCTGCTAATTCCTGTGGGGTCATACAAAGTAAGACTACCGAAAGCCTTGCAAATTAAGGAAATCCCCCACTGCAATTCACTTAAGGTTTCTTGATTACCTGGCTTACGACAGATACTGAGTTCTCGCGATGGGCCGCTTGAAGTGCAATGGACTTTTCCACATCTCTAGCCTTTAGGGCCTGGACCATGGTTCGGTGTTCCTGATTCATATGAGCAAGGTTTGCCGGAGCTGCAAAGTAGACACCTCGATACGCATCAGTTGCGTCCCACTGATTCTTAATTAAGCGCACCAGCCGCGGCATGTTGCTGGCTTCAAAAAGCGCAAAATGAAATCTCCGGTTGGCAGCAGTTACTGCTGAAACATCTTGGGATTTTGCAGCAGTTTCGACATCATTCAAAATGTCCTCAAGATATTCAATATCCTCGTCAGTAAGTAACGACACACCAACACGTATTGCTTCGTCTTCAAGTAGTGAGCGAATTCGATAGACCTCTACAAGATCCTCAATACTTAAGTCTGCAACAAAGTACCCGCGATGTGGGTGATACATAACTTGGCCTTCGCCTTCAAGCACTTTTAGTGCTTCGCGCAACGGAACCCGACTGACGCCAAGGCTGGCAGCGAGTGAATCTTGCACGACTTGCTGGCCAGGCTCGAGTTGCCCAGATGCGATTAATACTCGAAGTTCGCGCAGCACAGCTTCTTGCGCGGTTACTGACTCGCTCATTCTTCATCCAAACTTGGTGGCGCAACCGCGTAGCGAACTGGAGTAAGCGAAAAAGTGATTGGGTTTGCAACTTGCTTTCGCTCTTCGCCTTCTTGGTTGATCGTGATGATTGGATTTAAGTCCAATGACTCTGCAAGTGCGAATGCCTCAGAAATTGAATTAATCGGACCACAAGGAACGCCTGCGCCTGAAAGCAACTTCCACCAATGGTCTGCGCCATTTGTTAAAAATTGTTTAACTAACAATTCGTTTAACGGAATGCGGTTGGCGACGCGATCTGGGTTTGTTGCAAATTTTGGATCGGTTGCAATTTCTGGGATTCCAAGTTCTTGGCAGAGTTTTGTGAACTGTCCGTCATTACCTACTGCAACCACGATTGGTCGATCTGAAGTTTGATAAACCTCATACGGGCTAATTGAAGGATGTGCATTACCAAGAATGCCTGGAACCACACCACCGGAAACATATGAGCTCGCTTGATTTACCATCGCCGATAACAAGGATGACAAAAGATTGACTTCGATTTGCTGACCTTCACCCGTCACATTTCGATGATTTAGCGCAGCGAGCAATCCGATCGTGGCATGCATTCCGGTAATCACGTCAACTAAGGCAACACCAACTTTGGTTGGCTCGCCTGGGGCTGGACCAGTAACGCTCATTAAGCCACCCATAGCTTGAACTAACAAGTCATAACCTGGCATTTCTGCACCAGCACTTGATCCAAACCCAGTGATTGCGCAATAGATGACGTCGGGCTTTAGATTTTTTGCAGAATCGTAATCCAATTCGAACTTTTGGCTATTACTTGGTGGGAAGTTATGGATGACAATATCGGCGCGCTTTATTAATTCGTGAGCTTCAGCCAATCCCGCTGGGTTGGTCATATCTATAGCAACCGATATCTTGTTTCGGTTTACCGATTCAAAGTAGGTAGCTCGGCCTGCTTCGTCATACGGCGGACCCCAGTGCCGAGTGTCATCGCCAACTTCAGGGCGCTCTACTTTTATTACGGTGGCACCCATATCGCCGAGCAACATAGTTGCGTAAGGGCCAGCCAAAACTCGCGTGAAGTCAGCGACAACAATTCCGTCTAATGGGCCCATGTGAAGATTGTATCCAATCTTGCTGCGGAGATTGAATAGCTCGAATTGTCACTAAAGTTCTTTTAACTCAACAGTTCTGCCGCGCTCACCAGGTTGGTCTTGAGTCGCTGGGCGTCCTTTAGTGCGAACCGTAATTCGGGTTCGATCGCCACGAAACAAATCATGGGAAAATTCAATCTTTCGCCCTTTGGTGTCCATGGTGGTTCTGGTAACAGCAAGCAATGGGGCGCCGAGTGGAACTTCCAAAATCCTGGCTTCATCCAAAGTTGCATTAACTAAATCAAGCTGTTCGACTGCTTCATCAGGTGTTGTTTCGTAATGCTTACTTAAAAGTTCATAAAGCGAATTTCCAAGTGGTCTTTCAAGTAAACCTGGGAACAGTTCAGCAGGAAACCTTGCATGCTCCAGTGAAATTGGAATGCTGTCAGCCAGGCGAATTCGCACTACGTCAAATATGTGTTCGCCTTCGGTTAATCCCAAAGCCTGTCGAGTCTTTGCATCCGCAGGCATCACAGCCGAACTTATTAATCTTGTGCCAGCTGTAAAACCTTGCCCTCTTAGCAATGAAGGAACGCCAACAATTTGCGAAAGATCGCGATCAATTTTCTCGGGCGAGATAAATGTTCCACCGCCACGTCCAGGTAAGCGACGAACCACGCCGGTTTCTTCTAGCGCGGTCAGTGCCAGTCGCAGAGTAGAGCGACTTACTTGGTATTCACTTGCTAAATCTCGTTCCGCACCTAACTTTTGCCCTGCCCGTAACTGGCCGGAACTTATTTGCGCCAAGATGCGTTGCCGAACTTCCTCAGCAGTGCGACCTAAGTCTTCGTTTGCGCTCACAACACAACAGTAACTAGATAACAGTTACATTGCTTCAAGTGCTGCAAGCGATTCAGGCAATATCTGGCCACCGTCGATAATCAGGGCTTGCCCTGTGACGTATGCAGCTTCCTTAGTTGCAAAAAACAACGCTGCATTTCCAATGTCATCAACTTCGCCTAAGCGGCCTTGTGGCACGGAAGCTTCCATGGCTTTGCGATATTCTGGGCCCATGTCGGCTAGGCCTTCAGTGGCAATGTTGCCAGGCAAAACTGCATTTACCGTAATTCCTTTTGGCGCAAGTTCTATCGCGGCAGTTCTCATGAATCCAAGTTGTGCTGCTTTGCTGGCACCGTAGTGAGACCAGCCTGGAAATCCGGTAACTGGGCCAGTGATCGAAGATGTGAGAACTATTCGACCATGTCCTGACTTCTCTAATGCAGGTAAGCAAGCCTGCACTGACAACATGGTTCCTTTTACGTTTGTCCCAAAAACTAAGTCCATGTCAGATTCAGACATAGTGGCTAATTTGGAATCTGGGAAAATTCCAGCATTGGCACAAAGCACATCTATGCCACCATTGCGTTCAATTGCAGTTGCGGCAACCCGTTCGCAATCTGCCTTACTACTTACCTCAGCTAATAAATAAGTAACTGTGCCGCCGCCCAATCCAGTCAGTTCTGTGCAGGCAGATTTTGCGCTCACTTCATCTCGACCAGTAATCAGGACATTCGCACCGGCTTTTGCAAACACGCGGGCAATGCCTTTACCTATACCTTTTGTTCCACCTGTAACGACGACGGAATAGCCACTTATTGAAGTAAACATTTTTTCTCCTAGTTACCTAACGAGTTATTGAAGCGTCCTTACAATTATGCAAACTTTGACAGATATTTTTCGGCCAATTCGCAACTTACTTTGGTGAAATTGGCTCCCATTTCTTTGCCGGTATCAGTGTCTTGATGTGATCCAACCCAAGCAACCAGCAACAAGCGGCGAAACATAATGAAGGTTGGAAGTTCGGCTTCCTCTTCTTTGCTGAGCTCGGCAACGCTGCGGTAACCATCGACCCAAGAGGCAGTCATTTCAGGAATCAATGGATGGTCTTCGATAAACGACACCGATGAACCTAAGTCATACATAAACCAGCTAAGCCCACAGTCATCAAAATCAATTACAGTGACGTTCTTGCCAGCAACCAACAAATTAGCCAACCGCATATCTGCATGCACAAGACCAAATCGTTCTTTACTTTTTCCAAATCGCTCAAGACGAGCATTAAGAGTGCCAGAAACTCGGCCAAGAATTTCAAGTTCATTTGGTCCCATGGCAAGTCCATCACGCCAAGATCCCCAATGACCATTTGGTCCGAGTGCAGTTTCGTAATCCCATGTGAACCTAAAGAAATTACTTGGACGATGCCATTGCTTAGATTGATCATGAAGCCGAGCAGTTATCGCGCCCAAAGTTTTGAAATCATCAACCATGCGGTCTTCGGTTGGTTCAACACCTGGCATAAATTCAAACATCACCGCATGGCGTTGTTCGCCTGTCGAATCTTGCGCGAGGATGATTTGCTCACCTGAACCGGAGGGCAAAATTGCCGGAGTTCTCACTAATTGAATTTCACGTAACGATTGCACCCAGTCGAGTTCACTTTGAATTGACTGTTTCGAATGATAAAACGGCCTGTGAATTCTCAGGATCGTATCTTGGCCAGAGTGAATATCAGTGATCTTGAAAGTTGCATTCTCCGAAAGGTTTAGTAGCGAAATCTTGGAATCATCTGGATACCCAAATTTCGCTACCGCATCTACCGCGAACTCATGCAACTTTCCAAGTTCGTTTGAATACCCACTCATTTAACTCTCCTGCCAACACCTTTATTTTGGCTTAATTGCCAATCGGTTATGTGGCTTTTGGGGAAGAAAAATGTTTAGCCTTGATCTCGACCAACCACAGACTCGAGAGCCTTGGTAATTGCATCGCGAGCTTTAGTGACACTCTCAGTTGAGCCGCTCATATAAACGCGTCCAGCCGCACCAATCATCTGAACATCTACCAAAGTCACATCTGGGGCAACTTTTTCCGCTTCATTAGCGGCTACCGTCGCAAATAATGCCGGTGTCATTTCGTAAACCAATAACGACTCACCGGGCATAACCATTGACGCTTGTCGATTTCGATTAAGAATAATCGCATGCTGATCAGTTATGTTTTCGATGATGTCGCTGTAAAGAATCCGGGGACGCAGTTGATCGGCAGCTGATGCATTAATGCCATCAAGAATTGCCTGGCCAGCGCGCTTAACCAATTCAATGTCAGAAGCATGAACTTCCAAGACACCAAACTGACGTTCTACGAACAAAATGCCAGGTTCAACTTCAGGTACCGACTTTAACGCCAGGTCAATTACTCGCTCGATCGCAAGCCCGGGTGCCACCTCAATGATCAGCGAATGCTGGCCACCGTAAGGCGGGTAACCCCGGGCTCGCGTCGGCGTGCTCATATAAGCAGCAAATTGCTGCTGGAGATCTTCAACAAGCAAGTAGACGCGAAGTTCGGGCCCCGCTACGAGCGGGCCCGCACTCACGCGGACTCGCCTACTTTGAAGTACTTGCTTAGTTCTGCGTGTGGACGTGGAATCACGTGCTGTGAAACTAGTTCGCCAACTTGGTTAACTGCTTCGGCACCTGCGTCAGTTGCAGCTTTAACTGCGCCGACATCACCCACGATGACAACAGTGACAAGACCGTCGCCAACTTCTTCACGCGCAACAATAGTTACATTGGCTGCCTTGACCATGGCATCTGCGGCAGCAACAGCTGCAACATATCCCTTAGTCTCGATCAAGCCCAGTGCGTTGCTTGACATAACTTTCTCCTTTTTTGATTGCAAACGGTTGTTTGCTTTCGGTTATTACTTTTTTACTTACTTGGTTTCCCAAGCTATGTACTAGGAAGCGCTGTGCTTCCCAGAACTCTTAGAGTTCTCATCAATCGAACCGATGATGAGAGCATCAATTGGTGGTGTTACGCCTGGGAACCAAGCGGCTGCTACTGAGCCAGTTGAAACCAAAACGCTTTCCCCAATTCCGGAACCCAAGACGTCAAAAGCAACCAAGTGTGCGCCACCTTCAACTTCGAGTTCGAGAAAGGCCCCATTGGGAATCTCGGTTAGACGACGCGTCGCCCATACATTGCCGATGACTCGCGCTTTTAACATCAGCGCATCACCGATCCCTTCTGATTGTCTTGTTGACTTTCTCTAACAATCGTTACTCCTAAGTCACGCGCTTTATCACGCGCTAAGGAGGTAACGACAACTTTGCGACCCACGATCAAAGTAGATCCGGATTCGGCAGCTTTTCTGATTGTTGATTCGGTGACGGCACCCTTTTCAATTCGGGTAGTTCCAGGGTTTGTTGCGCCATTTGCTTTCGCTTGTTCCGTTAATTGGAAAACAATTTCACCTTGGCGCAGTGCACTCAAAGTTTTACCATCTGCAGCAAGATCTAGGATCCGATGCACAAACGAAGTAACTTCGGAATCGGTTGATAAGGAAACCATTTCAACGACTTGTGCTGGTTTTTGAGCTGGTGTTGCGTTCCCAGCTAAAGCCTTGGCAATATCACTTGCTCCACTGGCACCACCTAGGGCATCGCGTAATGCTTCACGCACGAGCGTTCGGAGCATTTCATTATCTGCAGACATCAGCGCTCACTCAAAACTCGTTCAGCAACTTCCGCAGCAGCTCGCACGTTTGCTTCCTTGCCAGATAGGTACACCCGGCCAGTAGCACCAATCATTCGGTAGTCCACAACTTTTATGTCAGTTGCTTTTTCCGCTTCATTAGTTGCCAAGATTGCGTATGACGCTGGTTGTACTTCAAGAATGTACAAAGATTCACCTGGCAGAATCATAGAGCCAACTTTGTTGCGATTGATCAAGAAAGCGTGCTGTTGGTCAACTGATGGCACAACACGAGAGGCTAAAATTTTCGGCTTTGTGGCTTCTGACTCAGAGGTACCAAGGGCAGCAAGTACGGCCTGACCGGCTGCGCGTACTTCTTCAGTTGGACCGTGAATTTCAAGGTAGCCAAAAGTTCGTTCTACGAACAAAATTCCCGCCTGAACATTTGCATGTTTTAGGGCTACGTCAGTTAACGCTTCAATGTCTAAGCCCGGTGCAACTTCAATCACTTGGGCAGCCATGTTTGCGCGCGGCAAAGCTCCCTTAACCCATGAGCCCAAATAGCACATAGTTTGAGGTTGCATCTGGTCGATATAGATGAACGACCGTAGCTCTGCCATGTATCTCTCTTCTCTAGTTAGTTCTTAATCAATGCGTGAAGTTCTTCGACAATTAACTTGCGAATTTCGTCACGCAATTCGGCAACATCCTGAGAGATCGGTTCGCGATGAATTGGTGCAGGTGTGTGCGCGTTTGCCCGATCATTAGACGCCAATGGATAAGCGGGCACTGGTCCGGTTGGGCTGGACCAAGGGTTCAAACCAGCAAATGAAGGCATCACTTCACGCGCATCAGCGTTGTAAGCAAGCCGGGTGTAGTTAAGTAGATGCTTTGGCTGCAGATTCTCGCCAACTGATGAGCGGCCCGCAAATCCAGTGCCAATCGTCATGGTTGGCGGCAAGTTAGTTTGGATTCCTGAGGCACCAAGACTGTTGCCAACATTTACCGAAACTCGAAGCACTGGAACTGCGGCGCTAAATTTCATGATGAGTTCAGGATTAGCGCTATGGATTGCTGCTGAATGACCCGCTCCAGTGATTCGTAAGATTGCGCGAGCAACATCTATGCCACGTTCCGCGGTTGGAACCCGAACAAAACCTAAAACTGGACATAACTTTTCATGCGCCAAAGGTTCTTCTGGAACTGCTAAGTCAAACGGCGCGACTAAGACTCTAGTTTTGACTGGAACTTTAATGCCAGCTTGCTCTGCAATCCAAACGGCATCTTTACCAACCATTTTGATATTGAAGTGACCATCTGGAAATACCGTATTGCGAATTGCATCACGTTCTTCGTCTTTAAGGACATAGGCGCCTTCACGCGCAAAAGCCGAAAGTAACTTTTCCGCAATCGCTTCTTCTGCAATCACTACGCTTTCATTAGTGCACAGAATGGAATTGTCGAATGCTTTGCTCTCAATAATTCGAGCGGCTGTCTTTTGGATATCGGCTGTTGCATCGACTAACACTGGAACGTTGCCAGGACCTACGCCAATTGCTGGATTTCCACTGCGGTAAGCGGACCGCACAACTGGACTGCCACCCGTTGCAACAATTACATCGGTTCGCTCATCGGTCATTAAGGCATTGATCAGCGGAATCGAAGGGTCTTCGACGATTTGAATGATTCCTTCCGGCGCGCCAGCTGCAACTGCAGCTTCTGCCATTGCCTTTGCCGCAGCAGCACAAACTTTCTTTGCCATCGGGTGCGGACTAATGATGATTGCATTTCGTGTCATCAAAGCCAAAATGATCTTGAATGAAACGGTAGCAACAGGATTTGTTGATGGCGTCAGCGCCAGAACTACGCCAGCCGGCCTCGGAATAGCAACAATTTTATTAATGTCATCGATTTCTGGAGAAACAAAATCTTGGCCTCTATATGTCTCTACGATCCCAGTTGAGCAAGCAATATTTTTTAGCACTTTATGCTCCACTACCCCAAAGCCAGTTTCAGCTACCGCATCGCGCGCAAACTCTTGAGCCCGAGCAGCTAACGCCGATGCTGCAGCATCAACAATTCGATTTACGGTTGCCACGTCGTACTTGGCATATGCCCGAGCCGCCCAATCGGCGCGCTCAACCATGGCTCGCCCGCGCGGCACCCCGGCTGGTTCAACCATTAATGGTTCGTAAGTCATTTCGCTCATGATGACTTGCGTTCGTTACGGATTTCAGCAAAGGCTTTTCCAATTGCAATCTCAGTGCGATCCAGCATTTCTTCGGCAACTTCTGGCTTTAACAAAATTCCTGGCTTGTATTGCAAAACCCTCGGATCAAGTGTGGAAAAGATTGCCCACACACCGTTTTCATATAGATGGCGCATTACGTACTTTGCCCCTTGTGGGTGCGCAAATTCCAAACCAAGAATCACGCCATTTTGTCGAATGCCAACAAACCAATCTGGGTAAGTTTCTTGAATCGCAGCTAAGCGCTGCGCAACATAGTCTGCAATGTAGTGAACCATGGATCGAGTTTCTTCTCGCGAACAAATTTCTAAAGTCTTTAGTGCAGCAATGCAACCAAGTTCCGCGCCACCAAAAGTTGAAATGTGTCCAAAGCCATCTTCGTTTAACCAGCCAGCAGCTTTTTCAGTAGCTAGCACAGCTGCAATCGGATAAAGGCCGCCCGAGATGCCCTTGCCGGTAACAAGAATGTCTGGCGAAATGCCATGCTTAGTAATTCCCCAAAGTTCGCCAGTACGCATTAAGCCGGTTTGCACTTCATCAGCAATGTAGAGAGCGTCGTACTTTTCGCAAAGTACTTTTACTGCTTCTAAGTAACCAGGATTTGGAAGCGGGAAACCGTATGTTGCTGGAATCGTTTCCATAATTACTGCAGCTACATCGCGTCCCCGCAAGGCATCTTCCATAGCCTCTAGGTCATTGAAAGGTACGTGCGGAAATTCTTCAGGACGGTCTGAAAGAAACAGTTTGGAGAAGCGATCATCGCCAGTACCTACAGCAAGTCCAGTATGGCCGTGATACGCCTTAACAATCGAAACAATCTTGCGCTTTTGCGTGGCATGACGCGCAGTCTTGAGTGCAATGTCAATTGCCTCGCCGCCGCCGGAGCCATAGATAACTTTGCTCAATCCAGCAGGCGCCGTTTTGATTAACGCTTCTGCTAACGCAGTTCGAGCTAGTGATGGGAAGTGGTGGTTACCAATATCAAAATGCTGCATTGCCATAGTTACGGCTTGTACTACTTCTGGATTTCGGTGACCTAAGTTATAAGTTCCACCATTTAAGTGAGCATCGATCAGGCGCTTACCTGACATGTCGTAAATGAAATACTCTTCGCGCCGATCAATTACCAGCGGTACTCCAGAGTCAATCCAGAATTGAGTTTTACCCGGGTTCCAAAACTCTTTGGACTTATCAAGCATTTGCTCTTTGGAGTCATATGAAAAAAGTCCGTAGTCGAATTCGGGTGCAGCAACATGCTCTTGGGTCATCCCGAAACCTTTCGCTAGCTCTTGGTGGCTTTAACTACAAACCACATAACTAAATGATTACATAAAATTAGACCAAATGACCATACCTTTTAGCAACTTTTGGTTGAACTTTGGTTTAACAGATAAAAACCCAACAAACATGGGGATATACTGGCTAGTAAGTCTAGTTTGTTGCATAAATTCGCCTCTTTTAGACCAAAAATAAAACTTTGTTAACCAAAATAATTCACGAAACCATCCGAATTTCATTGTTTTGGGTTGCAGTTTCTGGCAACATCAATCCAACCGTGTGACACAGGTCACCCACGGGTGAAGAGAGAAATGTCGGGAACTCCCCGGTGTTACAACGAAAGGGTCGAATGCATGTCGACAAATAAAGATAGCCAACAAGGCCTTCGTAAAGGTGCGATTGGATTAACCGCAGTTTTGTTTATGGCGGTAGCAAATGCTGCGCCGATCACTGCAATGAGCTTCAACGTTCCAGTTGGTGCTGGTTACGGTAACGGAATTGGTGTTCCTGCAGGGTTCTTATTCGCAACAATCGTTCTATCTATTTTTGCTATCGGCTTTTCGGCTATGGCAAAACGCATTACTACAGCTGGTGCGTTTTATGGATTCATTTCCCAGGGTCTTGGTCAAGTTTGGGGTATGGCAGCAGGTCTACTTGCTACCATTTCGTACATTCTTTTCGAAGGTACCTTAATTGGTGGCTTCTCATTCTTCGCCTCAAACACTCTGAGCAGCATGGCTGGCATTGAAGTTAGCTGGCTGATTATTGCGATCGCAGGAATGATACTCATTTGGGTTTTGACCTACTTCGATATCACAGTTGCCGCAGCGATACTTGGCGTGACTCTTGTCGCTGAAATTTTGTTACTTCTTGCTTTCGGTGTCAGCGTGCTTGTTAAGGGTGGGCCTGACGGATTCATGATCGCTGAGACTATTTCTCCAATGGCGGCATTCGCAAATCTAGAAGCCGGCGCATTTGGAACTAGCGTTGCCGCTGGTACCGCAGCACTTGGTATTTTCTTTGCCTTCTGGTCTTGGATTGGCTTTGAAACTACAGCTGCCTATGGTGAGGAATCAAAGGATCCTAAGCATGTAGTGCCGCGCGCAACCATGATCGCTGTTATCGGACTTGGCGTGTTCTACACATTCATTTCCTGGATGGCTGTTGTTGCAAACGGTGCGAAGACCACTGTCGAAGTATCGGCTGGTTCAACTGGAAACCCAGTTGACTTGTGGTTGATCCCAGTTTCCGAAAACCTTGGCTCACTTTCATCAAGTTTCTACCGAGTCTTGCTTGTAATTGGATCGTTTGCCTGTGCGATGGCATTCCATAATGCTGCCTCACGATATGTGTTTGCACTCGGTCGCGAACTTCCATTTGCTGGCATTCGTGATCGGCTATCAAGCACTCACCCAACACACCAGTCACCTGCTGTGGCATCAACTGTTGTGACCGTACTTAACATCGTGATGGTTCTCTTGTTTGCAACTTTCTCAACTGCTTGGACTTCAGATCCATCAGTTGAAGGTGCAACTTCAGATCCAACTCTGTTGCCTTATGTTGTTATCTACACAGTGCCTTCGCTAGTTGGAACTGCGTTCATTCTGGTAGTCCAAGTTATTTGCTCATTTGCAGTAATTGGATACTTCTGGGGTAAGAAGAAGCACAAGGGAAATGTACTAACAACCTTGGTTGCTCCACTTGTTGGCGCAGCTGGAATGATCTATGCGCTGACACTTCTATTTAGCGCAGTTGCCTCTGGCTTCGCAGCTGGTAATCAGTCAAATTCATTAATGGTTAAGTATTTGCCGTATGAAGTGTTTGGAACTTTGCTAATTGGGTTGCTTTATGCCCTATGGGTTAAGTCCAAGCATCCAGAAATCTACGAAGAAATTGGTCGTACGACTATGGAAGAAGCACACGAACGCGCATAACGTACTAAAAGAAATTGGGCATCAGCTTTGCTGGTGCCCAATTTCTTTTGTCTAAAGACTTCTGGAACCTCGAGGAATTGCTCTACTAAATCGGCCAGAATAAGAACATGACACTAGAGATTTGTAGCTGGGCTCCGGACGAAGACGCCGACCCTGCCACTCATGCATTTACATTTGGTGGGCGTGAAGGCGTGGTCAGCGTAAAGCCAGGAACCATAATTGATTCTTGGTCATTCGATTGCTTTGGTGGCCGAGTTAAATCGGCTAGTGACATGTCAACCCAGGTTTGTGACCCTAGATTTCTGAATCCACAAACTGGACCGTTCTATGTCGAAGGCGCGCAGCCAGGTGACACCTTGGCGGTTCACTTTATTTCTATTGAGCCGCGTGAAGCGTGGGGTGTAAGTACTACGGTGCCATTCTTTGGCGCACTGACTTCCACAACGACAACTGCAACTTTGCAACCTGCGCTATTGGAACGAACTTGGATTTATGAACTAGACCTAACTGAGCGTTTGGTGAGGTACGCCGCGGCTGATACTAAGTTCACTGCCGCACTGCCACTCGATCCAATGCATGGCACTGTCGGAGTCGCGCCTGCACTTGGCGAAGTTCGCTCATCCTTAACTCCGGGTGACTGGGGTGGAAATATGGATACTCCCGAAATGCGAGCTGGTGTTACTTGTTATCTGGGAGTGAATGTTGAAGGGGCACTGTTTTCATTTGGCGATGGCCATGCCCGCCAAGGTGAAGGTGAAACTTGCGGCGTTGCAGTTGAAACCGCAATGGATACTGTGCTGATTTTGGATTTGATAAAAGGCACTCCAACTCCTTGGCCGCGAATTGAATCTGACGATTACATAGTTACAACTGGTTCAACTAAGCCACTCGAAGATGCCTTCCGAATTGCACATTCCCAGATGGTTCATTGGGTCAGCGAATTAACTGGCCAATCAACATTAGATAGCTACCAGTTTGTCTCTCAGACTGCGCTTACTCCCGTTGCAAACGTCGTAGATACGAATTACACAATGGTTGCTAAAGTTGCCAAAGAATATTTGGGTAATGTGAACATCATGCAGGGTATGCATCAAAAGATGCAGGCTCGCGCTGCGCAGTGGCGCGATTATCAGAAAGGCAAGTAATGCCAAGAGTTGAACGCATGGAAATTGATTTAGCACTTGCAATTGAAATGACGAACGCGGCAAAAGCTAAAGCCATTGAAATTAATGCGCCAATGTCGATTGCCGTACTTGATGCTGGTGCCAATCTGCTTAGTTTTCAACGTATGGATGGTGCCGAACTAGCTGGGCCAAACTTGGCAGTTGATAAGGCGTACACCTCAGTAACCAATCGAATTGAAACCGGTGACCTTCGAGCCCGCGTAGCACCCGATGGTGACTTGCCAGGTATGAATGCAAATGGCAACGGTCGCTACATCGCATTTGCTGGCGGGATTCCGTGCTGGGATGGCGATCGTGTAGTTGGAGCAATCGGAGTAAGCGGCGGTTCATGGGATGAAGATCAGATCTGTGCCGAAGCTGGAATCGAAGTATTCAAGC
>Ga0315908_10000844_pt1 | contig 23752 bp, 7 predicted proteins | sample LakEriMetagenome_12_FD_203520 | JGI IMG/M metagenome (GOLD analysis project Ga0315908, IMG submission 203520) | Freshwater fungal communities from buoy surface, Lake Erie, Ohio, United States - Buoy 4 MA124 | ecosystem: Environmental > Aquatic > Freshwater > Lake > Lake biofilm | place: USA...
ATATTATCATATTATCATATTATTATATTAATATAATATCATATTATCATATTATCATATTATCATATTATCATATAATCATATTATCATATTATCATATTATTATATTAATATAATATCATATTATCATATTATCATATTATCATATTATCAAATTATCATATTATCATATTATTACATTATCATATTATTATAAATATTAATATAATAATATTATAATATTATTTATAAAGGTAGAGGAGAAGAAGAATAAGAGTTTTCTAAACAACAAATTTTTGAATGTTTTTGAACCTTTATCTAAACGAGATTTAAAAATGACATTTAAAATAATTGATAAATCAGATAGCCTTGCATTCTTCTAAATACTTCCTCGTAATAAAAGGAACTTCTTCAAAAACCAATCAAATACTTTACACATAATTCCTTAATTCCTTCTTGATGAGTCTCTAAGCAATAATAATTTCTCAAACTTTAGACATTACAAATTAGATTAAGATAAGAAACAAGTGATTAATAATAAGTGTTAATTTAATAAATATCTATTTGAAAACATTAAGCCTGTCTATTATCCTAAACAGCAGGTCTTAACAACTCTCAAAGTCAGAAGCAAATTAGAAAGTATTTCTGATTAATAATAATCAACTTAATAATAACAATAATAATAATAATAACAATAATAATAATAATAACAATAATAATAATAATAATAAATTGGAGAGTAAGAATAGCAATAGAATTTGGAAGAAAAGTTAATTGAAGAGAGAGATAGGAGGATGAAGGAGTAAGAGGATCATCAATTGATTTTGAGTTAGAGGGAGGAGTTAAGATAGGATAAATTGAGAAAGAGAATGGAAAAGGAGAGGAAAAGGACTATTCTTTATTATAATAGCAAGTTACCTCATTTGCATCTTATTTATAAACTCAAGAAGGGAGATGATAAACCTAAGTACATTCAATAGATCATCAGGAACATTATTATGTGTTTTCACACTAATTATTCAGTAGGTAAATATTATTATTATATTATTATTATTATTTTATTTATATACTATTATATTTTTATATTATTTTATTATAATTGTTTTATGTTATTTTATATTAATAGATGTTAGTAATGTGGGTGTAAATTATATATTAAGTAAAGATATGGTATACGTTTCTATATTTGATGATAAGATTTACAAACACGGAACATTTGACATTTATCCCCTTCCTTTTTATTTCTTCGGAATTATCAATTATCCTATTTTCAATGCCATTTGGCCTGAAACTACTCATGGCTAATAATAACACAAAAATACTTTGAATTGTTATCAAATAATTAAACAATCCTAAAAATTATGATTCCTTAAATATCTATTTTATTTATATTTATTATATATTATTCATTTTTTAAATATTATTAGTTGAAGATTTAGTAAATGTTTTTATTAGTTTTATATGTATTCTGTTGTGTTTTTTTTTAAATTAAAATAATTTAATGTTTTGATGATTAGTTTGTGAATGAAAAAAATCACAGGAGATATTTTTCTACTTATATAAATCTATTTTTTTATATTTTCAATTAATATTTTGTCATAAAACATTTCCATAATTTATAATTATTATTATTCACATTTATAAAACGCTAAAATGTTTTATAAAATAAGTCCTAACGGCTATTTTATAATTTCATAGTTTTTTATTATTATTTCTTTGCTTTAAGTATTAATTTTTAAATCTTTTACTTTATTCATCATTATATAAAGCAACACTATCATTTTATATACAATCAAGTTAGACTATATTTAATAAATATGTTAATCACTAACACTTTATTACAATAAGCTTTATATTTCTATCTATTTAATTTATATTTTTCAAATTTATTATAATTTTATTTATATATTTTATTATTATATTTTTTTACTTCTGAGTCTTTTTAAAAAGTCTTTAATGAAACTTCTTAAGCTATTTTTTCCAAATTTATTTCTAATTCAAATTTTTCAACCGTTATTTTATTTTTTGAAGTTTGATTATTATTATAAACTTCTTACATCTAAAAATCTAAATTAATAATTCTTATTTGAATAATTTATTTAGCAAACATTTTATTTAATAAAATGAGGTTGTCTTAAGTTCTTATATCAGAAAATTATATTATTAAATTTAATATTTTATTTATTCCAAGTATTTTTTGAATTTCAATTTATTTTTTCTTAAAATTTTATTAGTTTATTTATTGAATAAAATTTTATTAAAATTTTTATTTTTAATTAGATTTTTATGTTTTTTTTTTATTTATATTTTTATTTTAATTGCATGAATTTTGTTCTTTTAGATTATTTATTTTATTATAATTATTATTTATATTTTTTATAAATTAATTATTTTTATATTTGTCATTATGTGTATTAATTTAGGCTATATTTTCATCTCTTTCTATTTAATTGAAAGACTATTAACTTATGTTAAATTCCAAATTTTCAAAAATATCATAATTAGAATCACAATTATTAAAATCCCCATCATTAATATTGTTAAATTCAAATTATTAGTTTATAATTTATTATTCTTTTTAAACATTAATAATTTAATTATTTAATTCTTTACTTTAAGTTAAATTCTAACTTTAATTCATTTATATTTATTCTTTTTGCTTCTAGCTTTCAATTTAACTTTAAACCATTTTTAATAAAGGTTATTAAGTAAAACTTTGATTTCCACTGAATATTTAGTAATCATATGATTATTATTTTTTATTTTAACTAATAGAATTATGTTGTTCAGATTTATTACAACTATAAACTGATTAATAATTTGAATCAAATATTTACTTTCCGTAAAGTTTAACGCTTTTTTCTTTATCAAATGCTAAATATTAATTTTTTAAATCTTATAATTATTTTTATTAACTTTTTCTTCTTCTTTTTGATATCAAAGTTTAAAAATTATTGTTTGGGATTTATTTATTTTTTTAACTTATATTTAAATTTATATTTAAATTTTCTTTATTAGAAAATGTATTAATTTCAGCATTTTTTTAGTTTATTAAATAGTATTCTATTTAAATTGAAGCATTTTTTATTATTGTTTCTTTTTTAATTATATCAGTAATAGTATTTAACTAGAAAATACTTTTATTTAAAAATTTATGTAAATTCATTAAACTATGATTATTGCTCATTTAACTGATATTTATGAATTTTATATATTTATATTTATAAACATATAATTTTATTTATTTAAGAATAAATAAAATAATCAATAAACATAATAAAGACATAATATAATTATCATAATTTAAATTTAGAGGATATAATTTTATTAAAATTAGATTCATTATTTTCAAAATCATTATATTTTTCAGACTTAAACATATAAAAATATAAATACTTTCAAAGATATATTTATATTATTATTAGTTTCTTCTATTGAAAACTAACTATCAGTTTTGCAATGTGATGTTCTCATATTAATTTTATTATTATATATTTTTTTTCCTTCTTATATCAAATTATTATTAGGAAAGCTAGAAGAAAAAGTGTTTTATAACCCAAGACAAGACATAAGTTTACCGTAAAGATTAAAGATATTTATAATTACTAAGAAAATTAAAATAAATGGGAAAAAAATGGGATATTGTGTTCCAAAAATAGGAACATTATTTAAATTTCCTAATACTTATATGAATTAACAATTCTAAATTTTGGCCATTTGTAAAAAGTTCAAACAAATCGGAAATGAAACTCTCAAAAAATTGCTATGATTAATAAATGAATAATAATAAAATAAAATTAATTTATATGTATACATGAAAATAATAGATATTACATTGAAAAAAACATAAAACTAGCGCCATCGGTTTGATTTTTTTTATAAAGTCCGTAAAATCCATTGATTTTCAAATGAAACAATCCAAGAAAAACAGCTGAATACATATAATAAATAAAGAACAAAGTAAGCAAATTCAAACTAATAAATTCAGCTTATGATACTATTTTAAATGAGATTTTGAAATTCATAAAATTAATACACTCAAAAATAATAATGAAAATAGAAATAAAGGTAAATAAAACCGAAACTAATAATAAAAATAAACTCTTATGATTTTATTTAGAATCCTTATTAATTTAATATGCAGATTCTATTAAATCTTCCTGTTTTACCAAAGTTCTTTTAATTTATTTCAACATTTTTTTTAACTTAGTATTTACTTGTACCAAATTTTTCTTAAAAGTAATTTAATCAATATCCTTGAATTCTAAATTTTAATTAGTTTTCTAAATTAATCTTAATTATGATAAAATATCAATCCTGATATTTTTTTCTTCGGCACTAGAAAATAATTTAGAAGCTTCTTTTAATAAATTTTCATTTAATTATGAATAAATAATATCAATATAACTAGTAAGTAATTAATCTTAATAATCATAAATAACTTTTCTAAAAACAATGATTTTTCTTGTAAGTTCTTCAATATCATAATTAGCTTAAGTTAGTATATCATTTATTTCTGAAATTTAAATATATATATGATCAATATCATCTTCCCCTTTATAATTATTATAAATAGTTTTAGGAAGATGAACTAATCCATATCCCATAAGAATGACAACAATTGTTAATCCAAAACAATTAGCAATAGCAGTAATGAAGTCTGGAATATCTTTAAATTATAATCTGTTTGTAGCTATGAACAATATCAAAATACTTGTTACTATTATTATCACAGTTGAGTATATTTTTAGATTTATTTCAATACTTTATTTGCATTTTTCCATTATTGTGAATTCACCACTATCTTCATATTCCTGAAAGAAAGGCAGAATTATTATCGATAAGATTATTTAAATTGTGAATATTGATTGCCAGAATTATTGTAAATTCTTTTCGATTTCTTTATGATTTCCAGATTAAGAGTAATAAATATCATAAGGAATTACTACTATTATTCCACATGATATCATGCATGATATTACTGTTAGTAAATTTATTATTAATTTTACTTCATTGCTTTTGTATCTCTATACAAACAATATGCATATTAAAAACAAAATAATTAATTATACTAATTACATCACATCCATTCTTATTTATTGTTTCTTATTATTAATATTATTCTAATAAAATAAATATATATATATTTTTAATTTTTATTTATTCTATATTATGTTATCATGTTTTTTTTATTTTTGTTATTTTTTTTTTAACTTTCATATTGATGCTATCATCCGCAGAAATTTTAATTTATTCGGTTTCATTATTATTAAACTATTTATTATAATTAAAATTTAAGTTTTTTATAATTTAGTTATTATAAAATATTTTTTATTAAATATTCTAATTTTTTGTTTAGTTTTCAATTATATTTTTATTATTTTGAAATATATTATTTTAATTGAAAAATTATTGTTAATTTAAAATTTATTGAAATTATTATAATTAATTATTTTGTTATTCAAACTATTTTTATAAAGTTAGAATTTATTAATCTCTTTTAAATATTTCATAATTAGCTTATACCAATGAAGTATTTTAAGGCTTAATATTTTATAATGAAATATTTTTATTAATTTGAATATTTTAATTTATTTAATTATTTAATTTAATCAAATTTTAATATAATTGATTCATTAATATAATTTTTTATTCAATTTGCATTTCTTAGTTATTCAAAATTTAATTCATTACATTTTATTCAAAAGTAACATCATTTATTTATTCTTAATATTATATATTTTCATGTTTTTAAGAATCAGTACTTTAAATTCTAGTTCTTTGAATTTCTTACTAATCTTTCATTCAATTTATAAATTTATGCTAATTAATAATCTTAATACTCAAAATTTTATTATCAGATTATAAATCTATGTATTATTTTAATAATTAATCGTATTTTAGTTTAATTTCATTTTATTTTTCATAAATAAAACATAATTTTTCTTTATTTTCAAAATAACTATTTAATAAGTCTTTATAAATTTATTCATTTATATTATTTTATTATTAATTATTTTGATTTAACACCACATCATATCTTAAATTTTAATTTTTAGTTATTTTAAATTCCATTTATAAAATTTTATTATTTCCTGTTTTTTTCCTACAGAGAGGACATCTTGTCATTAAATCTAGATTTTTAGTAAGACTTAAATTATTTTAGAGAGTTTTTAAATTATAAATTTTAGATATTTTTTTTTATATAATATAAATATTTAATAATAATAATAATTTAATATATATATTATAATATTTATAATTATTTTATAATTATCATACATCTTTTATAAAATAAAATATACCATTTTGTGTGAAAAACATGTTAGCATTTTAAAACTGATAATTTATTTAACATAGACTCTTAACATAAAGTGCAATTTGGAATATCATACTCATTTTATTCTATTGTATAATTATGTATATATTTTTTTAAATGAATTTCATTTTTATATTCCTGATTAAATTATTGAATTAGAGAATCTTAACGTTGAAACTATAAATTATAATATAGTTTGTCTAAAATTATTTTTTATTAATAATTTTCTTCTTCTTTTTAATCTTAATATTTTTATTGTTCTTAACTTTATATTTAATCTTCATTTAAATTATCTTAATACTAAAGTTATTTATAAAATTTATATTATTCTTAAAAAAAAAATTATCAATTTATTTATTATTCTTACTAATCAATAAATTATAAGTTTTATTGATTTTAAGATATTTATTCTATTTCTTATTAATTAATTAATTATTAGTTTTATTAATGTTAAATAATATTTTCTTAATAATTTTATTATTAGTTTAAATATTTTTAAGTTATTTATTCTATTTCTTATTAATCATTCAATTTTAATTTTTATTTATTTGAAATAATATTTTCTTATTAATTTTAAACTTAAAAGTTATTAATTTCCGGAAAAATTTAAATACATTCATGCAATTTTTTTTCCATTATTTATTAAAAAATTTTGTTATGAAAATTTTATTCAGTTTGCTACATTTTTTATATTTAGATATTTTATTATAAATTTAATAATAAAATAACCTTAATTAATGCAGTAACGAGTGAAAAATAGCATATCAGTTTAGACTTAATAAATAACTTAGGAATTTTATTAATAACATAAAGAATATATTTAACAAATAGAATAATTAGATGAATGCATTTATGAAATAATAATTTAAAAATTTGATTTTTCTGCATAATAACCTTTCAAAGTTAAATTCATATTGGAAAATATGAATAGTTAAGAAATAATTTAAGAAACTAAAGAATATTTTGTACTTGAAGCTAATAGAGGTTTCACGATAATAAATGAAAAAATAAACTATTTTATTAATAACTACAATAATACAAATAATATTATTTAGATAAAAATATTCGTAACATCACATAATAATAAAAAATATAAACTATTAGGATTTGTTTAATATTAATTACCAATGATAATTCAATAAAAATATCAAGGTAATTTATATTATTATAATAAAAGATTTATGTTTAAAAGTAGAAAACTGTTCTGATGTTAGAGCTAAAATCTAAATAAAAATGAAATGTAAAGAATCAAAGCATTAATTTTTAAGTCCTTAAGTCAATCAACAATTTAAATCTATTATTAACCCAAAATAATTCTTGAATAGTATCAATTTTTATTAAAAGACTTAAGAAAATAATTAAGCAAATAATAGTATCAATAATGTAAAATGAAAAAATAAAGAAAATAGTTTAAATAATATTTAATAAAAATAAAGACCAAATAAAAGTTTGGAAAAACCCAGAGATATTTTTAAATCAGTTGCTTAAATAGAAATAGCAGAAATGTATAATTATTAAATCAATAATCATCAAAATAATTTGAATTAAAAATCAGGAAATAATAAAAATTATAGTATAATAAATAATAATAATATAAGAAATGTAAATTTAAAATTAATAAGTTAAAAGTAAAAAAACTAAAGTAATTAATTTAGTTTGAATAATGATTTTTAATACAATAGTGATTTATATAAAAATATAAATATAAAGACAGAAAACAGTATAAATAACAAAAATTAAAATAAAAATAATAATATCAATATACATATGATGGAAAATAATGATGATGATGTTGATGATAATGATGAAAATAATAATTAGTATTTAGATTATAAAGATTATAGAAATAGGAAAAAAAGCAGATCTCTTTCAAAAGATATTAATTAAGTGAATATGAGCATTAACAACAATAATAATATAAACAAATAAATAATTTAATTATAGTAGTAAAACTGAGATTTATAAGATTAATTAGATAGTGTGAAAAAATAACAGAATATATAAGAAGAATTAATGAATTATAAACTTATTCAAGATTAATTACAACAATAAAATGATAAATTAATTTTAGAAAATAAAAAATATCTTAGTAGCAATATAGAGAAAGATTAAAAGCTACAATTATCTTAATAATTAATATAGCAATTATAAAAAGAAAATCAGGGTAAGACAATTTAAATATAATAAATAATGTAAATTTAATAATAAAATTAATAATAATAATTATAGTAAAATTAATAATAAATTTAAGATAAATCATAAATAAATAAAAAGACTTAATATTATAATTAATTTGTAATTCGCATTTAACAATTGATAGATTATTAGAACATAGAAAATAATAATAATAATAATAACAAAAACAGTGAAGAAATTCATAATGATCTTAACTAAACAATTGAAAGTTTAAATATATGGTATAACAAAAATTAAATTAAAATTGATGATTTAACTAAATGCATTAATGAATAAAATTAATAGATCAATAATTTTTAAACAAGAGAATCTAATTTCCAAAAATTAACTTAAGATTTATAAGATGCATTAGTCAATTAAGAATAAATAATGATAGAAAATAAGAAAAAATATGAATAATAATAGATTGAATATTAATAAATAATAGAAAATTTATAATAATAATTAAATGAAATTTAATAAAGAGAATAATAACAAATAATGATAAATCAAGAAAAATCAAGGCTTTTAATATCAAATTAAGAATAATTAGATAAATTGGTTGATTAACATAATATGATATAAAACTTAGAAATAAAAAGCATTGATAATATTGACATAATAAATAATTATATTTATCATATGATTGAATAAAATTTAGCTGCCAAAGAATAATTGTAAATTTAAAATTAACTTTAGATATCTACTTATGTTTAGTAAATCCAAACATTGAATAATAAAATTATTAAAATGAAAAGTGAAAATTAAAATAATAATGAATAATTAGCATTATTTTAATAATAGTAATATGAATAACAGTACTAAAATAATATAAATAATATTAAATAAATGAATAAAACTTATTAATTTAATTAAATAATATCAAATATTATCAATAAATATAAACATAGTTAATAACTGAAAGAGTATAAAAAAACATAAAAAGAACAATTAATTTAATTTAAATAAGATTAAAATAAGAAATTAGAAATAATGATTAAGCAGATATTACATTTAAAAAGTCATATAAATAGTATATAAATGAATAATCCATTAAATAATAATAATTATAAATAAATGTGTAAGAAAATATAAGACTAAATAACAAAATATGTCTAAAACCATGTTTAAAATATTATTTAAAATATTCAGTCAAATAATAAATTAATAATAAAACAGAACTTAATAAAATTAAATTAAAATATAAATTTAGGCTTAAATTAACTTAATAGTAAATTAAACAAATTAAATATTTCCAGTTTATTTTAAATGATTAATTCTATTTAAAATAAACTCTCTATTAAAAATTACTAGATTAATAACATAGTCTAATAATATCAGAATAAATATGATTAAGATTAATCTTAAATTCAATAATAATAACACTAAATATATATTTAATAGGAAAAATAAGAACATCTTTCATAATTAATTAAATAGAATTAAAACACTGTTTTATTATTTGAAAATTAAATATAATCTCAACTCTTAGTTATTAATTAATCTTAATAAGATATACTTAATTATAAATAATAAATTTAGTCTAATCAATTAAAGATCGACGAATATAATACATTAATAGATAATTTATAAAATTAATTAAAATCAGTATAACAATAATCCATAAATTAAAGTGAAATATAAAATTAACTTGAATTATCAAACAAAGAATATTAAAGAAATAATAAATAATAAACTGAATTAATTAGTCAATTAAATTAATAAATCAAATAGTAAATCTAATAAATAAATTAGTAACAATAATAAATTTAAGAATTGTAAATTAAATTTGAAGAAATAGATTAATCATTAGAAAATAAAAATGACAAGCATTAAATTTAATTAGATAATCATGTTAAAATAATAAAAGATCAAAAATAATTAAATGAAAATTATATTAAATAAATAAAAATATTAGAAGAATAAATTTAGTCTATTAAATAAATAAAAATAGACGAAGAAAATGAAAAAGATTGTGATAAAAATATGATATTATAATTAAAAGATGAAATAAAATAGAGTTTCATGGCAATAAATAAATTAAAATAAGATAAAGAGGACTAATAAATGGAAAAAGAAAATATAATTAAAAAAAACAAATAAATGGAGAATGAAATATAAACATATAAAGAAAAATAATAAGAATTATGTTAATCGAATCATTAATTAATTTAGATGAAAAAAGATAATAAAGAATAGCTTAAATATATATAAAACTTAGAAAATGAATTAGATCTATTAAAAAATCAATTACATAACAATAAAAATGAACTAAATATTTAATAAACATAATTAACAGAGAAGAATGGAGAAATATGTTTATTAAAATCACAAATGGATTAATTGCTAATAGATAAATAAAGTTCCTAAGTATAAATTGAACAATATTCAAACAAATCTCAAGTTCTAAATTAACAATTAAATGAATTATAAATATCTCATACTAATTTATTGACTAATTACAATTAGAATCAAATGGTTTTAAAAGAACAATAAGATTATGCAGCAGAAAATCAAATTCTGAAAGAATAATTATAATAAATGGATGATAATTTAGAATAAAAATTATAAATAATAGAAACAAATGAACAATCATTTAAAATAATTCAATAACAATTATAATTGATTGATAATCTTAATGAATAATTCATATAAGAATGTGATTAATACGATTAATAATATAATAATTAGAGTATAAATACTTAAGAAGTTTATATTAAATTCAAGGAAATGATACTTATTCTTTAAAAAAAGCAGAATAATAATAGGATTTAATAATTTATTTTTAGATTTAATCAAATAAAATCTATTCTTTTTATGTTTATTATTTATAGTAATGAATAATTTACTTATAATTAATAATTATAAAATAATCTTAAAAACCTTCACTTAATTTAACAAAACTAATAATCAGAATTTAAAGAAAAAATTAAGCTAATGAATACTTAATCTTAATAATAACTTTAACTATAAACTTAATCATTATAAGATAAAATATCAAAATTAAAAAACGAAATTAAATTAATTAATTAATAAAATAATAATAATAATAATACTAACGAAGATTAAGATTAATTGATAAAATAACTGATTAACAAAAACGAAAAAATAAGCAAACAATTATAAGAAAATCATAATAAATTTTAAATAGAAAAATAAATAATGATAGAAAAAATAAATTAATTACAAACAGAAAATGTAGAATTAGTGAGAAAATACAATATTTAAAATCAAATATAATAATTAACAAATAACAATGATTAAAGTTTTAATGAACTAACTTTATCTCAAAATATGGAAACTATAAACAGTATTCATTTTAATAATTAGATGGACTTTTTTAATGAAAATAACATTAACAGTAATACTAAAAAAATAAAGACAGAGAGTCAAACAAAAAATATGGACGATAAAAATAATAATAGTAATAAAAGGCATAAATAAATAAAGTCATTCACAATATAAGAAAATAAAAGTTCAAATGAATAACAAAATAATTTCAAAAGCATTAATAATGATGATTTAAGTCCACCTTCACTTATCAAATTTGAAAGCATTTAAACTTAAATCAACAACAATAATAATAACGAACAAAATTAAAAACCCAAAGTATTTCAAGATTTCATATCTAATATAAAAAAGAAAGAGAATTGATAATACTATATATAATTATAAATAAGTATAATAAAATGGATTAAAAAAATAAATAAAATAATTATAAATATATGGGAGAATAAAAACAATTAGATAATAAATAGATGATAAAAGTATATTTGATCATCCAAAAAGATAAGTATATATTTTGGTGAGAGTAGTTTAGAAGATATTATAATTAACTTAATTTTAAGTTATCTACTGTAAATATTCATTTTTTACATAAATATACCTAATTTTTAATGAAAGTGTAAACTATTATAGATCTGATGCACTAGGTTTATTGAACTACCACTAAGTATTAGCCTAATACAATTAATCAATCTTAATAATATAATTCTATAATTAACTCTAAAAACCACTCTATCCATAATAAATATTGATAACTTATGTATGACTTATTTAACAAGTATTGCTATTTAAGTCCAATACCTATTTATTGATATCTTAAATGTTCTTTATAGTTATGAAATCCTTTAATTTTAAATAGTTACTATTTCCATATATTCCCACAAAAAATCTATTGTTAACAAAGTTCTTGAAAATATAAAACTGGTTTAAATAATTCTGATTATTGCAATTACTAATAAAATCCTATTAATTCATCTCTACAATACAATTAATATTCGAGTTAGTCATGAATAATAATGGGATATTATTATTAATATTATTAGGATTTACAGAGCACAAATTCTTACCTTAGACCTTAGTAAATATATTAAAATCAAAATAATCATCCTACCTCTAATCAATAGTTTACTTATTAGAATTAATAAATCCAGCAATGAGACTATATCCCTATAAATATCCAGCATTTCCACTTTTATATCTCACACTATCAATTTATTGATTCTAATAATAAGTGACTATGAACTGCTATGTGACTTAAGCCGAACATTAAGACAAATCTGAAGCCACAGCATCATAGAAATACAGATCAACCTAAATAGATTAAATATCCAAACTTTTTTTGTCAGTAAACACAGAATAATTAGCAGTTTATAATAGATTTTTACAAATACATTAATTATTCTATTATATTAATGATGGAGTTATTTATTATGTTGAACTATACACACTACCACTATCTACTGCCATTGTCTAATAATTAATTTTGTAGATTTTGTTGATTGTTATTTTGATAAATTCAGCATTTTAAGAGTTAGTCTTGCCGATTTAAAGGGAACTGCTATATGTTAATCCACTGGCTTTGCCTATTGAGTTGCAATCTTAGGAAAATATTAGATTTTAGCTGCAGCTTTCTTCTATATCTACTAACATTTATACTTATCTTTTCCGCATGTTATTGCAGTTACCGAATAGATCTTTAGAAGGAACTGTCATTATGATTATTTGTTAAGTATTAGATGAAGTTGTGTATTTGGCTTAGATCTTTGAACCGTAAGTGTAACCGTTTCCAAAAGGGAAAGAATTACCAGATAGCGAAGATAAGTACTTGAACAATTCACTATTTATAACCATATTTTAATTATTACATTATTATATTAACATAAGCATATTAATATATTTTTATCATTTAATTTCGATAATATTATGATATTATTTAATATTATTACTTATTAGAGTTGAATTTTTAGAGGAGGTTATCATAAAGAGGTTATTAATCGTTGAGTTCTGAATTGAGCTCATAAAACATTCCTTGGAATGGCTAGTTATCGTATTTCAAACACAATACTTTCGATAATCCTTCAAATTTTATTAATTCTTAGTAAGAATTGTTGAATATTTGTTCTGAAATATCGCATCTTGGCCAGAAAATGTATTTGTTTTGAAGTTCTTTTATTATTTATTATCATTAATACCTTTATATATGCAAGTTGATTGACTCGTCCATAATTAAATAAAGTTTTAATTGCAATCTGGGTCACAGCAGCAATGAAAATCACAAACATTTTAAGTATTGTCACACTTGCAAATATCTAAATATTAATATTTTTATAAATTTATTGATTGTAAATTGCTGCTTTATTAATCAAAATTAGGACTTATTTTTATTTAACTCTTAATAATAAATATATTTATTAAAATTATCATTAATTTTATTATCATCTTTATTTAAATTTTTATCCTTTTTTTATTTTTATATATTACTTATTTAAAATTTATACTATTTTTTTAAATATTCATTGAATATATTTTATTATATTAATATTTTAATTATAGAATATGAATATATTAAATTTGATTTAATTTATATTTGATATTTAATATTTGATATGCTCATTATTTAATTTAATATTTTTTGTTTAATTTATTTAAATGGTCTATAAGTTATGACTCATTAAAGTTTAAAAAGTTAATTTAAAAGCTTTTTAATTCTTTTTAATTTTCTTTGATAAAAGATTTAATGTTAATAAAGTAAGAAATCAAAATAATACTTTAATATAATTATTTATTTCTTGTACTTTTATCGTTTATTTTTTTACTTAATTTAATGTTTAAAGATTTAAAATAAATAAAATCTTTTTCTTATTCTTATAACTATAATTTATTATAAGTTTTGATATTTTAGTCTTTTTTAATGACTTTGATATTCATATCATTTTAAAATGCTTATAACTATTCTAAAATTTATTTGAACTTCAATATTAAAGGTTAATATTTGTAAGATTAAACAAAATGTTCAAACAATCTAGGCTCAGTATTAAGAATATTAGATTTATTTTAAATATTTGAAAAAAAATTAGTGAATAAGTTAATAAACTGTTTGATAATAAGAATATATATAGTTTGATCTTAAAGCTTCTTAATAACTGAACTATTAATTAATAACTATTGAATAATGAATTTGATAAAGAAAATATTGTCCTTAATAGAATTATATTATGCTTCAATATCATCAAATAAAACATTCATTTACTCTTTATCATTTGGCATTTCTTTAGGAATTATATGATCATAATTATCAATATATTTCCAAAGCAATTCATGCTTAAACATTTCTTGCCATTTCATTCTCTTTTTTGGATCAAATATCAAAACTTTTGTTAAAAAACTATAGCTTTAATCACTTATTCTCTCTTGTTTCAAGTTTTCTAATAAGTAACAGTTTATGCATTCAATACTTTTTTAAAAATCTTCTTCGTTCCTTACAAAGTACATAAATTTATTTTTGTTATTTTAAATATAAGTGTCTCTTTATTGCAAATAATAAAAAGGGAACTTTTAAAATATCATATAGAAATAAAGAACTCCTAATGCCCAAATATCTATTTTTGATGAGTATTCTTCTATATTTTCATTTATTAATTCTGGAGCTATATATGGAGGAGTTCCTAATAAAGCACTCTTTTGCAATTAGTTGCTGTCTGATAAAGAATAATCACTTATGCTTTTTAAATATTATATTATTATTTCTATAATAATTAATTATAGCAATAATAATAACATATAAATATTAATCATAATAATTAAAATAATAATAATAATAAAAATAATGAATATAAAGTAAAATTATATAAATAATTAATTATATGTAATATTTAATTACTTATTATGTTAATTATTTAGAATAGCAAAGCCAAAATCAGCAATTTTAATGATATCATTATCTAATAAAATATTTTCTGCTTTAATATCTCTATGAATTATCGAATATTAGTTAAGTTCTTTAAGACCGTTAATTATTTAAAGTAAAATATTCACTGATTTAAATTCTGTAAGAGGTCCATTTTTAATAATATAATCATTTAAATTGCCTTAATTACAATACTACATGATCACATAAAAATGTTTATTAGTATTAATCACTTTTTAAAGTTTAACAATATGATTATTCTAACTTTTTTAAAGTATTTTCATTATTTCTATTTCGCTTTAAAACAATTTTAATAAATATTAGTCATTTAATTACCCTTTTTCAAATTCCTTCATAGCAAATTTTTATTTACTTTTAATATTTTCTACTAAATAAACTTTACTTGAGCCTCCTTAACCTAATAATCCCAAGTTTAAAAATTCACTTTTATCCATTTAATATTTAATATGAAATTTAATACGTTTTACTAATTTTTACTGTATTCTTTTATACTTTTTTTAATACTTCTAATAGAATAATTTTAAAGAATTTTATTATATTATTATTTTTATTTTATTATTTTATTAAATATATAATAATGACAAAAAGATTACAAAATTTGCAGTCAGCAACAGATTAATTAAATAAAAAAATTAAAACTGAATTAAAAAATGATAATAAATTTAATAACTATCTTTAAGAAATTTTTTATTGAATTTTTAATAAAGAGGATATAATGATTGTAAATAAAAAAAGAGAAAAAATTTAAGAGACCTATATTTAAGCAATTAATTAATAATTTTATTTGCGATCAAAGAAATATAAAATTTTAATTATTTTGTAAAACGATTTTTAGTGTGAATTATTATGTTAAAAATTCAATTAAAATGTAAATGATAATTAGATATAAATTATAAATTATCAAAAGAATAGTGAGAATATTAGTTTTTAAGAATATAAACTAAATATTATAATTATAAAATTAGAAAACCTTTAATATGCTATAAATAATAAATAATTATTAAGAAAAGTAAAAATATTAATTTTAGATTTTTTTGATATTAATCTATTTAACTATTGACAATTAGAAAATATTTAATAGTTAGCAGAAACTATTCAATTTAAAAAAGATCGAATTAGAAAACTAAATATCGTTATACTGAGTAATTAAATAAATGAAAATTTATAAAAATTCAGTTAGAGATATCAAAATAGAATATATTTGCAAAATTAAATGATAATATAAGAAATATCACATTACAAAGTAAATTTAAGATATAAATAAAGATTCTAAGTAATTTAAGAATTTTTAATGAAATATTTAGTTAAACAAGAATAAGCAATAATTATAGTTGACAATATAAAAGATTAATATAGTATAATTGAAAATATAAACAATATTAAATACTTAATTATTAATGGAGAATTAGAATAAAATATTAGATAAAATATTTTAATCTAAGTAAAATAAAAATAATGTGATTTATTAATAATTACTAGTTAATTAAGTTTAAATTTAATTGGAATTAAGTTTTAATTAGTAATAAACTTTAATGCAATAACAAATTCTTAAATTTATTTTTAAAGAGCAAATAATATAAGTAAAACCTACGGAACCATATTAAATTTTTACTGTCCATAATCAATTTAATTAATATAGAATATACAAGCATAATTAAATATTAGAATTTAAAGAATAGGAATTCCTTAATTTTAAGATATTTTATTTTAATAAATCGAAGATATTAATTTTAAAATAAATAATATTTAATAAAACTAAATTCCAAAATTTATATTTAAATAAGCTAGTAAAATATTAAAAAAATAATCTTTTGAAATTTCACTTTCTAAAATATATTGCTTTATCTTAAATTTAAAATAAAAACCAATTTTAAAATCATATTTAAATGGAAATATTAATAAAAAATCATATTTAATAAATTTTGAAAATTAAATAGATAGTGTTTTAAAAGCTAAAAAATACTGTTTAGATAAATTTGGATTTGATTCAAGTAATATTTAAAATGTTAAATTGATGGTTGATTTTAAATCGTGTATCTTAGATTATGAGAATTAATAAGATTTAAAAAAATTCAAATAAATAACTGAAATAAAAAATCAAAAACAATTATAAGGATTAGTTGATGATAATATATAATTTTAGAAAAAGATATAAAAACAATTGGAAAATTATTAAAATATTCTTAAATAAAAGAAACAAATAATAAAAGAAATAAGATTTTTAACTGATAATTAATAATCTTAATTGCATATGGTTGTAATAACTAAAGTTGACTAACTTATTAAATTAAATGAAATTTAATAATTTTTAGAAAAGAAGAATATTTAAAGTTATGATAAAATAGCTATAGTAAATGCTAATAATAATAGAAAATAAATTTTAATAACATTTAAAGATAAAGAATAAGCTGATAGATTAATTTAAAACAGTAAATCAAAAATAAAAGGAAATAGAGTTAAAATTAAAATGTTAAAATGATTATTTTTAGAATTATTTTTTTATTATTTTATTATTGAATTAAAATATTAATTCAAATCAATCCTAATTATGCTTTTCTTTCTCTTATTCGTTCAGTTAGCAAGTCGTTTTTTTAAATTTGAATATTTTTAAATCCATCAATTATTGAGTATTATTAATTATTTATCTATTATTTATTTTATATATGATAATGTTTTTTAAAAAATTATTGTTAATTTACTATTCTAAATATTTTTTCTATTTCACTATTTTATGTGTTATTATTTTATATTTATGTTTGATTTCAATTATTATTTTACTATATATATTAATCTTTTTTATCTGTTTTTTAATTTTAATTATTCTCTTAAAGAGAATTTATTTTTTTAAATTCAATTAAATTTCTTGATAAGTATTTACTTTCACTAATGTTTTCATTTTAATTAAAATTATATTTGCTTATATTCTAAATTATATTATTTGTTTGGCTTTTAATCTAAATAGCTTGTTCTTTTTATTAATTTACTATATTTTAATCAACATTTTAAAAGCAATTAATACTCCTATTTTTTTTTCTATCTTTAATTAAGAAAGTTAAATTTTAATTTTCTTTATTAATAAAATTCTTCTATATTTAGCTTTATTAGACGCAGAAGCTATTATTTCTTCTTACATTAATTTATTTAAATTAATTTTAAATTTTTTTAATAACGTTTATTTAATCTTAAAAGTCAACTTCTATATTTATAAATTATTTTGTATTAATTATTTATTAAATAACATTAAAACTATTCATAAATATTTATTTTTGTTTTATTATTTATTTTTAATTTTCTTAGTTTATTAATAAATCTAAAGTATTTTTTAAATTTTCAATCAATAATTTTATTATTTCATTTTATTCAGACATATAAAGTTAATATTAAATTTAATTTGTTTGTTAACTTTCTTATTAAAAGCTAAAATTTTAATTTTCAGTTTATTGTTAATAAGATGTATGCAAATTTTTGAAAATATTATTTTAGTTCTATAGTTATAATTCTCCAGCTTGAATATTTAACATTTTATTTTATATAAAAATATAGTTTAAAAATATTTGTATATAAAAATTCAAATATTTTATATGAGATGTTATTATTTTTTAACTTTTTATTATTTTTCGATTTATTTTTTAACATCTATTATTTCGTAGTCTTTAAAACCATTTAAGGAATAATTAAGATTATTATTTTGTTTTTTTTTATTTAATTAATTAATGATTTATTATTATTGATTATCTTAGGCATTTTAAATTCTTTTTATTTTATCAAAAGAATTATATTTTTCAGTTAATTTTCCCTTTTATATTTTTTTTAAAATAATTTAATCTATTTTTTGAGACATTAAATCTTAAAAATCAGAATGAAGTTATATTTTATTGTCATTATAAAGATCCTAAATAATAAATTTAAAATTACTTATTTTATTTTTTTTATTTAAGTTTAATTATTATTTTAAGTATAAAAGGATTATTAAATTTGGCTTAAACTATAATTTTTATTCTTTATATTCATGAATTTATCATAATTGAAATATTTATCTTTATTAATTGTAAAAATTGTTTATCTAGAAATATATTATAATTAAGAAAGAACTTTGTTAGAAACGTCGTTATTTTTAATATTTTGTTTTAAATTTAAAAGTTTGACATATTATTCCTCTTCTTCTTTTTATTTTTTAAACTTTTACAATAACATATTAATTCCTTTTTACTCATTTTTTAAATATAAATCATTAAAAACTATGTTAATTCTTTTCTTATCCATAAGAAAAGGATTGCTCCAATCATTTTTTAATTTATATTTATTTAAGACATCTTCTTTCCTATATTTTTTTAATAATTCCTTAGAATTATTTATATCATCTATTTATTAATTTGACAATTCCACTTTATTTTAACTTAATATTTATAAGTAGTTTCTTTAAACTTTTTTATTTTAAAAATTCTAATTAAATTATTTTTTTCTAGTATAAAATATTTCTTTAGTCTTTTCAATAGTCGATTATTAATTAATTTATTAATTACTTTCATTTAAGTTTTTAATATTTTATTCGAATTTTTTAATTTACTTGTCATATTCTATTTTATTATTGTATTCACATTCAAAAACTATATGTTAATTTGAAGATTTGTTTTTCATATTTAATAAAAAATTTAAATTATTCTTAGCTTGATCGTAATATTACATAATTATTCAAATAATAATGAAATTTATAATATGAATATTTTTATTATTATAAAAGTATAATTCTAAAATTTAAATAAACTAGTTTAATATTAACAATTATAATTAATTTATATAAACTCAAATTTTTATTAAATTATAAATAAAATAAAATTAAAAATAAATTTAATTCTATTTCTTTTAAGTTAAATTATTTATATTTTCTCAAGTATGGAATATATTTTCCAAAAGATAAATTAATTTCTAATCTATTTTATTTAATAAATTATCATTAGTTTTTAATTTAGTAAATATATTATGTGCTTTAATATACAATACTATAATAATAAACTTGAAAAATCCTCGTTTTCATTAATCAGTTTTTCAAATTTTTAAACTCTGACAAATTTTTTTATTATTAATATCAAAAAGTATATATTATATTTGCTCTAATTCTAATCTAAAAGAATATAAATTTTTTATATCAAATATTTATTTTATTAAAATTATTTAATCTTCTAATATTTAATCTTTTTAATTCTTTTTAATATATTTTAAATCATTATTAATCTATTTTTATCATTTAATTTAAATTTTTCTATTTTTAATTAAATAAATTCAAATATATTGTATTTTTATAATTTGAAATTTTAAAAAGATTAATCTTATAAAAGTTTTTTTATTTTTTTTAACGAAATAATCTTATAAAAGTTAAATTTATTTTGATTATTCTTGTTGTGTTTTATAATTATTTTATATATTTTATTATTAATTTGGTTCATTTTATAAGCTCTTTATTCTTAATATTTTCTTGTATTAATCATTTATATATTGATCTATATATTTAATAAATTTAATTGCTTTATTTTTTTCTTTATTTTAGATAAAAAATCTAATAATATTTGAATTTCTAATTACTTTTTATTATTTTTAATTTTAGAAATATTACTGTTTAATTTAAAATAACTTGTACAAAAACATTTTAAAATATATTTAAATTTATTATGTTGCTGTTTATATAGTCACATTAAGAAAATTATTCTTATGAATCTTTATCACATTTTTATTAATTTTATTAATAACATATTTTATATTTGAATAAATAATCTAAGTATTTAATTTTAAATGGTTATTTTAGGTTATTTTAAGTTTTCTTAATTTATTTAAAAATCTTTAATATAAAATTTGAATTTTTTTTTTATTTTTATGATTTATCATAATATTTTTCACAAAAATATTATTTTATTTACAAATCTATGATAAAAAATGTTTATTTATTATTAATATTAATAATATAATTTTTCAAATACAAAATAAATTATAAATATTTATATTTAAAGAATTAAAAATTAATTTAAATTTGGAAAAATAATGCTTCTTTTATTTTATTTTAAATATTTTTATTAGAAGAATAATTCAAATGTAATTTAATATTATATGAAATATCATAAGGATTTTTTTTTATTCTATTTTTATTTAGAAAAATTATAAAAAGATTCGGCAAAGAATATTTACTACAATATTAATGAAATTAGCTTATTTCTAAAGCTATTATACTAATAAATTTTAAAAATATATGTTTAAATTAATTTTAGATTTTTTCAATTTATCCATAAAAAACTAGGGATCTAATACTTCTAAAATATCAAATTATCTCAAAAACTTATAAAGATTTTATTAAATATTTTAAAAATTATAAATTTTATATTATTATTTTATTATAATATTAATATTAAATAATAATATTATTTATAAATATATTAGATGGATATTAAAGTTTAAGAAAAATTAGAGGTATTTAAAAATATTATGATAAAAGGAATTAGAGTTTTTAAAAGATAGAAACATGAAAAACAGTTTAAAATATTAAATTGTTTATAAAGAAATGTGCTAATTATTAAATGTATAAGAAGAGATAGAGACAGAAAACTAAAATGAAAATTATGATTTAAATTAAAATCAAATAGAATAAATATAGAGTTAGATGAATGAATATAGATATTATTTAAGATAAATGGAACCAACTTTAAATATAAATAATTATCAATAATAATCATAAAATAAAAAAAAATAAAGATTTAAGGAAAGTTTAATGAGATATAATGAAAAAAAAGAAAAAAAGGATGAGTTGATGGATATTCTACAAGACAGATACATAAAAAAGGAGGAGTTTGAGTTCCAAGAAAAGAATAGTGTTTAATAAATGATTTTAGAAAATCATTAATTGCAATTGGAAAAGAGAAAAAGGGAATTGCAATACTTAATAACAAAATATGATAACATAAACAAATTAGAATTAGCAAAAGAACTTAAATTCATAGAAAATATAGATATATATAACAAATATTATAAAGCAGTTTCCAAATAATTTAGCAGATATTATAATGATTTTATCCCTATTTTAGACAAGTTTGCTCTTTAGAGGTATTTATATATTATAATATTTAAATACGATTTTTACATTATTATATTATTTATAAATGTTTGATAACAAAATAGATAATTTTATCTTCGAGAAAAGCAGCAGAAATTTTAATCTAAAAATAGAAATCAACAATCAGATGTAAAAAAAGTTCGAGTTGCTGAATTTATGTCTTAAATTTATAACCATTAAAAAGATTTCTTTGAGTTCCATAGAAACAAATACAAGATCAGCAAGAAAATAGCTTAAAATAGCAAGAATTATTTGGAATGGAATGAGAAAAAAGAAAATGAATAGAAAGATAGACAAGAGAGAGAAAGAGTTAAAGCATTAAAAGCATAAGATTTTGGAGCTTATATTGATTTAGTGCAGAAAACTAAGAACAAAAGGATTTTATAATTATTGTAACAAACAGATCAGTTTTTAAAATAAATAGGAGCTAAGGTCAAGATCCAAAAAGGTCAGAAAGAAGAATAGATCTAACAAGAAAATAATAATAATGATAATAATAATAATAATGATAAAAATAATGATAATAATAATAATAATAATAACAATGACTAATAAATAGATGAAGAAAAAGACAATGAAATCCAACAATTAAAAGAAGGAAGCCAAATTTATTATAACATAACCCATACTTTCCAAGAAGATATCAGTGAACAACCATAATTACTTCAAGGTGGGACTCTAAAAAACTACCAACTTATCGGTCTAAAGTGGATGGTATCACTCTACAACAACAGACTTAATGGAATCCTAGCTGATGAAATGGGTTTAGGTAAAACAATTTAGACAATTGCATTGTTCTCTTATATTATGGAAAACAAAAAAAACTTTGGACCTTTCTTAGTCGTTGTCCCATTAACAACGTTAAGCAATTGGATGATTGAGTTCGAAAGATGGGCTCCAAATATTAAAAAAATAATTTATAAAGGAAGTCCATCTATGAGAAAATAATTAGGATATGAACTTAAAAATA
>Ga0315908_10000846_pt1 | contig 23674 bp, 23 predicted proteins | sample LakEriMetagenome_12_FD_203520 | JGI IMG/M metagenome (GOLD analysis project Ga0315908, IMG submission 203520) | Freshwater fungal communities from buoy surface, Lake Erie, Ohio, United States - Buoy 4 MA124 | ecosystem: Environmental > Aquatic > Freshwater > Lake > Lake biofilm | place: USA...
CCATCCTACTCGATTGCCCGGTGCAGTTTAACGAACAAGACTACGAATTGTCCAAACCCGATGTAGAAAAAACGGACGCACTGTTTCAAGAATTGGAGTTCCGACAAATGAAAACGCAGTTTGACAAATTGTTTGGAACCGGGAAAGAATACGACGAAATTGAGACCAACGGAGACAATTCTCCCACGCAATCGGCTAAAAAAACAGTGCCTAAACGCAGTAACGAAGATCAATTTGATTTGTTTGGGTTTTCGGACGAAACAGGTGAAACAAACACCACTCATTCTTCTTATAAAAACCTGAGTAATACCGATCATTTTTACCAATTGGTGCAAGGAGACATGGCGGTAAAATTATTGGTCAACCAATTGCAAAACCAAGCCTCGGTCTGTTTTGACACCGAAACCACGGGCATCAATACGCTACACGCCGAATTGGTAGGCCTATCGTTCTCCTTTGAGAAAGGCAAAGGATTTTATGTGCCGTTTCCCGAAAACCAAGCCGAAGCAAAAGCATTGCTGGAAAAATTCAGGCCGTTTTTCGAAAACGAGCAGATTGAAAAAATTGGGCAAAACCTAAAATACGATGTAAAAATTTTAAAGAACTATGGTTTATCCGTAGCTGGAAAATTATTTGATACCATGCTAGCGCATTACTTGATCAATCCCGACATGCGTCATAACATGGATGTATTGAGTGAAACCTATTTGCAGTATTCGCCAAAATCAATAGAAACCTTAATTGGCAAGAAAGGCAAAAACCAACTTTCCATGCGCGAGGTAGCCTTGGAAGAAATCAAAGAGTACGCAGCCGAAGATGCCGACGTAACCTTACAACTCAAAGAAATTTTTAGTCCCATTTTGGACAAAGCCGAAACCAAAAAATTATTTGATGAAATTGAGGTTCCGCTCATCGAGGTCTTGGCCGACATGGAAACCGAAGGCATCAACTTGGATGTGCCGTTTTTGAAAGAAATGTCGGTAGCCATGCAGCAAGAGATTGCAGCTTTTGAACAAAAAATATACGAAACCGCAGGCGAAAAATTCAACTTGGCTTCCCCCAAACAGTTGGGAGACGTTTTGTTTGATAAACTCAAAATTGGCGGCACCAAACAAAAGAAAACCAAAACAGGCCAATATGCTACCGGCGAAGAAGTGCTGAGTTATTTGGTGAAAGAACACCCCATTGTAGCCGATATTTTGGAATGGCGTCAAATGGTAAAATTGCAAAGCACGTATATTGATGCACTCCCCTTGCAAGTAGATCCAAAAACCCAGCGCGTGCATACCGATTACATGCAAACGGTGGCTTCTACCGGCCGATTGAGCTCCAATAATCCCAACTTGCAAAATATTCCGGTGCGCACCGAACGCGGCCGATTGATCCGAAAAGCCTTTATTGCCCGGAATGAAAACTATGTGTTGCTTTCGGCTGATTACTCACAAATAGAGTTGCGCATTATTGCCGCCCTAAGTGGAGAAGACAACATGATCAAAGCGTTTCAAAACAACGAAGACATTCATAAAAGTACCGCCGCCAAAGTGTTTAATGTGCCTTTGGACGAGGTAACCAAAGAACAACGTAGCCATGCCAAAACGGTAAACTTTGGAATTATCTATGGGGTTTCGGCCTTTGGCTTGAGCAACCAAACCAATTTGAGCCGACAAGAAAGTGCCGCACTTATTGAGGCCTATTACAACACCTACCCCAAACTGAAAGCGTATATGCAAAACCAAGTTGATTTTGCTAGAGAGAACGGCTATGTACAAACGGTTTTGGGACGCCGACGGTATTTAAAAGACATCAACTCGGCCAATGCCATGGTGCGCAGTGGTGCCGAACGCAATGCCGTAAACGCACCCATTCAAGGAAGTGCCGCCGATATCATTAAAATTGCAATGATTCACATACACCACCGTTTGAAAACAGAGCAGTGGAAATCAAAAATGTTATTGCAAGTACACGATGAATTGGTGTTTGACGTGCACCTATCCGAAATTGAAGCCATCAAACCGCTAATTAAACACGAAATGGAACAAGCCTTTGTGATGCAGGTGCCATTAGAAGTAGACATGGGCATGGGCGACAACTGGCTGGAGGCGCATTAAAGGATGTGGATTTTAAAGTAAAAACTCGTAGAACAACCTGAAACCTTAAACTTGAAACCTTAAACTAAAAACTACAACTTCCTCGTCGACTCTCGCTGACGCAATTCGGTTTTGACCACCGCCGTAGTGAAAGGCAAATGCTCTTCTTTGGATTCTAATCGGTCAATGAGCAATTGAGCAGCCGAAGCGCCAATTTCTGGACCGTGTTGACTTACGGTTGACAAGCTGGGCGACAAGCGTCGTGACCAAACCCCGTCGGCAAATCCAATAACGGACAAATTTTCGGGGATTTTGTAGCCCAATTTCAAGCCCAACTTAATGGCCGAAACCGAGGCGTGTTCGTCTAAGGCAAAAATGCCGTCTACTTTTTGATCCGAAAGTACAGCCAAAGCTTTGGCGTCAAAATCGGCTTCTGAATCGGTTAAAACGGTGAGCTCGTTTTGGATGGTAATGTTGTTTTTGTGCAAACAATCCAGGTATCCTTGGGCACGCAATTTACCCACGCTCAAATTGTCAATCGACGAAAATAAGGCGATGTTTTTACAGCCTAAATTGATCAAATGTTGGGTGGCATCAATCGCCGAATCTAAATCGTCCACGATTACTTTATCACAGGCCACTTGGTCGCACACACGGTCAAACATCACGATGGGCGTACCTTCGTTGATCACGTCTTTAAAATGACTGTATTCTTGCAATTTTTGAGCTTCTTCTGAAATCGACAAGATAAATCCGTCAATGGTTCCGTTGGACAGCATCTCCAAAGTATGCGCTTCTTTTTCTAGGGTTTCATTTGATATACAGGTAATTACGTTGTATCCGCGAGCATCGGCTACTTTTTCAATCCCAGTGAAAACCTTTGCAAAAAAAGAATTTAAAATATTGGGAATGATTACGCCGATCGTTTTTGTTTTTCTGTTCTTGAGATTCAAGCCGATTACATTGGGTTTGTAATTTTTAAGCTTGGCGTATTCTTGCACTTTCTGTTTGGTTTGTTCGCTAATTTCTGGACTGTCGTTTAAGGCTTTAGAAACAGTAGAAACTGACACGTGTAGTTCCTTTGCGATTTGTTTTAGCGTAGCTTTAGCTTTCATAATGCTCAAATTTGAGTGGTAAAAATAAGAAACATTCAACTAAAGCCGTTACCTTTTTTATTTATTAAATTGGTAATCCGTTACGAAAACGATTTCAAAATAAACAAATCGCAAAGAATCTTGAATTGAACAACACTAATTCACAACATTTTAGCCACGAAAGGCTTGGGCGACAAAAACTCGTAAAATAATCTTTTACAGCTATTTGTATTTGTAATAATAAATTGTACTTTTGCGACCCCTATTCCGAAGCATCGGTAGGGGATGGAATGTTTAATTTAAATAATATTATGGACGCATTAAGCTACAAGACAATGTCTGCAAACAAATCCTCTGTTACAAAAGAGTGGATTGTTGTGGATGCTGATGGGCATAACTTAGGACGTCTTGCATCAAAAGTCGCAATGATTTTAAGAGGCAAGTACAAGCCAAGTTACACCCCACACGTGGACTGTGGAGATAACGTAATTGTTATCAACTCAGAAAAAATCAACCTTACGGGAACAAAAATGGATGACAAAATTTACATGCGTCATACCGGCTATCCAGGAGGACAACGAACTTTAACTGCTAAAGTTTTGCAATCTAAAAACCCAGCTGCTTTGGTAGAAAAAGCGGTAAAAGGGATGTTGCCAAAAAACAAATTGGGTGCAGAGCTTTTCAGAAATTTAAATGTAAATGTAGGTCCAGAGCACAAATTTGCTGCTCAAAAACCTAAAACCGTTAACCTAAACGATCTTAAGTAATGGGAGTTATTCACAAAATCGGTAGAAGAAAAACCGCTGTTGCGCGTGTGTATGTTTCAGAAGGAACAGGAAAAATCACCGTAAACAAAAAAGAATTTGCAACCTACTTTCCAACGGCTACTTTACAGTACAAAGTATTACAACCAATGTCTATGACAGAGAACGTAAACAACTTTGACGTAAAAGTAAACGTATACGGAGGTGGTTCAACTGGACAAGCTGAGGCTGTTCGTATGGCTTTGGCACGTGTAATGTGTGAAGTTGGCGAAGGAAACAGAGCGATCTTGAAACCAGAGGGGTTATTAACCAGAGACCCAAGAATGGTAGAACGTAAAAAATTCGGTCAGAAAAAAGCGAGAAAGAGATTCCAATTCTCGAAACGTTAATCGACTTATTTTTTCGATTCTCATTCTAAATTTATTGAGTAAAAAAAACAGTGCTGATCTGATGTCAGCCTAATTTAAAAAAAGTTATTGTTGCTCCCCATCAAACGGGAACTTAGTTTAGCATCTAAATGATACCAAATTAACCGGGACATTGCTAATTCAACAGAACGTAAACTAGTACAAAAAAATGGCAAACAAAGTAGAAGTTAAAGAATTACTAGAAGCAGGTGTTCACTTTGGACACATGACTAGAAAATGGGACCCAAACATGGCCCCTTACATTTATATGGAGCGTAATGGCATTCACATTATCAACCTATATAAAACCGCTGCAAAAATTGAAGAAGCAAACGAAGCAATGAAAAAAATTGCCGCTTCAGGTAGAAAAATTTTATTTGTAGCGACCAAAAAACAAGCTAAAGACATTGTAGCAGAAAAAGCAAAAGCAGCCAACATGCCTTACATCACTGAAAGATGGCCTGGTGGAATGTTGACCAATTTCGTTACAATTCGTAAAGCGGTTAAAAAAATGAGCTCCATTGACAAAATGAAAAAAGACGGAACCTTCATGACGCTATCTAAAAAAGAGCGTTTACAAGTAGATCGTCTTCGAGCTAAATTAGAGAAAAACTTAGGTTCTATAGCTGATATGTCTAGACTCCCAGCGGCTTTGTTCGTAGTAGACATTAAAGCAGAACACATCGCGATAAAAGAAGCACACAAATTAAACATTCCAGTTTTCGCTATGGTTGATACCAATTCGGATCCACGTGAAGTAGATTACGTAATTCCAGCCAATGATGATGCTTCAAAATCAATCGAAAAAATCTTATCCCTTGTAACTGCTGCCGTTATTGATGGTCTTTCAAACCGCAATGCCGACGGAGATTCCGCTCCAGAAATGGACGCTGAAGTAGCCGAAGAAGAAGTAACTGTTGCCGAAGTAGTAGCAGAAGCTGCTGTAGAGGATACTGTTGAAAGCGCTCCTGAGACTTCTGAAGAAGCAGCTACAACTGAAGAATAATATCAACATTTAACGATTAAAAGATTTAAACATTGAAAAATTATTGATTTCACAATTAGTAATCCTTTCCAATTTTTGAATCTTTTAATTTTTTAATCTTTTAATTACAAAAAACATGGCTACAATTACAGCTGCAGACGTAAATAAATTAAGAACAATCACAGGAGCAGGAATGATGGACTGCAAAAAAGCCTTGGTTGAATCAGACGGTGATTTTGATTTAGCAATCGAAAATCTTCGTAAAAAAGGACAAAAAGTTGCCGCTAACCGTTCGGACAGAGAATCTATTGAAGGTGCTGTGATCGCGGTGGTTAACGCTGATAAAACAGAAGGTGTGGTAATTTCATTGAATTGCGAAACAGACTTCGTAGGTAAAAATGAATCATTTGTGAAATTGGCACAAGAATTTGCTGCTTTGGCATTGACTTTTGACAGCAAAGAAGCGTTTTTGGCTGCACCATTTCAAGGTATTACCGTAGCCGATAAATTGATCGAGCAAACGGGTGTTATTGGAGAAAAAATCGAAATCGGTTCATTTGAAAAATTGAGCGGCGCATTTGTAGGATCTTACATCCACGCTGGAAACAAAATTGCTACCTTGGTTTCTTTATCTGCTGCTGTGGCAGGCGGTGAAGAAGCGGCTAGAAACGTAGCGATGCAAGCGGCGGCGATGAACCCAATTGCTTTAGACGAAGCAGGAGTTGACGCCGACACCATTGCCAAAGAAATCGAAATTGCCAAAGACATGTTGCGTCAAGAAGGAAAACCAGAAGCGATGATTGAAAACATTGCCAAAGGTAAATTAGGACGTTTCTTTAAAGACAATACCTTGGTAAACCAAGATTACATCAAAGACAGCTCAATGAGCGTGGCCAATTATGTAAAATCGGTTGATGCCAATTTGGTTGTTACCGGATTCAAAAGAGCGGCATTAGGTTAATATTAATTCACTATAGCTCAAAAAACACCTTCTTGTATGAAGGTGTTTTTTTTTAGCTTAATGTTATATTTTGTACCATATCATTAAACAACTGTTTATTTTTACTATACTTGTAGTTAGAAATTCAAAAAATGTTAAATCAAATTATTTTACTATGAAAAAAATTGTTTTGTTCTTAGGTATTTTATTTTGTGTGCAAACCAACGCACAAAGTTCTAAACGCGAAGAAGGAATTGTAATTGGGGTGAAAGGTGGATTAAACATGTCAAACTTTATGGGCGACGTGGAAGATCAAGGCATGCGTACCAGTGTTCATTTGGGATTCTTGGCAGAAATTATTGTATCGGACAACTTCTCTGTACAACCCGAGTTGTTGTATTCTGGACAAGGATCTACCTATACAGGGCCAAACCCAGGATTTGCAAGAACCAAATTAGACTACTTAACTGTACCGGTGTTGGGCAAATTTGGCCTAACCGACAACTTGAGCTTTGAAGCAGGACCACAATTGGGATTATTACTTTCTTCTAAACTAAAAACCAATGATTCCAACAACAAAATTGACAATGTAAAAACCCTAGACTTTGGCTTGAACGCAGGTTTAGAATACGAACTAAGCAATGGCGTAATTTTTCAAGGTCGCTATAGTTTAGGTTTGACAAATGTTGATGGCAATCCAGTAATTACAGAAGACTCAAACAAAAGAGCCAGCAACTCCGTGATTCAATTCTCGGTGGGTTACTTATTTTAAAAAAACCAAACTAAATAAAACTAAACAAAAACAAAAATGAAGAAATTATTATTTATTACACTCAGCACGGTATTTTGTTCTACTATGCTACATGCCCAGGAGAACCAAAAAGACATGAAAGAGACCAAGTACCGTAGAAGTTCGTTGCATACGATCTTGATTGAGTCTTCTAATTTTCCTAAAAAAGACCAGGTAATCAACGCCTATTATGGCGCGCCCTTTCCCGACAAATACGACAACCACAACATTGGAGCAAAATCATTCAATCCGGCCAAATACAGTACGGATACGGTAGAATCAAAAACGCCAGAGGTAATTGAAAAATACTTCAAGGATGAGCAAATTGCTAAAAAAATGGTTGCCAAATGGTTTAATCGCCAGGCAGACGGTAGTTTTGATTATGAACTAATTGGGACGCGTGGTGCGTTTAATGCTTCCTTCTTAGACACCAAAACAGCAGCCGCTTCCAGCGACGGAAAAGCATTGTTGGCCACAGCTGGTTTTGAATTGATTAACAACACCTTTGTGGTGGTATCTACCATGAAATTTGTAGAAAACGAACCGATTGCCAGAGGAATTCGCGATGCGGCGATAATTGCTGCACAAAATGCACCTGGCTTAGTGCGAATGGGTATCGAAAAAGCAGCAGAGATTGCCTACAACAAAGGGAAAGAAGGTTACTCGGTTTGGACCACTTCTTATTTGTACAAATTAAAGTGGACTCCAGAAGTTGAAGGTACTTTCTATCAAGACATGTATGGAGATAAAACGACAATGACACCTGCGATGAAAGCGAAATTTGACAGCAATACCGATTTATTCCAAATGGAATTTGTAGGTTCTCAAAAAGCAACAACCTTGGTTACATTTTCGTTCAAAGAAAAAAGAACCGAAGACCAAATCATCAATCTTTCGGTTACGCGTAACATCGAGAAAGTATTTGCCAAATTGCAGAAAAACTACGATGTGTTTAAACCAAAAGTGCCGTTGTACACTGGAGAGCCAATTACCGCTAAAATTGGGTTAAAAGAAGGTCTTGAAGGTGGTGACAAATTTGAAGTATTGGAAGCTGTTATGGACCAAAAAACAGGAAAAATCGAATACAAAAGCATCGGAACCATTAAAGTGGATGGTGACAAAATTTGGGACAACCGTTTCAATTTGGGCGACGAACCTCCTGTTGAGGGCGCAATAGATAGAACAACGTTCAAAGGCGGTAAAAAATTCTACCCTGGTTTGTTGATTCGTCAATTAAAATAATACAGTAATTTTATAGCCATTTCTTTGCTCGGGCAAGGAAATGGTTTTTTTATTAATTTTCAAACAAAAAACAAAATGAAACAATTCGCAATTACCCTATTGGCTGTAGTAGCTTTTGCCTTCACTGGATCAGCTCAAGCCAAGAAAAAAGCAGACAAAGACACCAAAAACTGGCGTTATGAAATTGAAGCCGTTCAACAAGGAGTTGCCGGCACTTATTTAATTAAAGTTTGGTCGTATTCCAAAAAACCAGACGTGGCCATTGAACAAGCTAAAAAGAATGCTGTACACGGCATTATTTTTAGAGGGTATGCCGGAACTGATCGTGTTCCAGGACAATCTCCACTAACGAACAACCCTAACATCGAAGAAGAAAAAGCCGACTTTTTTGACGCTTTCTTTGCAGATGGTGGGAAATACCTAAAATTTGTATCGGTTACCAATGACGGAGCTGTAGCTGCCGAAGACCGAATGAAAGTGGGCAAAGAATACAAAGTTGGCGTTTTGATTTCAGTACGTAAAGAAGAATTGCGTAAAGACTTAGAAAATGCTGGAATTATTAAAGGATTGTCTGCAGGATTTTAAAATTTGATACCATGAAAAATATACTAGTAACTTTATTTGTGTTCGCGCTCACACTAAGCGCAGCAGCACAGAAAAAAACAGCCGGATACTACAACTACAAAACAGAATGTATGGGTGTAGAACTAGACGGCTCTCAAACCTTGAAAGCTTGGGGTAACGGAAGAAACCGTGCCGATGCGGTTGAGCAAGCCAAAAAGAATGCCATGCGTGATGTAATTTTTAATGGTATCCGTGAAGGCAAACAAGAGTGCAATCAAAAACCATTGATTTTTGAAGTAAACGCACAAGAAAAATACGAAGACTATTTTAACGCTTTTTTTGCTGATGGTGGCGAATACAAAAACTATGTTTCTTTACGTGACGAACGCATTGGCAACAAATTGAGTCGCGACCGCAAAAAAACAACTGAAAGCGTAACCAATGGATTAATCGTTCGCATTTTACGTGCTGAATTAAAAGCAAAACTCATTGCTGATAACATTATTAAACAATAACTAAACTTATGAAAATTAACTTTAAACATGTAGTAGTTGCTCTATTTGCAATAATAGCAATTGACTCATTTGCACAAGCAAAAAAACCAATCATTATGGTAGTTCCTAGCGACAACTGGTGTATCAGCAATGGTTTTTTTATGGAATTTGACAACCAAGGTTCCAAAATGAAAATATGTGATTACAAACGTGCGGTTCAAGAAAATACTGAATTGACGTTAGTGATGAATAAATTAGGTGAATTAATGGCTGCTCGAGGGTTTCAATTGAAATCATTGGAACAAACCTTAAAATCAATCGAATCTGAAGCGGCTGAAAACGCCATGACTACAAGCAAAACAGGTGCTGGTGTGAGCGAAAGCCCGGTTGACAAATTGAAAAGTGTAGCCAAAGCAGATATCTGGATGCAAATCAACTGGAAAATCAATTCTTTTGGTCCTAAAAAATCAGTGACCTTTGATTTAGCTGGTTTTGATGCTTACACCGATAAAAACGTAGCTGGTGCTTCAGGAACAGGTAATGATTTAATTGGTGCACCACTACCCGTAATGTTAGAAACTGCGGTATTATCTCACCTAGACAACTTTAACGGATTGCTTCAAAAACACTTCGAAGACATGTTCGAAAATGGTAGAGAAGTAACCATGAGAATCAAAAAATTCGACTCGTTTGATGGTGATTTAGAATCAGAATACGAAGGAGAAGAATTGGGATCTATCATTGAAAAATGGGTTTCTGACAACACCGTAAAAGGAAGATTCAGCACAACTGAATCATCTGAAAACAAAATGTATTTTGAGCAAGTGCGTATTGCCTTAATGGACGCTACCGGAAAAGCACAAGATACCCGTGGATGGGCCAAAGGCTTACAAAAATTCTTAAAAGAAAAATACCAAATTACAGCCAAACTAACCATGAAAGGTTTAGGTCAAGCGTCTATTGTAATTGGTGAAAAATAAAAATACAACCTTATGAAAAAATTATTTTTAGCAATCTGTGTGCTTGGTTTGTCACTGACAGCATCGGCACAAAACACAGCTGGAAAATCAGATGACGGAGCTCGAATTGCTCTAACACCTTATATTCCTGCACAAATCGAAGGATTAACTCCTGCCGTAAAAGCCAGTTTATCCAACAAATTGTCGCAAATCGCTACGGCAAATGGATTGGGTGGTTCATCTAATTCAAGATTCATCATCACTACCAATGTATCGGTGTTAACCAAAGACATTACTCCTACTGCACCACCAATGCATGCGTACACCTTAGAAGTAACTTTATACATTGGAGACGGTTTAGAAGGCACCTTGTTTTCAAGCCAATCGGTAACCTTGAAAGGGGTGGGAGTTAATGAAACGAAAGCTTATATCGCTGCTTTAAACGGGTTGAAAACCAAAGATCCGGTATACCAAACGTTTATCGAAAAAGGGAAAACCAAAATCATGGAGTACTTTAACAGCAAATGTGATTTTATCTTGAAAGACGCTCAAACTATGGCAGCTCAAAACAAGTATGAAGAAGCTATCATGAAATTAACTAGTGTGCCAGAAGTTTGCAAGGCTTGTTACGACAAAGCAATGGATGCAGTAGCGCCGATTTACCAAAAACAAATTGACCGTGCGTGCAAACAACGTTTGATGGAAGCTACAACAGCATGGAATGCAGCCCAAGATTTATCTAGTGCTGAAAATGCAGGAGCTATTCTTTCTCAAATTGAGCCAGGTGCAGCTTGTTACAAAGATGCACAAGTGTTGTCTTCAAAAATTGCACAACGTGTAAAAGAGTTGGATCAGAGAGAATGGAAATTCCAAATGAAACAACAACAAGACAATGTGGACATCCAAAAAGCAACCATCAAAGCCGCCCGCGACATTGGTGTAGCCTATGGAAACAATCAACCAGATGTAGTATACAAAGTATACGGCTGGTGGTAGAATTTCCATTTTATCAAAAACAAAAACCTCTACATTTGTGGAGGTTTTTTTTATCCAACTAAAATCAAGGGTATGTTTCAATCCAGAAAAGACATCATTTATGTAGTGCTAGCCGGCATCTTTATAACCAATGCAGTCGTGGCCGAACTCATTGGCGGAAAACTCATTCAAATTGGACCATATGTCATGAGTGTGGGCGTATTGCCCTGGCCTGTGGTGTTTATCACCACCGATTTGATCAACGATTATTTTGGGGTAAAAGGCGTAAAAAAGCTGTCCTTACTCACCGCCGCTTTAATTACCTATTGTTTTGTGATCTTGTATTTTGCGCTGAAAATCCCTGCCGTACAAGGTGCCGGTCTAGTTACCGATGCCCAATTTACCGCCGTATTTGGCCAAAGCATGTGGATTATCGTGGGGAGTATTACGGCCTTTATGGTTTCGCAATTGATTGACGTGACGATCTTTCATTTTTTTAAAAACAAAACGGGGAAAAAGATGATTTGGTTGCGCAGTACCGGATCAACAGTAATTTCTCAGTTGTTCGATACGTTTATTGTGTTGGGAATTGCCTTTTGGCTCACCGGAAAAATGACCACCGAAGTGTATATTACCTCTGCTCTAGCCGGATACTTTGTAAAATTAGTCATCGCTGTGGCCCTGACTCCACTCATTTATGTGGGACATGCACTCATCGAGAAACAACTAAAAAAAGACCAACATGAGCACTAAAATCCGCTGCGGCTGGTGCGAAAAAGACGACCTCTACCGTGCATACCACGACCAAGAATGGGGAAACCCGGTGTATGATGACGCCACCTTATTTGAATTCTTGGTACTCGAAACTTTTCAGGCGGGTTTAAGTTGGTATACCATTTTAAATAAACGAGCGAATTTCAGAACGGCCTTTGACCAATTTGACTACGTTAAAATTGCGGCTTATACTGAAGATAAAGTACAGGGGCTTATACAAGATTCGGGGATTATCCGCAACCAATTGAAAATAAGAGCAACGATCAGCAATGCGCAAGCTTTTATGCAAGTGCAAAAAGAGTTTGGCAGTTTCTCCAATTACATTTGGCAATTCACAGGCGGTCAAGCTGTAGTCAATTATTGGCAATCGCTATCCGATATTCCAGCTTCTACCCCACTTTCGGATGCCATTAGCAAAGACTTAAAAAAACGCGGATTTAAATTTGTGGGAAGCACGGTTGTGTATGCACACATGCAAGCTACCGGCATGGTAAACGATCACTTGCTTTCGTGTTGGAAACGAAGTATAATCTAACTATTAACTGCAAAGGATCTTCATGAAATTGGCCCTGCTTATTTCAATACCGCCCAACAAATGCAAATGGTCATTGTATACTTGGCAATCCAGCAAGCGGTAGTTGTTTTCCTTGAGGTAATTCACCAACCATACAAAGCCTACTTTACTGGCATTGGACACTTTAGAGAACATGCTTTCGCCACAAAATACATGTCCCAAATCCACGCCATACAAGCCCCCTACCAAAACGCCCTCCTGCCACACCTCGACCGATTTGGCATGGCCCAATGCATGCAATTCACAATATGACGAAATGATGTCTTCGGTAATCCACGTTCCGAATTGGCCTGTGCGTTCAATTTGTTGGCAATTTCGAATGACTTGCTCAAACTGTTGATTGAAGGTAATTTGAAATTTATGTTGATTCACGGTATTTCGTAAACTTTTGGGTACTTTATAAATGGCTGGAGCGACCACCATTCGCTGGGGCGGTGCCCACCACAAAATGGGCTCATCTTCGTTAAACCATGGAAAAATACCATTTTGATAGGCCAATAGTAAACGAGGGACCGATAAATCACCACCCACGGCCAAAACACCTTCAAGCGAAGCTTCTTCGACGGGCGGAAAATAAAGGGCTTTGGTTAAAAACTGCATGGATGTAAAATAAAAAGAATTTAGAAAATTGAGGAATTGGGCTCAACTTTCTAAATTCATAGGTGCATTAAAAACGGCTGCTTAGAACGGCAAATCGTCGTGGTCTTCTTCTGTGAAGCTTGGTGCTGTAGGGAAAACTGGCGTTTCAGGTGCTGTTGCATTTGGCGCTGATGATGGTGCACTTCCGGCATCTTGTAAACGCTCAATTCTCCATCCTTGGATGCTGTTGAAATATTTGGCTTCCCCTTGTTGGTTAATCCATTCGCGACCACGCAAATTGATGGACACTTTTACGGCCTCACCGGCTTTATAATTGTTGAGCAGATCACATTTATCTTGGGTAAATTCAACCATGATGTGCTGTGGATATTGCTCATCGGTGGTGACTACTAATTCTCTTTTACGAAATGTGGCGCTTACTTGTTGTTCGGCATTAATTAATTTGATTTTTCCTGCTACTTCCATGGGTTCAATTTTATAGATTTCTAATTATAGTTTACTAGGCTAAAAGCACTTTCCAAGCTGATTCTACTTCGTTTGCCTGCACATAGCGCAGGGCCAATTGCAATTGCTTTATCGGTTCGTCAGCGCTCAAAACTGCTTTGAGTTCAAAATTTTGCTTCACAAATATAGCAACTTCTTCTGGGCTTGGCAACGCATCGATATTGGCCAATAATCCCAAATCATTCCCGCTAAACAAGCCGCTATTTTTGACAAAATCAGGGATGGCATCTACGCCAATCCCCAAAGTTGTAAGGGGTTTTGGCACTTCAAAAAGTCCGGCATTGGCTCGGCTGTACCAATTGCCTCCCAAACGCGCAACCAGGTCTAATTTTTCCTGAACAATCGCGCCTTTATCGTCTAGTATGGCTTCACTGATATGCATTTTTAGCACCTCGCAAATTACTAAATTGCCTGCTCCGCCTTGGTTGCCCAACGCAATCACTTGATTGACTTTGCACTCAAATTGCACCGGAGCTTCTTGCACGCGATAAGGCTTGACCAGCATCGAGGGAATCGGTGTAAATCCGGCTTTGACAAATTCATTGACTCCTTCGGCATATTCTGTGCTGGCCAATGACATTTGTTGCACCATGGCATAATCCACCACATTGATCACTACTTCTTGCAATTCCTGCACGTTCATTAAGGTGTGCTTGATCGAATTATCTCGCACCCGACGTGCTGGCGAAAATATCAAGATCGGTGGATTGGCACTAAACACATTAAAAAAGCTAAAGGGAGACAAATTGGGCTGTCCTTTGGCATTTATTGTGCTGGCAAAAGCAATGGGCCTAGGTGCTACAGCACATTGCAAATACGCTTGCAATTGGGCCGTAGATAAATCGTGTGGATTGATGCTTAACATGGGTTGAATTTACACAAAAATAGAAAACCTGTTGCCTTAATGTGCAAATTATTCTACATAAAATGCGGCAATTTTTCAACACAAAAAAAGAAGGTTTAGCTGCCGATTTAAGTATATTTATGCCACAATTTGACAACATGCAGTTCAGTAAACACAAAGACCTTATCCGTTGGACGCTCATTTTGGGTTCCTTTATCATCATCAGTTTGATTTTGTGGAACACCTATACCTTTTTTCAAATTTTTAAAAACGAAGAACGCATCAAAATGGAATATTGGGCTGAGGCACAAAAAACCCTGCTCAACGCCGATGAAAATACCGAGGTGGAATTGCCTTTTAAAGTCATTAGCAACAACAAGACGATTCCAATTATCCTCACAAACCAGCAAGACAGCATCATTAGCAGTTCTAATGTTGACGAATCAATCATCAATGATCCGATACAAGCCAAGGCATTTTTGGCCAAACTCAAAAAGCAAAACGAACCCCTTACTATGGAGTACGTTCCCGGTAAATTTCAGTTTTTGTACTACGGCGATTCTTCATTATTAAACAAACTCAAATACTACCCTATTGCCTTGGTTTTGATTATTGTGCTCTTTGGCGCTGTGGTTTATATTTTTTACAAAAGCAGCAAGATGGCCACACAAAATAAATTGTGGGCGGGAATGGCCAAAGAAACTGCGCATCAGATTGGCACCCCTTTGTCTTCGCTCATTGGTTGGCTGGAATTGATGAAGACTGATGCTTTGGACGCATCCTCGGTGATTGAAATGGAGAAAGACATCGAACGACTGCAAACCATTACCGATCGTTTTTCTAAAATTGGTTCGGAACCCATCTTAGAAAAATTGGATGTGGTTCAAGAAACAGCAAATTCCTATGACTATTTGCAATCCCGTTTTTCGCAACAAGTCCAATTTTCGTTTGAGGCACCCAACAAAAAAATATTATTACCTCTCAATGCGGCATTACACAGCTGGACCATCGAAAACTTGGTGAAAAATGCCCTCGACGCCATGAAAGGCAAAGGTGCGCTAAACGTGCGGCTAGACATTGAAACGGGCTTTGTAAAAATTAAAATAAGTGATACGGGGAAAGGGATTCCAAAAAACCAATTTAGTCGCATATTTGAACCCGGATTTACCACCAAAAAAAGAGGTTGGGGCTTAGGTCTTTCCCTCACTAAACGTATCGTTGAAGAATACCACAAAGGCAAAATAAAAGTAATTGAATCTGAAATTGGCAAAGGAACTACCATTCAGATTTCGTACAAAATTGCTTAGCGCAAACGGGTGGTTTAATAAAATAATGTTTCCCTGTTTTCTGGAGCCGTTGCCACATACACTTGCACAAATGCCAACTGTACTTCCCAGGCTTTTTTGGTGGAAGCAAATGATTTTTTCAACCCATTCACTTGTCCCAATAGAGGGCGATCTACTTCTTTTAAAGCCTGCAAACTTGCATAGGCCTGCGTAAAATTGTTGAAGGGCAGCTGCACACTAGCCACTAATTCCTCGTCTGAAATTGCCGGCTTGAATTGCTGGTTTCTAAAAACGACTACTTTGTTGTAGGCGGAAATGCTGGAGTTAAAATCATCCACCAATTGATTTAATTTGTCGGAGGTGGAGTTGAGACTAAAATAGCTGATTTCTCGTTTCAAAAAAGCTTCTTGTGCGCGCAACATAGGGTTGGTCACGCCCATCGTTTGCAGGTGTTGTAAAGCGGTTTTGGATTTTTCAATTTCGGGTAAAGCCAAATAGTCCGCCAGTTCAACCGAAGGATTGCAACTCACTTTGTTTCCTTGCAAGCCAAGTTCGTTGCGTTTAAATTGTTCTGGACTCAAGGGATTGGCAACCAATTGCCAGAGGTATTCAAAAGGATAGTGAGACTGAATTAGGCTAGTGGGATTGGCGCGGTAGTAATAGGGCGCAAATTTATCTTGGTACTGATTCTCGATAACAACTCCAGCGCCCCATGTGGGATCAAACAACTCCCATTTTCCGTTGAGTTTGGCTGCACACCACTGGTGGGTTTGGGTGCTAATTTTGCCGAATTGTTTGGTGTAGCCCGACACCAATTCAACTTGGATTTGACAAGCAACGGCCAGGGCTTTAAATACCTCAGCATAATGCATACACACCCCTTTTTGAGTAGTGAGTGCCGATTGAATTTTTTCGTCCGAGGTTTGGGTATCGTATTGTCCATTGGTGCTGCCCGGTAAATCGTAGCGAATGGCATGGGCCGTCCAATAAAAGATAGCGCCAATTTTATCCTCCTCACTTGTAAAATGAGCATTGATAAAACCCGCTACGGCTGCTATTGTTGGCGGTTGAGTTGGGGGCAATTGTTCCAATGTTTTGGCTATGGCGTCAAATTGCTGCGCCTGAACAGCTCCTGCAACCAAGCTAATAAAAAAGAAAAGTAGTTTTTTCATAGTCCTGATAAAAAAATCACCAACTGCGTGATCCACAATTGGTGACTGATGAGGGATTTCCTAACTTACAAATTAGCCTGAATGGCTTGGGCCAAGGCTGTGAATTCTTCTGGAGTAAGGCTTACTTTGTTTTGAAAACGCATTTCATCCATTTCGTTTAAAGGAATCAAATGTACATGCGCATGCGGCACTTCGAGCCCTATGACTGCCATGCCAATGCGTTTACAGGCCACCGTTTTCTCTAACGCAACCGCTATTTTCTTAGCAAAGGCCATCAAGCCCAAATAGGCCTGGTCTTCGATGTCAAATAGTTTGTTGATTTCTTGTTTGGGAATACACAAGGTATGCCCTTTGGCATTGGGATTCACATCGAGAAACGCCAAGAAGTTTTCGTCTTCGGCGATGCGGTAACAGGGAATTTCTCCAGCAACTATTTTGCTAAAAATACTGGCCATCTTAGTCGCGTGTAATTTCTATTACTTCAAATTTCAATACGCCGTTGGGCACTGTAATTTCGGCGATTTCTCCCACCGATTTACCCAACAAACCTTTGCCAATAGGGGAAGTCACAGAAATTTTTCCGGTTTTTAAATCGGCTTCACTTTCCGCTACTAAGGTATATTTCATTTCCATGCCGTTGGCTTGGTTCTTGATTTTAACGTTAGACAATACCAGCGCTTTTGATACATCCAATTGTGATTCGTCAATGAGTCGAGCATTGGCATACACCTCTTCAAGCTTAGAAATACGCATCTCCAATAATCCTTGCGCTTCTTTGGCAGCATCGTATTCTGCGTTTTCAGATAAATCTCCTTTATCGCGGGCATCGGCTATATCTTGGGATGCTTTGGGACGCATCACACTCTTTAAATGATCTAATTCTTCTTTTAACTTTTTTAATCCTTCTGCGGTATAATACGATACTGTGCTCATAATTTCATTGGTTATATAAATAGAAAAAATCCCATCTGGACGGGATTTCTTTTTTCAAAGATAGTATTTTTTGTAAACGGGTGCTTTATTCCATTAATTTAGCGGAGTCAAAGTTAAAAAATTATATTTGTTTGCTTTCAAATTACAACACTTATTTTCAATGAGAAACTGCATTACTTTCCTACTCGCCATACTATTTTTTTCCTGCGCCGACGGAACGCAGCGCAACAACAATCCGTATTTGCCCAATTATGGGTTTTCAATTACCATCAACAAAAACTTACCCCTATACAGCGGCTTGAACAGCCCAATTAATCCCATCATTATTCGGGAATCAACAGCAGGAATAAGCGGTATCATTGCCATGAAAATTTCAGATAATGATTACCGTGCGTGGGAACTCAGCTGTCCAAATCAAGTGCCCACAACCTGCTCCGTAATGACACTTAATGGTTTGAATGCGAAATGCGGCTGTGATAATTTTGAGTACAGTTTGTTTACCGGAATTGGAAATGCACCCTACACCATGAAACCCTATCGGGTAGAAGTGTCGGGCGATTTGATTCGGATATCAAACTAAAAAAGCAAACGTACCTCGTTGAATCAATTCTTAGGTGAGTAGTATAAAAATACCCAAGTTAATACCCATAAAAAAGCCGAATATGTCATTCGGCTTTTTGTATTTATAACTTTAAAGTGGCTCCAGCCAAGAAATTAATTCCGGCTTGGGGGTAAAATCCGGCGCCTTCTAAAGTTGTAACACTGCCCGGTGAAGTCCAATCATCATCGTAGGTGTAAAAATATCCGTTGGATTCGTATTTCAAATTGAACACGTTATTTACTAGAGCCGAAAACACAATTGACTTCACCCCTTTGTTGATTTTCCAATCGTACGAAACGTTCAAATCGTTAACAAAATAGGCCTCGAGTGTAGAACGATTCGAGTCGATATTTCCCATGTACTGATTGCTTACAAACTTAGACAAGAAAGAAAGCTGCATGTCTTTGATGGGCTTGTAGGTAATTCGGTTGCCTACAACCCAATCTGGAGAAAAAGCGATAGTGGTATTGCCTAAATTTTGCAGCACACCATCTCTTTGGAATACAAAGTCACGGTTTTTGTTTTGACTGTAGGTAACATTCGGATTGACAATCCACTTGTCTGTTAAGGCGATTATAGATTCTATTTCCAACCCTACGCGATAGCTTTTTCCGCTATTGGTAAAAATGGGCGAACCTACATCGTTTAATGCGCCGGTTAACACCAATTGATTTTGGTAGTTCATATAAAAAGCATTTGCTGATAGGTTTACTTTTTTGGTTTGGTATTTCCAACCCAATTCATAGTCAAATAAACGCTCGGGTTTGGTACTGCCGTTTTCATAATCATCTCGACGCGGTTCTTTGTTCGCTATACCAAAATAGCCGTAGAAGGAATGCTTCTCATTGAAATCGAAATGCATTCCCAATTTTGGATTAAAAAAACGGAAGGTATCATTCACGTCAGCAAAACGGACACTTGTTGCTTCATAAAACACCATACGGTATTGCAAATCAGCAAAAAGAGAAAACTTTCCAAACTGTTGCGTCGCTTTCGCATACACATTCACATCGTCTTTGTTCCCGATATTGTTGTAATAACGATTGGCGTCGGGTACAAAATATTGCGTCCATATCACTTCCCCAAAATGGTCGCCTAAATAGCGATTGGCAGCACCACCAATCATCACATCGGTTTTGGGTGTTTTGTAATTCAATGAAAAAACAGCCCCGAAAAAATCGTTGTCCAACCATCTTCTTCGCACCAAATCGGATACCGAATTGCCTTGAAAATTTGGAAAGTTGTAATCGGCTAAGGTTTCGTCTTCGCGGTATTGTTCAAAATAACCTTTCCCAACGGTGTAGTGTAAAGCAGCATTGGAAATCCATTTTTGTGACCACTTTTGTGACCAGTGCAATTGCATGTGATTTTGCGCGTAATTATCGGTTTCATCCTCATAAAATTGCATGTTCCCATTTTCATCAAAATACATTCCGGCTGGGTTAAAAGTCCTGTCGTTTATCAGTTTTTCTGGATCTTCTAGACCGTACCAAGCTTGATAGGTTTTCTCTTTACCTCCAAACACCATCGCTTTGATCAACGTCTTTTCGGTTACATAATTGGCGTTAAAAAAATAGCCGAATAAATTGGATGCTGCTCTATCAATAAACCCATCGGAAGCAATATTTGAAACTCGCGCATTGAGTTCGAAATTGTCGTGCAAACCGGTTCCGAATGCCAAAGTATGTTTGCGGGTTCCGAAACTTCCACCTGAATTGGCAATTTCGGCATAGGCTTGTTCCTGATAGGATTTGGTTTGCATATTCAAACTGGCACCAAATGCGCCGGCACCGTTGGTAGATAATCCGACACCGCGTTGCAATTGAACGCTTTCGAGTGAAGAAGCAAAATCAGGCAAGTTGACAAAAAAAGTGCCTTGACTTTCACTGTCGTTAAAAGGGATTCCGTTAAGGGTAACATTGATCCTTGAACCGTCTGCGCCTCGCACACGCATGTAGGTGTAGCCTACTCCATTTCCGGCATCGGTTGTAGTGACTACTGACGGCAAGTAATTGAGTAAAATCGGGATGTCTTGACCAAGGTTTCTGGGAGCCATTTCCTTTTTGGAAAGATTGGTAAACGTAACCGGATTTTTGCCTTTGGCCCGAACGGCAGAAACGGTTACTTCGTCAAGGGCCTTGACTTTGGTCGTGTCTATGACTGCTTCTTGTGCAATACCTAATGAGGGTAAACAACAAAATGCAGTAAATAGCAACGCTTTTGTGCTTTGTGCTTTGTACTTTGTACTGAATATAGTTTTCATTCGTATAAAAATTACGAATAAAAGGGGCTATTATTCTTGGTTAAAAATTAAATTGAAACGCTCGACAGGACAAACGTGCACTTTTGTCTTGTCTTTTCCCTAAACAGCATTACCTGTTCTAGGTTCGTTGGGTATAATCTCAGCTCGTTATTTGGAGCACCCCTTTGAGACGGGACAAATATAATTGAAAATGTTATAGGTCGGGTTTGCGGCGTAATTTTTTAGTTTCAGACCACGACTGCTTGTCTTTGAGTCGTTTGCGTATAGCCGATTTAGGGACTTTGCTTATTTTTCTTGGCTGATCCACAATCAAGGCCGCCTCTAAGAGTGTTACAAATCGTTTCAGGACGCGCGTTTTGTTTTGGATTTGACTGCGGCTTTCATCGCAATTGAGTTGCAATTGCTGTTCCTTGCTGAGTCGGGAAGCCCATTTTACGAGCAAGATTTGCTTTTCGTCTTCCGTTACAGCTTTTGATGCGGCAAGGTCAAATGTGAGGACAATCTTTGAGGATACTTTATTTACATGCTGACCGCCAGGGCCTGCGCTACGAATGGCCTTGAAACGCAATTCTTTTTGCAAGAGTAGCCAATCCATTAGTGCGGTTGATGGGCCGATTTCAACAAATCGTTTACTGTTTTTACAGGGTTAAAGGTGAGCAAAGGCACCTCCACAAATACGGTAATCCAACGGGCCATGGCTCCATTCCAAAGTCCAGGCAACTCATAGGCTTTAAATTCGGCACCATTTTTGGCTTTAGACACTACAAAACCTGTAGTGGGATCAACAAATGCAGACAAATCAAATTTTTCACCCCGGTAATTTTTCATGCCACATATCAAGTCAACGGGATTGAAGTGAGTGGATTGCTGTAGAATTTGTGCCTGAATTGGGTTATGTAAATCGACTTGCGCGGATTCAACTATCTGCAAAGACAAATTGCCTTTGGCGTTGCGCACCCAAAAGGGCCCACCTCCGGGTTCGCCTTCGTTTTTCACCATGCCACAAACACGCATCGGTCGATTGAGTTTTTCTTTGATATAGGCCCACTTGTTCTCCGTGGTAAATTTGTAGAAATCTTCGTTGATCGAACAATTTAGACTGCTTTTCATCCAATCCACCACCGAGTCAATTTCAAATTCAGAGATGGTTTGAGAATCAATTTGATGCAAGGTCAAAAAAACTTTTTCTTGCAATTGCAGCAAATAGCCCGCCAAAGCCTTTTTGTACAAGGCGATTTCCTCTAAGCGGTTTTGAATCACATTGTCGATGTTTTTGATAAACACCAAATCAGCATCCAATTGACCCAAATTATGAATCAACGCTCCGTGGCCCGCTGGGCGAATAACCACCGATTTATTTTCGTCTTTAAAGGGTTCAAAGTTTTCGGCAACAGCAATGGTGTCGGTATGTGAAAATTGATAGGAGTAATTTACCCGAATTTGCGTTTGGGTTGCGGTTTCTATGTTTGCTTGCACCGCTTGCAAAGCCATTTGAAATAAATTTTCATGTGCCTGAGAAACGGTTAAATGCAAATGTGAGACGCCGTTGGAACTGGCATAGGCCGAACATTCTTTGAGATGCTCTTCAATTGGCGTAGCCAAATGTGTTGGATATGTATGAAATTCCAGCACTCCCTTTGGCTTATTGGCACTGTCCAACTGATTGGGGTGTAACAAATAGATAATGTTGTAATACTGTTGCTTGTCATAATCCCAACTGCTGAAATCGGGAAAATCCACCAGCAACTTGGATTGAATGGCTGCGTAAAAAGGAAATTTTTCAATTCCTGCTAAAAACACGTTCAATTCTTTGTTGCCCGATCGGTTGATATAGGCATTGATGGTTTCATTTTCCGGATCAAATGCGGACAGAAATTCGTTCAAAAATTGAAACATGCGACTGGCTGCGCCCGAGGCTGGAACAAATTTTTTGAGTTTAAATTTCGATTTATTTTCGTCAAAAAACACAGCCAATTGATGAATATGCTCGGAATCAAAATGGATAATTCCATCCTGAATGGTTGCAGGCCGATCCAATTGGATTGGTTTTGGGCCTTGTTTAATGAACTGAATGTGTTGAACCAATGTATTAATCGGGATACCATGCTGAACCAACTCGATGTAATGCTGGGCTGTAAATCCATGGTTTTTGGCTTTTTGATATTCCAAACAATGAGCAATTGCGGCAGCCAAACGCTCCTCTTTGCTGCCCGACAATATAATGTATGGCTTCTGATTGGCCACCAAAGCCACTTCAAATTGCGCCAAGGCCTCTTCCCGTTGCTGTGGCCGGTCGCGCAAATCATCGGCTTCCCAAGGCACGTCGATGTCGGTGAGAAAAAATAAATCGTATTTGTGTTTGCGGGCCGCTTTGTCTAAAACCGGATCGCAAAATTGGTAGTACATTTCTGAATACACTTTGGTAACCAATAGCGTAGTGTCGCAAAAAATAAAGTCTTTGGCGGTTTGCAGCGCTTTGTTTTCACTGGCAACTTGTCCTATGGCAATGGGCAGTAAATCGTCGGGAGTACAGGTTTTTTGGGTCGTGTCCCACTTGTGTTGCAAATACTCACGCGCATACTCGGCTACCCAATTGGTGCCAAAATACTCCGCTAACTGTATAGCCAAAGTAGTTTTCCCGGTGCTTTCGGGCCCGTATAGCGCTATTTTTATGAGGCTGCTTTGCTGCTGTTTAAGTTGTTCTTCCATTCGAGGTAACCGTAGAGGGCAATAATAGTAAAAATAAGGTATTGAATGCTGGTAAAGGTATAGCCTTTTGCAAAATAAAGCGGTATGGAAATTAAATCCCCTGCTATCCAAAA
>Ga0315908_10000847_pt1 | contig 23671 bp, 16 predicted proteins | sample LakEriMetagenome_12_FD_203520 | JGI IMG/M metagenome (GOLD analysis project Ga0315908, IMG submission 203520) | Freshwater fungal communities from buoy surface, Lake Erie, Ohio, United States - Buoy 4 MA124 | ecosystem: Environmental > Aquatic > Freshwater > Lake > Lake biofilm | place: USA...
CCGCTGCCACTCGGCCAGCTTCTTCCGATCCACGCCTCGTCCCATGAAATGACTCCGTTGCCAATGGAAAAGGTCCACCGGCCGAAGCTATCAGGGGATGCAAGAGTGGTTGTGGTGTGCGCACACGTCTAGCCTGCAATCGGCTGACGGGGAACGATGCGGTCTCCCGGTGGCCAAAACGCCGGGGCGCCATTCGCGCATCGCCCCCGCAGCTCAGCCGGACCGCCTCATGTGCCCGGTGGCGGGCAGGCATGCCGTTGCAGGAGTTCGCGATCGGCTATGAAGGACGGTGGTCTTCCAGATCGCATTATTCGGCCGGCGGCGCGGCGGCAGGCGTCGGTCGCTGCCCCCCCACAGCCGGCCAGCCACCGGCGCAGCCGCGGGTCACCACCAGCACGAGCACCGCGGCGAGCACCATCAAGACCGAGACGGCCACAGCGGCCCGAAGATTGCCGATCGACAGTTCCAGGAACACGGTCGTCGAGAGCACCTCGGTCTTCATCCGCGTCGCCCCCGCGAACACCAACAGCGGCCCGAACTCTCCCAGAGCCCGCGCCCAGGCGATCGTGCCGGCGGCGAGGATCGGCCCTCCTGCCTGCGGCAGGACGACGCGGGCGAAGGCCTGGGCCCGCGTGCAGCCGAGCACGACCGCGACCCGTTCCTGTCGCGGGTCGATCTGGTCGAAACCGGCCCGCATGATCCGCGCGGCGAAGGCGGCGGACACCATGAACTGCGCGAGAATCACGGCCGGCACCTGAAACACCACCCGATCCGTGATCAGGCGAAAGGGCCAGAACTGGAACAGGATCAGGAGGCTGATGCCGAGCACCAGCGGGGGCAGCACGATCGGGATGTCGAGGATCGCGTCGACGAACTGCCGGCCGCAGAAGTGGTGCCGCGAGAGCAGGTAGCCAAGCGGAATCGCCACCACCAGCGAGAGCAGGGTCGTGATGCTGCAGGAGACCATCGTCAGCGCGAACGAATGCCGGATCGCGGGATCGGCGAACACGCCCAGCAGCGCATGGCCCGCATTCCACACCGGCTGGAGCAGCCGCAGTGGCGCCGGCGGCGCGGCGCCCGCGGTGGCCAGAAAGGCCACGTCGGCCGTCATCAGCGCCACGAGCGCAGCCACGTAGAACCCGCCCAGCGTCACGAGCACCGCCAGGAAGACGGCGTCGGCGCGGCGGATGCTGTCGGCGGCGCAGGGGCCGGACGAAGGCGGCGGGGCGGAAGCGGTCATGGCGCGGCGGTGGGGGCGGCGGGTCGCCAGCGAAAGCCCGCAGCCTCGAAGGACTCGCGTCCTCGAGTGACCGCGTCCATGAGCCGGCGAGTGAGCAACTTGAACTGGCTGCTCCGGGCGAGGCCGATGGGCTGCACGGCCACCGCCTCCGGCACGGCGACGCGGATCATGTCGACCTCCCGATCCGAGAGCTTCACATCGGATTCGTAGACGAACGCCGCATCGACGGCACCCGTGGTGACCATCGGCAGGAGGAGCGCCGAACTGCACGTTTCGGCGACGACGTTGGGCATGATCCTGTCGAGCAGTCCTTGGGCACGCAGCAGCTGCCGGGTGAGGACGCCGATGGTGCACTGCTTGGGCTGGCCGACGGCGAGCCGCAGGCCCGGGGCGGTGAGGTCGGCGATCGTGGCGATGTTCTTGGGATTGCCCTTGGGCACGGCGATCACCACTTCGGTCTCGGAGATGTCGGCGTCGTCCTGAAACAGCCCGCCAACCTCGTTGAGATAGTAGCGGTCGCAGGCCATGTAGAGGTCGGGAAAGCCCCGCCCCTGCTGCCAGTCGGCGATGGCCTTCATCTGCCCGGTGAGGATGCCGCAGCCGTTGTAAACCGTGTTGACCGTCACGCCTTCGCGCCGCTCGAAGGCCGCCAGGATCGGCTCGACGGCGCGGCGGTTCACCGCGCCGCAGTAGAAGGTCAGCTCCGGCCGCACCGCCCACGGGTCGCCGTCGATGACGTCGTATCCGGCGGCGGTGAACGCCTCGAGGCCACGGTCTCGGGCCGTGAGGTAGCGGGCCAGCCGCAGGGCGGCCGGCGGTGAGCGGGCGGTGGAGAGCACGGCGATCACGACCCGGGCCCGAGCACCGTCGAGCTCGGGGCAGGGCACGATCTGCAGGTCCGCTTCGGCGGCGACGTTCGCCCGCCAGGCGATGGCGGCGTCGGCGGCGCCGATCTTCACCGCGCTGACGACCTCCGGCACCGTGGGCAGGAAGCCGCCCCGCGCCCGCACCGCCTGCTCGATTTCCGCCCAGAGCTTCGCCCGCTCGAGTGCCTTGCGGGTGACCTTGCCGATCGCCGCCTGCTCCGGGCTGCCGAGCATCGTCCGCACTCCCGCCCGCGCGAGGTCGGCCAGCCCGCCGATGCCCTTGGGGTTGCCCTTGGCCACGCAGAGCACCGCCTGCTGCTCGGCGACCGGCAGCGTCTCGGCGAGCAGGCCGGCTTCGGCAAGCGTCGCCAGGTAGGCATCGTCGGCCAGGAGCACCAGATCGCCGGTCTTCGCGATGACGATCTGGCTGACCAGCGTGTTCGAGCCACCGTATTGCAGCAACACGCGGCCGTCGGTCTCGTCTTGATAGGCGGCGACGGCCCGCTCCACCGGCGCCCGCAGCCCGGCAGCACACGCCAGCTCCACGACCTCCACCGCCGGGTCCGGCGGCCGGTCTCCCAGCAGCATGCCCACCGCCACCGCCAACACCGCGGCCCCGGCCAGCAGGAGCAGGGCAGACCGCGAGACGATCCCGCGGGGGCCGACGGCCGCCATCTCGGTGCGGCGGGTGTTCATGGGGCGGCTGCTCCTCATCACGACATCGCTCCGGCGGCCAAAGCTGCGTCGCGCCGCGCGACCGCACCGTTCTCGATCACGAAGCATACCTCCGCCAGGCGCCGGCTCTCACGGGAATCGTGCGTGACGTGCAGCACGGTGACACCGGTGGACCGGTGGACGTCGGCGAGCACGTCGCACGCGCCGGCCCGGGTCGCCTCGTCGAGCCCGGTGAGCGGCTCGTCGAGCAGCAGCACCTCGGGACGAAAGACCAGCGCCCGCGCGAGCGCCACCCGCTGCGCCTCGCCGCCGCTCAGCCCCGCGGGATGTCTGGTCAGCAGGGGCTCGATACCCAGCAGCACCGCCACTTCCACGACCCGCGGCAGGATCGTGTCCCGCGGCCAACGGCGGACCTCCAGCGGCAGCGCGATCTGCCGGCCGACCGACATATGGGAGAAGAGCACCCGGTCTTGCGGCACGTAGCCGATGTCGCGAGCGGCCGCCGGCAGGCGGGTGACGTCGCGATTGCCCAGCCGGATCGTTCCCGCCGCCACCGGCCGGAGCCCGCAGATCGCTTCGAGCACCGTGCTCTTGCCGCTGCCGGTGCGGCCCATCAGCACGCCATAGGATCCTGTCGGCACCGCGAAACGGACGTCCCGCAGTTCGAAGCCGCCGCTTCGCACGGTCACCGCGTCGAGCATGATCATGGGGCTGGCTCCAACCCGGCGTCGCGGATGCCGGCAAGGGAAGACATGGTGGGGCTTCGCGTCACGGTTCGAGAGCACGCCCCAAATCCGGGGGCCACGGCAGTTGCAACCCGAGTGCTGAATCGCGTAGAGATCTTTCCCCTATTGAACATACTATTCCAGGCGATATCCTTTTTCAGAGGTTCAAGAATGATTGGCGTCGAACTTCTGCGACCGTCCGCGATGGGTCGCACGGTCCTGCCACTCGCCATCATGATGGCGTTCGCAACCATCGGTGCGGCTACCGATCCTCCCGCGGCGGCCCCTCCTCCCGCGACGGCTCCGCCTCCAGCGGCGGCGGCGATTGCCCACTGGACGCTCGACGAACCTGACGGCGACCAGGCCCGTGACGCGGTCGGCGGCCACCACGGCACGGTACACGGCGCGAAGCCGCACGAGCAAGGAGTGGTCGGTCGCGGGCGGCTCTTCGTGCGCCGCGAGAAGAACCACGTCGAGGTTCCCTACCATGCCGACTTCGACATCCCGTCGTTCACCGTGTCGGCCTGGATCTGGCTGACCGAGCCGCCGACCTACTCCGGCATTGTCGGAACGCGGCACGGAGGCGAGTTCACCTTCGACATGAAGGTCAATGCCGCCCAGGTGCACGGCGACATCGGAACAGGCTCCCAGTGGATCCGGAAGGTGGACTTCGGGGCGAATGACGTCGGCACGAATGGGCAGGGGGGGCGGCTCGAGGTGGACCGCTGGTACCTCGTGACCTACGTGGTCGACGACGCGACGAAGGAGTGTCGCGTGTATCTGGATGGCGACCTGAAGAAGACTTTTCCCTACAAGGGCACTCCGCGGCTCATGCAGCCGGGACAGAAACTGCGGATCGGCTGCTCAGCGGGCAACGAGTTCATGGACGGCGTGATCGATGACGTGAAGATCTGGAATCGACCGCTTAGGGAAGAGCAGGTCCGTTCGCTGGCGAGGCCGTGATGCGTGGCTCTGCGAAAATCGGCACCGTGATGCTGCTGGCCGGCTTGGCGGGAACGGCCGGAGCGGTCGACTTCGCCCACGAGGTCGTGCCGCTGCTGAAGAAGCACTGCGGCGAGTGCCACACCGGCGATGCCCGGCAGGGCGGCTTCTCGATGAACACCCGGGAGGATCTCCTCGCGGGGGGCGATTCGGGCACGCCCGGACTGGTCGCGGGCAAGGCCGCCGAGAGCGAGATCATCCGGCGGGTCGTGAGCGACGACCCCGACTACCGGATGCCCAGCGAGGGGAAGCCGCTGCCGCCCGAGGCCGTCGCGGTCCTGAAGCGGTGGGTCGACGAGCAGGCCCCGTGGGAGCCGGGCTTCGCCTTCCAGCGGTCCTCGTGGGAGCCGCCGCTGCGGCTCCGGGAGGTGGCACTGCCGCCGGCCACGGGCGGCCGCACGAACCCGGTGGACCGGATCGTGGACGCCTACTGGAAGGAGCGGGGTGTCGACCGCCCGCCGCGGTGCGACGACCGCACGTTCATCCGCCGCGCGAGCCTCGACCTCGTGGGCCTGCTGCCCGATCCCGCGCGGGTCGAGACATTCGCGGCCGACACCGATCCGGGGAAGCGGGCCCGCCTCGTCCGCGAACTGCTCGCCGATGCGGTTCCCTACGCCGAGCATTGGATGACGTTCTGGAGCGACCTGCTGCGGAACGACTATACGGGCACAGGCTTCATCACCAATGGCCGGCGGCAGATCACCGCGTGGCTCCATCGGTCGCTCCGTGACAACGTGCCGTACGACCGGTTCGTCCGCGAACTGATCGCGCCGACGGACGAGTCGCGGGGATTCATCGACGGCATCGTATGGCGGGGCGTGGTGAACGCCAGCCAGACCGTGCCGATCCAATTCGCCCAAAACGTCGGCCAGACCTTCCTCGGCATCAATCTCAAGTGCGCCAGCTGCCACGACAGCTTCGTCGATCGCTGGAAACTCAAGGAAACCTACGACCTGGCGGCGATCTACTCGAAAGCGCCGCTGGAACTGAACCGCTGCGACAAGGCGACCGGTGTGAAGGCCACGCCCGCCTGGCTGTTCGCCGATCTCGGCCAGGTCGATCCCGCCGCGCCGCCGCCCAAGCGGCTGGAGCAGTTGGCCGCGATCATGACGAAGCCTGAGAACGGCTGGTTGTCGCGAAACCTCGCGAACCGGCTCTGGCACCGGCTCATGGGACGGGGGATCGTGCACCCGGTCGACAGCCTGCGGACGAAGCCCTGGAGCGAGGACCTGCTCGACGTCCTGGCCGGTGATCTCGTGAGCCATGGCTGGGATGTGAAACACCTCCTGGAGACGATCTGTACGGCGGAGGCCTACGGCGCCGCGACGCCGCCGGTCGCAGTTCAGCCCCGCGGCGGCGACTACGTGTTTCAGGGACCACTCCCGCGGCGGATGACGGCCGAACAGTTCACCGACGCCGTCTGGCTGCTCACGGGGGCCGCGCCGGGGAAGGGGGTTGTGCCCTTGGAGCGGTTCGTCGCGCCGCCGGTCGGAAAGGCTCTGCCGCCCCCGTCCGCGAAGTGGATCTGGGCCGACGCCGCCGGCAAGCCCGCGGAGGCCGCGACGCTCGCCTTTCGCAAGGAGTTCAAGCTGCCGGCCGCGGCCTTCTATGCGGGGCTCGTCGCGGCGGCCGACGACGGCGCCGTCGTGTTCCTCAACGGACGGAAGCTCCTCACCGCCAAAGACCCGCAGGCTCCGCAGGTGGCCCCGGCCACCGACTCCCTGCGGGGCGGCGGCAACGAGCTGCTCGTCGTGGTCACCGACGCCGGCGGTTCGGCCGGACTGCGGCTCGAGCTGCGGATACGGCTCGCCGACGGGGCCGACATGACGGTGGTGACCGACGAGTCGTGGCAGTGGACGGACACGCTGCCCGACGACAAGGGCCGCTTTGCCAAGGACAAGCAGCCGGCCGCCTGGCAGCCCGCCGCGGTGGTCGCGACTCAGGCGGCCTGGGCCGGCGGCGAGGAGGCGTTCGCCGCACGGCTCGGCGGGATCACGGTCACCGGTCCCCTGCCGATGGTGCGGGCCGTGCTCGTGAAGAGCACGCCGCTCATGGCCGCACTGGGCCGCCCCAACCGCGATCAGGTGGTGACCAGCCGCCCGGCCGATCTGACCACGCTGGAGGCGATCCGCCTGGCCAACGAGCAGAGCCTCGCCGACGAGCTGGCCGCGGGCAGCAAGAGAATCCTCGCGGCCCGAGGCCCCGCGGCCGATACGATTGTGGAGTGGATGTTCGCCGCGGCTCTCGCCCGCCGGCCCACGGCCGCGGAGGCCGAGGCGGCCCGCGAGCTGCTCGGCGAGCGGCCCACGCCCGAGTCGGTGGGCGACTGTTTGTGGGCCGTGGTCATGCTGCCGGAGTTTCAGCTCGTTCGTTAGGAGGATTGCCGTGCTCACACGACGTGACTACCTCAAGGGCCTGGCGGCCGCCGCGACCACGACGCTCACTCTGCCCGAGCCGCGCAGCCGGGCGGGCGAGGCCGACCGCATCATCCACCCGCCCGCCACGGCCGACTCGATCATCGTGCTGTGGATGGCCGGCGGCATGGCCGCTCCCGACACGTTCGATCCGAAGAAGTACAAGCCCTTCGAAAAGGGCCTCGCGGTCGCCGACGTGATCAGCACGTTTCCGGCAATCCCCACGGCGATCGACGGCGTGCAGATCGTCGCCGGGCTGCCCGAGATCGCCAAGGTGCTCGACCGCGGCACGCTCATCCGCTCCCACGTGCAGGCCGACCTCGGCGCCATCCTCCATTCCCGGCATCAATACCACTGGCACACCGGCTACATCCCGCCGCAGACGGTCGCCTGCCCGCACCTCGGTGCCTGGGCGAGCCGTGTGCTCGGGCCGCGAAACCCGGTCATGCCGGCCTTCGTCAACATCGGCCAGCGTCTCGAGGGAGTCGGCGAGAACGAGGAAATCAAGGCCTTCACCACCGCCGGCTTCTTCGGCAGCGAATACGGCCCGATGAACCTTCCCTACCCCGAGCAGGCGGCCCTGGCCGTGCGGCCGCCGAAGGGCATGGAGCCGCACCGGTTCTCGAGCCGCTACGAGCAGTTCAAGAAGCTCGTCACGTCATCGCCGGCCACCGCCTTCACGAGCGACTACCACCAGGAGTCGATGCTTCGCAGCATCGACAACGCGCATCGGCTCCTGGGGGCCAAGGAGCGCGAGGCCTTCGACATCGCGCTCGAGCCCAAGGAGGTGCGGGAGCGATATGACATGGGGGGCGAGCCCGGCCGCTTCGGCCGCGGCTGCCTGCTCGCCCGGCGGCTCATCGAAAACGGCGCCCGCTACGTCGAGGTGACGACCGAGTACATCCCCTTCGTGCACTGGGACACGCACGATCGGGGGCACGAGACGGTCGCCAAGCTGCACACCATGATCGACAGGCCGATCGCCACGCTGATCCGCGACCTCGAGGCCCGGGGCCTGCTCGATCGCACGCTCGTCGTGATCGCCAGCGAGTTCAGCCGCGACATGATCATCGAGGGCAAGCCCGGCGGCGCCCCTGCCGGCGACCAGGCAAACTCGCCCAAGGACTTCCTCCAGGAGCCCAGGCACTACGGCCAGCACCGCCACTTCACCGGCGGCTCGACCGTGGTCCTCTTCGGCGGCGGGGTGAAGAAGGGCTTCGTCTACGGCAAGACCGCCGACGAGCGGCCCTGCGTGGCGGTCGAGAACCCGGTGACGATCACAGACCTGCATGCCACGCTCTTCACGGCGCTAGGCATCAGCCCGAAGACGGTCTACGAGATCGAGGGGCGGCCCTTCTACGCGACGGAAGACGGCAAGGGGAAGCCGGTCGAGGCGATCTTCGCGTAGCAGGCGAATCTGCTTCGTCGGATGCAGAGCACCCGACGCGCTCGCTCCGTCGATTACAATACTGGTCCGGCGCGGCTCACGTCGCGGGTGGTCACGCGGGTTCTCAAGGGCGAGGCGGTCATGGCGAAGCGACGCGGTGTGGGCGGATGGGCAGGCCTCGTCATGGCAATGGCGGTGCTGCTGCCGGGGCCGGCGTCCGCGTGCGATACCCCCGTCTATCGCTACGCCCTCGAGCGGTGGCAGCCCGACGACTTTCTGCTCGTGGCGCCGGCATCCGCACAGAAGCCCCTGCGGAAGGAGATCGACGCGCTCGCGAGCCGAGTGCCGCGGGCCAACGTCGCGGTCCTCGATCCGGTGGAGGCCGAGCAGATCGGTCGCCAGGCCGATCCCGACCGGATGGTGCTCCTCGCCCCACCGGACAAATGGCAGCCGCGCAAGTTCAAGGAAGTCTGGAGCGGCCCCCCGACGGCCGCAGCGCTCGCCCGCCTCGCGGACTCACCGGCACGGCGGGAACTCGCCAAGCGGCTCATCACCGGCGAGGCCATCGTGTGGGTCGTCGTCGAGCGCGGCGAAGCCGGCGACGCCGATGGGCTGAAGAAACTCGATCCCTTGATCACCGAGTTCATCCGCAACGTCGTCGCCCAGGACGAGGCCCGGAAGGACGAACCTTCACTGGACGAGCCCGATGCACCGGCCCTGAAGCCGAGCGACAAGGCGATCTTTTGGCCTCCCCGGATGTCCGTTCTCCGGGTCCGAGCCGACGACCCGCAGGAGCGGGAGTTTACGGCGTTGCTGACGGCCGCGGGCGATCCGGAGGATGCCGGGGTTTCAGCCGTGTTTCCGGTGTTCGGTTGCGGTCGGACGCTCGGCGGCCTCCGCCTCGCGGACCTCAAAGCAGAGGTGTTTCTGTCGGCCTGCGATTTCCTCACCGGCGCCTGCTCGTGCGAGGTGAAAGAAATCAGCCCCGGCAGCGACCTGCTCGTGGCGGCTGACTGGAACGCGGTCCCCAGGCTCATTCCGCGGCACGACGAGGATGCGTTCGCCGACTCGGGGCAGGTTGAAAAGGGCATCGCGAACCCGGCGGAGAGCGCAGCGGCCGCCCCCAAACCGACCGGAGACCAGCCCGCGACGGCCACCGCCCCGCCGGCCGGCCGGCCGGCGGCTTCCCTGGTGGTGTGGCTCGCCGGTGCGGCCGGGCTGTTGTTGTGCCTGGCGTGGCGCGCGCGGGCGGGTCGCTGACGATTCGCGAAACACCGCTACGCTCGGCCCCGCGGTCCGCAGACCGGACACTCCCGCCGCGCGGGGATCGTGAGGGTGCGGCAGGCCATGGCGGCCGTGTCAAACGTCCACAGCCGGCCGGCGAGTGGCACGCCGCAACCGGTCAGGATCTTGATCGCCTCGAGAGCCGCCAGCCCGCCCACGGTGCCGGCGACGGCGCCGAGCACCGGAAACTCGCGCCGCCAGTGGGGCGGCGGGGCAGGGTAGAGGCATGCCAGGCAGGGCCCGCCGGACAGGACACTCATCAGGCGGGCCTCGGCGTCGTACATCGCGGCATCGACCAGCGGCTTGCCCTGCCGCACCGCCTCGGCATTGAGGAGCAGCCGCTCGGCGAATAGCGGCGCAGCGCTGACGACGAGGTCGCAGCGGGCCACGAGCCGGGATGCGTTGTCGGCCGTCGCGTTCTCCGGCACCGTCTCGACGACGACGTGGGGATTCAGGCCCCGCAGCCGCTCCGCCGCCTGCTCCACCCGCGGCCGGCCGATGCCCGGAGTCGACATGAGCGTTTGGCGGTTGAGATCGTTGCGCCGCAGGTTTCCGGCATGCGCCAGCACGAGCCTGCCCACGCCGGCCGCCGCGAGGTAGGTCGCCGCGGCCCCACCGACCCCGCCGACCCGCGACACGAGCACGCCGGCCGCCTTGAGACGGCGCTGACCATCAACGCCGAAGCCGGCCACGGACTGCTGCCAGGAGTAGCGATCGAGTTCGTCGGGATGGAGCCCACCTCCGCCCGACTCGTCGGCGTTCATGCCTGCTAGCCTCCGGCGATCGGCGGCATGAGCAGCACGTCGTCGCCGTCGACGAGGAGGCGACCGGCACGTTCCTCCGGGGGCACGCCCATACTATTGACCGCCACGAGGAGCGACGGTTCGATTTCGCCATCGACCGTGAGCAGGTGCCGCCGCACCTCGTCGGCCGCGGCATGGGCCAGCCCGCGGCACACGTCCACGAGCGTCGTTCCCTCCGGCACGGCCATCTCGACCGGTCCGGCATCTCGCAGCGGTCCGGTGAACGTGACGAAAATTCGCATGCTGCAAAAGATAGCCCGGTGAACGGCACGGCCGCAAGCGGTGACCATGCGACCGGACAGGGCCATGGCCCCGCGCCCGGCAGTGACCTGGAGCCGCACGCGCGGCCGGTGCCGAGGCCTCTCTGTCGCCCTCCAGCGGCCTCCGCGTTCTCCGGTACACTCTGTCTCATGGAAAGCAACCGGCCAAGTCAGGAGGTCCGGGCATGATGGCGTGGCGTGTCGCGAGGTGGCAACGAGCGATCGTGGCGCTCGCGTTGCTGGCGTCGCAGGCGAATGGCATGGCGTGGGCCGAAGAGCCGCGCACCCTCCGCGGGCACGACGGCTGGATCGCGTCGTTAGCGGTCAGCCCGGACGGCAAACGGCTCTTCTCCGGCGGCGACGACCGATCCGTAAAGTGGTGGCAGTTGCAGCCGGCCGAACTGGCCGGCACCCTGCGCACCTATCCGGCAGGCGTGACGTCGCTGGCATGCCACAAAGACGGAAACCGGATCGCGGTGGGAATGCACGACGGCCGCCTGGAGCTGTGCGATGCCCAGCGCGGCACGACGATCCGTGAATTCCCCGGCCACGAGGACACCGTCACAGTGGTCTGCTTCGATCCCAGCGGAAACTACCTGGCATCCGGGAGCGCGGACGATTCCCTGAAAATCTGGGACATCCGCGCCGGCACCTTGCTGCACACCTTCCATCAAGGAAACGAATACGACGTGGTCACCGCGGCGTTTCGGCCCGATGGGCGACAGGTTGTCACCGGAGATGGCGAAAACGAGCTGAAGGTTTGGGACGTCGAGACAGGTGAAGAAATCGAGACGCTGCACGGCCACGAGGGGACGGTGACGTCCGTGGCGTACAGCCCATGCGGAAAGCAGCTCGTGTCTGCGAGCTGGGATGCGACACTCCGCGTCTGGGATGCAGAGACCGGCGGGCACCTGAAAACCGTCCAGGGCCATGAGGCCGAAGTCACCGCGGTGCTGTTCACGCCCGACGGTTCACGGATTGTTTCGGCAAGCGAAGACAACACGATCCGCATCTGGGATGCCGGGACATACGAATTGCAGCGGACGCTGCCGGCTGACAACGTCGTGCGCCTGGCAATCAGCCCGAATGGGCAAACGCTGATCTGCGGCGGGAACGAATCGATTCGCCTCTGGAATCTGCTTGACGGAGGCAGATAAGGTAGGCAGCCGAGCGCCGGACTCCCGGCCGGGGGCTTACAAGATGAAAGGCGGCGCACCGGAGACCCCAGGCCCCCTTCCACCGGGCCGCCCGGCCTCCGCCCCTCTCTGCTTTCGGCCCCCGGTTTTCCGCTGCCCAAAAGTTTCGCCGAGCAACACCGAACTAGTATACTGTTGGGGCAGGTTTTGCGGCCCGCGACGACCGCGGCAGTTTGGGCGAAATGATCGATGTCGTGCGTGCCGATACATTCTCCTGAAAACTCGGTTCTACCATGAGAAAAGCCGCGCTCGCGATCTCAATGCTGCTGCTGAGTCCCGTGCTCGTGGCATCCGCCGCCGATGCTCCCGCTGATGCCCGGGGCTTCGCGGATCTGGTGAAGCCGCTGCTCCGCCGGTACTGCATCGACTGCCACGGCCCCGATGTTCAGGAGGCGCGGCTTCGCTTCGACCAGATCGACGGTTTCCACCTCTCGGACCGGCATCTGTGGACGATGGTCCATGAGCAGCTTGCCGCGGGCGCGATGCCGCCCGCGGGAGCGGAGGCGCCTTCCGCCCCGGAGAAGACGGGGGTCCTCGCGTGGATCGCTGCGGCACAACGCGGCCTGGAGCCAGGGAGCGTGCGCCGGTTGAATCGCCGCGAGTTCGGTGCCGCGTTGCAGGACATCACAGGCGTCAGGGTCGACTTCGTTTACAGCATGCCTGGAGATGGCACGGTCGAAGGGTTCGACACCGGCGCGGAGGGCCTCCAGGACGCGGCCGACTCGGTGGCCCAGATGATGGAGATCACCCGGCGGGCCGTGGAGTCGATCCGGTTTCTCGAGGCTCCGCGCAGTGAAACCCTGCGCGTCGATCTGGTGAACGTCGCCCAAGATCCGCTCAGTGCCTTCGCTTCATGGGCGGACAAGGGCGTTTCCATCAAGAAGCTAGCGGCCATCGCCCGGCCCGGAGTCGGTGCCTTGCTGGAACCCAAATGGCCTAGGGATCGCAGCGAATCGTTTCTCAAGGTGCCCGTGTCTGCCGACAGGTGCGGCGTGACGCGGATCCGGTTGAGCGTCAGCTCTTTCTCCGCTTTTCCAGAAGTGCCCAATCCGATTCTCTGGGTGGAGTGCGGCGGCAGAGTGTTCGATCGGCGGGAGATCACCGGGCCGACAGACCTGGAGTACCAGGTGCAGGCCGAGGATGCGTTGATCTCGCGCGAGGGATTCCTCGCCGTGGCGCTGACCCCGCGGGTGGAACTTGGCTATCGCGTGCCAAACTTCGAGAACGAGGACACCTCCGACCCGCGGACGCTGCCCGGCGGGATGGGTCTGTTTCGGCCGGTTTGGAACAAGGCAGAACACAAGGACCCGGCTCAGCAGCCCCGTCCATTCGTGGTTCTCAAACAGATCGAACTCGAGCCCCAATATGTCGCTGCCTGGCCGCCGGCAGAATGGCAGGTCGATCTGGGACCAATCTCGGATACCCTGGACAGCGCCAAAAAGCTGCTCGCGCTGTGGATGGATCGGGCCTATCGCCGACCGGTAACCGACGGAGAACGGAGTCATTTCCTGAAGTTTTACCGGCAGCTGCGCGACGACGGGCTGGCGTTCGACCCCGCGCTCCGGTCCACCTTTCAGGCGGTGCTGATGAGCAGCCCGTTCCGTCATTTGGATTCGACGGCCCACGAGGAGCGGTCGATTGCGGATCACGCCGTGGCATCGCGGCTGAGTTTCATGCTGGTCGGCTCCCCGCCGGATGCAGAACTGCGGTCGCGGGCCGCTGCGGGCGAGTTGCGGCGGCCCGAGGTGCTCCGCGAACAGTCTAACCGGCTGCTCGCCGATCCACGAAGTTACGCTGCGTTCGTGCGGCCGTTCGTCACGCAGTGGCTGGAGCTGGATCAGCCGATCACGCTGGTGGACGATTATCGCGGCAAGGCGAGCTATCACTTCCGCCGCCATCTTCAGGACTCGATGCGCGAGGAAACCTTCTCCTACATCCATCGCTTGCTGGCCGACGATCGGCCCGCCCGCGAATTGGTGTCGAGTGACTGGACGATGATGAACGACGCCTTGGCCCGCCACTACGGATACGACGGCATCCAGGGCGGTCAGCTGCGGAAGGTGATGCTGCGGGCGAACGATTCCCGCGGCGGGGGCATCATGTCGCACGCCGGCGTTCAATCGATGCTGTGCTGGATGGGCGATAATTGGGTGATCTATCGTGGGGCCTGGGCGGCCCGGAACATTCTCGACGCCCCTCCGCAACTGCCGCCGTTGGCGGTGCCCGAACTGGATGCGAAATCCGAGGAACTCTCGAAGATGTCGCCCCGCGAGCTGATGGCTCATCACCGCCAGGACCAGAATTGCGCAGTCTGCCATACCAGGCTCGATCCCATCGGCTTCGCTTTTCAAAACTTCGACATCAGCGGGCGCTGGCGGAACGTGGAGTACGAGACCTACGCCGTCGACGAACTGGATTCCAACGTCGCCTGGCGGGGCAAAGGCGCGACCCGCCCGGTCGATACGGTCGGGCAGCTGCCCCGTGGCGAGGAGTTTCGCACGTACGCGGAGTTCAAGGAGACGGTCGCGTCCGAATATCTGCAGGACACGGTGCGAGGCTTGCTGAAGAGCATCATGCTCTACGCAACCGGACGCAAACCCGACATTGACGACATGGCGGAGATCAAAAAGATCATGGCGAGCCATGCCGCCGAGGGGTATCCGCTGCGAAAGATGCTGCTGGCAGTATTCCAAACCAAGGCGTTCTTGGATCACTAGGCGATTTCGTTCGATCTCCATTCAGGAAGGACCATGACCATGCATCCCGCCCATCTGCTCAGTCGCCGCGCCGTGATCCATGGGCTGGGTGCCACCTTGGCCTTGCCCGCCCTGGAGTCGCTTGGCGGGAAAACGCTGGCAGCGCAGCAGCAGCAGCAGGATCCCTCGCGGTTCGCATGCTTCTATATTCCCGGGGCCATCAGCAAGTACTCATGGTTTCCCAAGGACACCGGCTTCGACTACGCGATCGCCCCGTCGCACAAGCCGCTGGAGAATCACCGCGAGCGGTTTTCCGTGCTCACGGGCCTGTCCCATATCGAGGGACGGATCAGCGGCCATACCCATCCCTACAGCTGGCTGACCGGGCACAACATCAGCCTCATTCCCGGCTCGATCAGCAACACGATTTCCGTCGACCAGGTGGCCGCAAAGCACATCGGGCCGACGTATCTGCGGTCACTGGTGCTGTCGTGGACGAGCGGCGTGGGCACCGTCACGCTCTCCCGAAACTCCCAGGGCGTCGATATTCCGGCGACGGACGACTACCGCAGCGTGTTTGAGAATCTTTTTCCGCCCGCCGACGCCGCGGAGGTCAAGAAGGCGCAGGCCCGATTGGCACACAATCGGAGCATTCTCGACACGGCGATGGAAAATGTCGGCGACCTGAAGCGAAAGCTGGGACGGATCGATCAGCAGCGAATCGACCACTACCTCCACTCGGTCCGCGACGTCGAGAAGCGGCTAATCCAGAAGGAGGAGATCCTCGGCCATGGGCGGCCCGATTTCGATGCCTCCCAGGTTCGTCTCGAGCGCGAAGTCCGCAACAGCATGCGGGAGCACATCGAGCTGATGACGGACCTGATCGTGCTCGCCTTCCAGACCGACATGACGCGGGTCGCGACCCAATGCCTGGGCGGCGAAGCTGGGCCGAACTACGACGAATACAAGGACTGGGCCCGCAAGGCCGGGGCGCCGGCGCGGGGCACGCATGACGTCCACCACAAGGGCGGCGGGGATCGCGGGGAGTCGAATCCCGACGTCATCGCCCTGGCCCATCGCGATGAGATGCTGTGTGCCTGCGTCGCCCGTTTCATGGATAAACTGCAGGCCATCGAAGCCGCCGACGGATCCCTCCTCGACCACACCGTAATCCTCTTCGGCGGTGCCCAGATTTCCAGTCACGTGGGCACGAGCTTTCCGACGATTCTCGCCGGCGGCAACCGGCTGGGGTTCAAGCACGGCCAGCATCTCAAATGGCCGATCGACAAGCGGCCGATGTCCGACCTCTACCTCACGATCCTCCGGCAGCTCGGCTGCCCGGTCGATTCGTTCAAGGAGAGCGCCGGCCCGATCACGGAATTGCTCGCGTAAGGCCGCACGGGCGGCGATCCGGCAAAGCCGCAACCGGCGGCGCCGGCGTAAAGCCGCACGGCAATACTGCGGCGGGGGTTCGAAGTCACTCGGGCTTTTTGCGGCCGCTGGGGTCTTCACCCATGGCCTTGAGAAACCGCATCGCCCGTTGCTTGACCGCCTCGTCGCGATGATCGACCAGCGGCCGCAGCCGTTCGACGTAGGGCCGAGGATCCTTGTCGTCGAGGGCCATCATCAGCCCGCGCAGCCGATCCCGGATCTTGTCTTGCCACGACGTCTCCAATTCCGCCTCCGCGGCCTGCCGTGCCTCCGGGGCGATCGTCTGGTCGTTGATCAAGTTGAACAGTTGGAGGTGGGCGTACTTGAGGCTGTCCCGATACCGGTCGCTGAGAAACGGCCTCAAGTCCTCCAGCTTGCCGATGAACTCCCGGCCGCTGATGAAGTCTTCGTAGGCCTGTCGTTGCCGCTTCCCAGCGGTGGGCTCCGCGCTCCAGCTGCGGAGAATGTGAAGACGGTTGTGGTAGTTGCCAGAAACCGGACCGCGGGAGATGGAGTCGTAGATCCGCATCCGTTCCTGCTCGGGCCGTGAGGCGTCCAGGGCCGCCTCGATCACGAGATTGAGTTCGGCCCGGGCGAGCGACGGCTTGTCCAAAAGCCCCAGCACCTCGTCGTAGTCGATGTCGAGCGCGAGATCACGGGGGGCCACCTGGTGCATCTTCATCTGCCGGAAGAGCGGCTCGTAATCCGCCGGATCGACCTTGCGGAACGCCATCTGCAGGGCCGCCCTGACCGCCGGCGTCGCCTCCCATGGCACGGGGGCGTAGTAGGGGCCGGTGAAATTCGGGCGATTCTGCCACCATGTGGTTCCGTCCCACGGCGCCTCGCGATGGTAGAGGCGAAACAGGGCCAGCGTGATCAGGCGGGCGAGCCGGGGGTCGCTCGTGCCGCGAACTTTCGTCGTCAGACCCGCCACGACCCGGGCGTCGTGGATCTCCTGCAGGCCGCGGAGCGCGGTTTCTCGCAGGTCGTCGTCGTCGACCGCGGCCAGCAACGCATCGATCGCCTGCAGCCCCACGACGGCCTTCAGGGCGGTGTGCCCGACGACCTCGTGCGGGGTGGACCAGCCGTCGGCGTCGGGCGGAGCGGCCGCGGCGGCATCGGCTGCCGTCAGCGTCTGGCCCTTGGCCAGGGGCAGGATCGCGGCGGCAACGCCCGGATCGCGGGAGCGGGCCAGGCCGATGATGCCCCGCATCCGAACCCGCGGGTTTTCGTCGCGCACGGCCCGGAGAAACAACTCCTTGCCGACAGCGTCAATCTCGTGCTCGACATCGCCCAGGGCGCGGACGACAAACTCCCGCAGGGCGACGTCCGGGTAGAGCCCCGCGACCGCGGCATGCGACCTGGCTCCGTCGACTTGCTTGAGCGTCATGACCGCCGCGACACGGCCGGCGAGGGGCCGCTTGGCGTCGGCGGCGAGGGCGAGCAGGCCGCCACTGAACGCCGTCTTGCCGCCGCGGGTGACGATTTCACGCATCGCGTTGAGCCGCGTCACCTGGCTGTCGCTGGAGAGGTGCTCGAGGAGTTCTGCGTCGCTGGCCTGGTTGATGTCGGGATAGACCGCCGCCGCGGCCCGGTCGGCAGGCTGGATCAGATCGACATGCCCGAAGGGCTCGTTCGCGAAGCCGAACCCGCCGCCCCGCCGGGAGGCGGCATAGATCCGCGAAAAACCATCGACATCGATCCCGATGTTGTGCGGTGAGTCCATGAACCGCTCCTGCCGGACCTGCCAGGTCGCTTCGTGCGGCTTCCGGCGGTGCAGCCACAGCCCCGTGTTGAAGTCACCCGAGTACAGGGCGTCACCCAGATCCGCGGGAAAGCCCGGTTCGTGCAGGGAGCACATGCCGGCGCCCGCCCCGGCGCCACAATCAACGAGCGGCGGCAGCGCTTCGTGGGCGAAATGCTTGAACAGCCCCGGGTAGCCACAATCAGCCAGCTCGGTTAGGTGAAAAAGCCGCGTGCCCCAGCCACCCCCGTCGTTGGAGTTGTCGCGGGCGAACAGATCGAGGAAGGGATCTACGGCGATGGCGTAGATGTTCCGCGTGCCGGCGAGCAGCAGGCCGAGCCGACTTCCATCGGGCCGGACCCGGAGCACGCCGCCGCCGTGCAGCGTGACCTGGCTGCCGTCGGTGCCGGTCGCCTCGAAGCAGCCTTGGTCGCCGATCGCCAGGTAGAGCCATCCGTCGATTCCCATGCGGACGCCGTTCGGGCCGTGGACGACCGGACTCGCAGACAGCCGCGGCCCGAGATTGGTGACGAGCGTCGTCTGCTTGTCGGCAACTCCATCCCCGTCGAGGTCCTGGTAGGCGACCAGGGAGGGCGACTGCATGAGGTAGAGCGTGTCGTCCACGTAACAACTGCCGCGTGGAGCGTCGATGCGGTCGACGAATGTTGTGAACCTGTCGGCACGGCCGTCGCCGTCGGTGTCTTCGCACCGCACGATCCGACCCGCCCCGCGCTTCTCGTTCGTCACGCCATTGACGTCGCAACTCACGAACACCACGCCCTGCGGCGATACCGCGATGCCGGTGGGCGCGGTGATGTGCTGCTGGGTGACGAACTGGCTTTGCTTCAGCCCCTGCGCGATGCCGTCGGCGTACGACGATCCCGGCGCGACCGCCAGCAGCACGACCACCCTCAGGACTGCGGCCCACGGCGGGCACGGCCTTCCACGGCCCTGTTCCGCCGGGTGGGCCACGGAAAACGCTGTGGGTTTCCCCCTGGGACGACCGCCACATCGTGCGGCAACGGAGTTGTTCTGCAGGCTGCGAGGCATCGATGGCTCCAGAGTGGTTGCGGGAAAGGGTGGCCCGAGCGGCGGCACGCCATCCGCGGCCGGCCGCGTGAACGGCCTGTCGTCCAATCAGTTTACTCGACGCGGAGGTCGTAACAGTAGATGCCGTCCATGCCGCGGACGATGAGGCGACCGTCCACGACGACGTTTCCCAGCGCCATTTGGCCGTAGGCGGTCGTGTCGTTGTGCTGTGGACTCCAGACCGTGCCGAGCACTTTCAGCTCGCCGGCGTCCACCACATGGATGTGCTGGCGGCCGTGTTGGCCTTCCGGCTGGTAGAAGATGCGGCCATCCACCACGATCAATCCGGCATTACTGCCACACTTTAACTCGGGAATCGCACCGAGCGTCTTGCCGGTCGCCAGGTCGAGGCACCGCAAACCTTCGTCGCGGTGCGCCGCATAGACGCGGCCCGCGGCGATGGCCAGGACCATGTTTTCGTCCCACGTTCCCGGCTCGCTTTCCCACGCTTTCTCGATGCCGCCATCGGTCAACGTGTAGGCCACGACCACGCCGGTCTGCTTGTCGGTGGTCGCCGTGTAGGAGACCATTTTATCGCCGTCGCACACCGGCATGGCGACGGTGAACAACCGGTCCTTCGCCACCACGTCCGAACTCCACAACACCTTTCCGGTCACCGGGTCCACGAGGCTGCTCGTGCCGCCAACGGCCAACACACGATCCTGGCCGGCCAGTTTCAACCGTCGCACTGACGCCGCGGCCGGCGCCAGCCACAGTTCCTGGCCGGTGTGCAGGTCGAGGCCGACGGTCTCCTTGCCGGTCGCGAACACCGCCACGTCGCCGACGACCACCGGCCCAACCGACGCGTTGTCTTTCTTCACCGTGTCGCTGCCACCGCGGCTCCACTTCAACGCGCCCGTCTTCGCGTCGTAGGCGTGGAGGCCCCAGCTGTAGTCCGCCACCACGAGCACGCCGTTGCCGATGGCGGGGGTGGGATTTGCCGCCCGCCACTTGTGCGTCTGGAAGTTTCCCTGCTTCATCGGCCAGACCGATTGCCACACGGTCTTCCCGGTCCCACCGTCGATCGCGGTCACCACCACGTCGGCCCGCTTCGAATACCAACGCCGCATGCAATCGTGCTCGACGGGATGGTCCTTGTACTTCTCCACCACCTTCCCGTCTTCGCCCTCCGGCACCACGTCGCCCGACGGTCGGTACGAGTACAGATACACAATCCCATCTGCCACGACCGGCGACGACGCTCCGCCGCACAACGTCCCGACGATGGCCCGTTCCCGGTACCGCGCGTCCGCGCCCGTGCCCCAACAGTCGAGGGCCACCGCCTCGCTGCGCCAGAGCGGCCTGGCTTGCGCCACGTTCGCGATCATCGGTTTGCCGGAGGACGGTCCGGCGCACGCCGCGAGCGTGCCGTGGAACGACGGCCAGTCCTGTCCGACCGCGATCGGCTCGTCGACCGCCGCGATTTTCTTCAACGTTCCCCCGCCGATCTCCTTGCCGTCGCTGGTCAACGACCAGGTGCCGGCCGCGATCTCGAGTGCCAACGTCTGCAACGCCAACCTTCGGATCGGCGCCCACACACTGACCAACCGCAACTCCACCGTGACCATGCCGGCATCGCCGGCCAGGCTGTCCGTGAGCAGCTTGTTGTTGCCCTGCGCCTTGCCCACGCCCGGCAACTTGATGCTGGTTGACCAGAACTGGACCGGCCTGCCGTCGCGCCAGGCGACGAACACCCGGCAGGGTTCGCCCACTCCCTCGAGCACAAACCACGTTGCCTGATACGCACTCGTGGGATTGACGACGGCTGGTTTATCTTGCGCCAGCGTGAGATTGCACGCCAAGGCCACGAGGACTGTGATCAGGTGTCGCATCATGTCTCCTGTGATCGCGTCAGAGCCGAGCGGGAAAACCGAAAACTCCTCCTCAGCATAGCCCGATCCATGCTCCCGTCGGCGGCGGTTTGCAGGTCACTGCAGGGCCGATGATGCAGGCGGAGACCGCGGTCGTCCCGCGGCCCGTGCCCCGCGGCCTCACGGCTGGAGCGTGCCGACAAAATAGCCCGTCTTGGATTGACCACCCAAGTGCGTCGTGAAGATGCCCATGAAGTCATGGCCGACCATCGGCCCGTCGAGATCGAAGGTGTATTGTCCGGCCGTGACGCCGCCGTCGAGGACCGTGGCGACGAGTTGGCCGCGAATCCGCCCCTCCATTACCTGTAGTTCGGCGCGGTCGAACTGCCCGCGATACACGCCCTTGTTGTTGAAGAGCTTGCCCATGGTGGCTTTGCCCATGTCCATGGTGAAGTCGAAGAACGCGCGATTCTGCCAGTCTTGGCCGCCCAACAGACCATCTTCGAGCTTCATGGCGACCTTGACCGCCCCCTGCGGGAGGTCTGGCCGGGGAAGCACATCGCCCCACAGGTCCCCCGCCACCTTGGCGTCGCCGAAACCGCCGACGTGCGAGCCGCGGATCTGGTCGCCCACGATCTTCGCCCGGACTTGATAGCTGCCCAAAACGGGGGCGATCTTGGTCCGCGACACCGTGCGGACCACGGTTACAGTGCCCGAAAGCTCGCCATCCACCACCATCAACCCCGACGCATCAATCTCGAACGGACGCCGACTGAACGACGTCGCAAACGCGAACGCCGCCCGGCACCTCCCGTCCTTGCGATCGAGGTACACCTTGAGCGGCTCGCCCCGCGGCAACGCATCGTCCAAGACCATCACCACGAGGCCATCCTCGGCATTCGCCGGCACCGGCGCGATCTGGCGAAAGCCGCCCCTGATGATCCCCGCCGTATGCATGCCGCGATGCGCGGCCGTGAACGTTCCCGACGCCTTGCCCTCTTTCAGATCGACGTCAATCGTGAAGTCGTGTTCGCCCCGACCGACCGCATTGGACGTCACAAAAGTTCTGATCGTGCCGGTGAGCTTGTCATCCTCGAAGCGCAAATCCCCGCCGTCGAAGCGGCCGGTCCATGCCACCGTGCTCCAGCCGCCGATCAGCCCGCCACTGAACGGACCGACTCGGCCGGACTGGAGAACCCCGTCTGTGAAAATGAGCGAGACGTGTGCCAGCCGCTGCCACTCCTTTGCATTGCCCATCTGCAACGCGTTCGCCAGCCGCAGATCCACGCACAGCGTCTCGGCGACGACCGGCCCCGCCGCCAGTGCCACACACAACGCAATGATTCGCATCATGCTGCCCTCCGCAGTTCGTTTGCCGACACGATGGTCGGGGGAACCGGTGCTGCCGGTGATGTCCGGCTGAAAACTGCACCCCTCGCAACCGGTCGAAACTATCCGGGGCATCCGCCCGCCTCAAGTTTGGATGGTTCCGGCCCGCTCGGATGGCCTTGCGGCCGCGAGGGCGGGACCGATCCCACGATCGGCCATCGGAGGCCCGAGCGCCGCCGGCGGCGGGGACGTCATTGACGACCGGGCTGCCCGGCGGAGGCGGCACCAGGCGGGACGGTCGGCTGCCACCAGCCGTCGATCCGCCCCGCCAGAGCCTGTACCCGGGCCGGCTGTTCGGCCGCCAGGTTCCGCTCCTCGAGCGGATCGGCGGCGAGGTCGAACAGTTCCCGGCGGCCGACCGGGTCCTGGGCCTTGCGTTCCGCGGCCGGTTCGGGCCGCGACCCAGGCTGCCACGAGTCAATCAGCTTCCATGTTCCGTGGATGCACGTCCGCGAGAGCAGGCTGAGAGCGGGGTCGTCGGGCGACACCATGTCGTGCGTGTAGTTCGCGAGGAACAGCGTGTCGTGGGCGGCGACGGCCCGCTCATCGAGCAGGTCGACTCCCGGCAGGCCCGCCGGCGCTGGCACGCCGGCCGCCGCCAGGATCGTGGGCATGATGTCGATATTTCCAGCGAGGCGGTCGCGGTCGATCCGCGGCGCGAGTTTCTTCGGCCACCGCAGCAGGATCGGCGTGCGGACGCCGTTCTCGTAGGGAGTCATCTTGCCGCGGTCGTTCCAGCCGTTGTCGTTGAGGTAGACGACGAGCGTGTCTTCGTCGATGCCCCGCGACTTCAGGTTCGCCATCAGGTCGCCGACCGTCTCGTCGAGCCACTCGATCATGGCGTAATACTTCGCCCGGCTCCCGGGCTCGATCGCTGCGTAGGTGTCGAGGAGCCGAGCGGGCGGGTTGTGGGGCGTGTGCGGCAGGAACGGCGCGTACCAGATGAAGAACGGCTTCGCCTCCCGGCCGGCTGCGTCGATGGCGTCGTAGATCGGCTGCATCGTCTGGCGGCCGATGTCCAGCGCCTGGCCCCCGTGGCGATCGGTCTTCCCCATGTCGCGGGTGAAGCCGGCAGCGGCGGGCTCCCGCATCCAGTACTTCCCCGTGTGCATGGTCAGATAGCCGGCGTCCGCCAGGAGCTTCGGCAGCAGCGGATGCCTGAAGAACCTATCCAGCCAGGCCTCCCGCGATTGCCCTTTCGCCGGATCGTTGCCCGTGATGCCGTGCTGGTGCGGGTGGAGGCCGGTCAGGAGCGTGGCGAGTGACGGACTGCATAGAGCGGTCGTCACGTAGCCGCGGGTGTAGGTGAGCCCCGTGGCGGCCAGCTTGTCGATGTGCGGCGTGCGGACAGCCGCGTTGCCCATGAAGCCGTAGTCGGTCCAGGCATGGTCGTCGCCGATGATCAGCACGATGTTCGGTCGGGCCTCGGCCCCGGCACCATGGCCACCGGACAGCAGGGCGGCGAGGGCCGCCACCCATGCGATGCATCTCACCATCTGCCACCTCTCGATCGACGCCTGGCCCGGACTGCATGTCGCGTCGTAACACCCAATTCGACAGCGGCAGCGCCGCACGGGCAAGGCCGGAGCCGTCGGCCCGGGCGGGCAGCGGCGGGGTGGTCGGCTCCGGCCCCGGGAGGCGGGGCCAGTCTGGGGCCGG
>Ga0315908_10000849_pt1 | contig 23657 bp, 24 predicted proteins | sample LakEriMetagenome_12_FD_203520 | JGI IMG/M metagenome (GOLD analysis project Ga0315908, IMG submission 203520) | Freshwater fungal communities from buoy surface, Lake Erie, Ohio, United States - Buoy 4 MA124 | ecosystem: Environmental > Aquatic > Freshwater > Lake > Lake biofilm | place: USA...
TTTAGTTGCGCCATCAGCAGCTTCCAATCCTTCACAGATTTGGTCTTGAAGGTTTTGTATGTAGTGGTAGAATTTATTTTTCATTATTTTTTTTCTATCCTGCAAGGTTTTTTCAAACCTTGTAGGTCTAAAATATTTATGCTTTATGATATTTTAATACCTAAACGGTTTCAAAACCTTGTAGGTCTATTGTATTTATTTTTTATTATTTTTTCATAATTAAATGGTTCCAAAACCTTCTTGGTCTATTTATACTTTCTGATACTTTCAAACCGTCAAGGGTATAAAACCTTGTAGGATAATAATTGCTTTATTCGAATGTGTATTTTTCTGTTAAAAAATCACTTTTCTGTTTGTGAGAAAAAATAAAATTTTCTCTTCCACCAAATAATTTCAAAACTTCTTTTCTATCTATTTTTGTTTCCTTATTGTAAATAAAAGCAGGATAGGATGAATATTTATACTCCTCGAATTTTAAATCTAAATGATGTTTTGGATTCAAGTGAACATACAATATTAGTTGTTTCAAATATTCTTCATCATTCAATTTAATTCTTTTGAAATGTTTTTCAAAAAGACTTCCGGTTCTGCCATTTTCCTTATTAAATGCTTTTGCATAAGAATTAAAAAAATTAGAAAATGCTTGAGTCACTATTTTCCCATCATCATTTAAACGAATAACCAAATGATAGTGATTGTCCATCATACAATAGGCAAAAATTGTAATTTTCTCTGATAAATATTTTGAAAATTGTTTGAGAAAGAAATTTTTATTCTCATCATTTCCAAAGATCATACACCCATTAATTCCCCTATTGTATATATGATAATAACCTTCTTTTTCTAAAACTTCTAATTTCATATTTTGGCTTTTACTTTTTTATTGCTACAAGGTATTTAACCTAGTAGTTATTTTTTATGGCTTATATTATAATCCTATAAGGTTTTGCAAGCCTTATAAGTTTTTTATTACTTGTGCCGACTCTTATACCTACAAGGTTTTGCAAACCTTGCAGGATAGCTATCTGCTGACGGCTTATTTACCATACTCCTTCACTGCATCCACAAATGCCTTTGCGTGATCTACAGGAATATTTGGTAGAATTCCGTGACCTAAATTGGCAATATATTTGTCTTTTCCGAATTCGTCAATCATTTGGTGAACCATTTTCTTGATAACTGGAATTGGTGAAAGCAAACGACTTGGATCGAAATTTCCTTGCAAGGTGATGTTTCCACCCGATAAATATCTGGCGTTTCTTGCTGAACACGTCCAATCTACTCCTAATGCTGAAGCCCTGCTTTTACCCATTTCTCCCAAAGCAAACCAACATCCTTTTCCGAAAACAATAACGTGGGTTTCATCTGCCAAAGCTTCCACAATTTGGTTGATGTATTTCCAAGAAAATTCTTGATAATCAACAGGTGAAAGCATTCCGCCCCATGAATCGAAAATCTGAACGGCATCAACCCCTGCTTTTACTTTTTCTTTCAAATATAAAATAGTAGTATCGGTGATTTTTTGTAATAATACGTGTGCCGCAACTGGATTAGAGAAACAAAATCCTTTGGCAGTATCAAAACTTTTGGAGCCTTTTCCCTCTACAGCATAACAGAAAATCGTCCATGGCGAACCAGCAAAACCAATTAACGGAACTTCATCGTTCAACATTTCTTTGGTCAATTTAATTGCATCCATTACATAACCTAAAGTTTCGTGGATATTGGGGACAATTACTTTTTCGACATCCTGAATAGTACGAATTGGATTGGGCAAAAACGGACCAATATTCTCTTTCATCAATACTTCAATTCCCATTGCTTGTGGAACAACCAAAATATCCGAGAATAAAATAGCGGCATCTGGAGCAATTCTACGAATGGGTTGAACGGTAATTTCAGCTGCTAATTCTGGAGTTTGGCAGCGAGTGAAAAAATCATATTTGTCTCGCAAAGCGATGAATTCCGGCAAATATCTTCCTGCTTGACGCATCATCCAAACTGGTGGGCGTTCCACTGTTTCTCCTCGTAAGGCTTTCAAAAAAAGGTCGTTCTTTATCATTTTTTGCTTTTTAAACCTGACAGGTTTTCAAAACCTGTCAGGTATATATTATCTAAATTCTGCAATTGCATCTTCAATCACTTCTTCAATGGAAGGTTGATTCGCAACGATTATATTTTTTACTGTATTTGGTAATGCTGCCGCGGTAGTTTCACCAATGCAAAAACAGATTTCTTTTTTTAATTTATTTTCCATCAAAAAACTTTCCACTCCCGAAGGGCTGAAAAACAAAATAGCTTCTACAGCATATTTAATTTTTTTTGGAGTCAACGATGTTTCGTATACCTGTATTTCATTAAACTTAATTTTCGCTTCTTTTAATGCTTTTGGCAACGTTTCTTTCCGCAAATTTCCACTGAAAAAGGTATAGCTTTCATTGGCATAAATCAACGTAATTATTTCAGCTAAATCGGCAGCATAATCTACGTAAACGATAACATTAAATCCGTTTTCTTCTAATAATGCTTTTGTTTTTATGCCAACGCAAAAAACATTTTTCGATTTTAATTGGTTGCATTTAGGATGAAGCAAAACACTTTGAGCCGCATTTTGACTCGTGAATATTAGGGTGGAATTGATTTCAGTAAGCTCAAAATTTTGATTTTTTGTAGCAATAAAATCGTCTTCAATAACTGAAAAATAGCCATTTTCTAATGTTTCTCTTTGAGATGGAGAAAGCACTTTTGTAGATAATATAGGCACTAAATTACTCATCCTTTTTAAGAGATTCTTTTATGTTAGTCATCAGTTGTTCTCCACCATTCGATAGAATTTCTTTAGCCAATTCAAATCCAATTTTTTTCCATTGTTCAATTGGAACTACTCGTTCAACTTCTATTTTTTGCGTTCCATCAATGGAGAAAAGGGCACCTTTAAATTCGATGGTATCTTCAGTAAATTTTGCTATTGCTCCAATTGGCGCGGTACATCCACCTTCCAATGTTCGCAAAAACTGCCTTTCGATATAGGTACAAATATCGGTTTCTAAGTCGTTTAATTCGGAAACTGCTTGCCAGCAGAATTCGTCATTTGCCATTGCTAAAACAACCATTGCGCCTTGAGCAGGTGCTGGAATCATCCAGTCCAAGATTTCGTATTTTTCTGGTTTCAATCCGATTCTCTCTAATCCCGCTGCCGCAAATATGGCTCCGTTCCAATAATTATCACTTAGTTTTTGCATTCGCAAATTCACATTCCCACGTAAATCGACTACTTTGTGGTTTGGATATTTGTGCAACCATTGTGCTTGACGACGCAAACTTCCGGAGGCAATTGTCGCCTCTTGAGACAGGAAATCTAAATTGGTTTTATAAAGCAAAAGGTCTTTTTCGTTGGCTCTTTCCAAAACTGCCGCTTGAACAATTCCTTCAGGTAATGCGGTAGGAACGTCTTTCATGGAGTGAACGGCAATATCTACTTGACCATTTATCATTGCAATATCTAGGGTTTTTGTGAAAATCCCCGTAATTCCTAATTCATATAATGGTTTATTTAATATAAGATCGCCCGTTGATTTTACCGCAACAATTTCGGTTTTATAGCCTAAATCGTTCAATTTTTTTTCAACAGTATGCGCTTGCCAAAGTGCTAATTCACTATCTCGAGTTCCGATACGTATCACTTTTTGAGCCATTATTAAGTAGTTTTGAAATCTTTACTTCAAGATTTTAGGATAGTGTAATTTTATATTTTTCTTCTATTTCTGAAGTTTTTTTAACGGGTATTTGATTCCTAATTTGGAAAACCTTTTCAATGAATTCGATGCTTTCATCAACAGAAGTGTTTTCGTCTTTTAGGTGACTAGCAAAATGATTAGTAATTTTTTGAATAATTCTAGCACTGATTAATTCGGCTTGTTCTTCATCAAAATTTGGTAGTTTCTTGCGATGGTAAGTCAGTTCGTTTTCAACGATATCATTCAATTTTGCTTTTAAAGCGTGAATTGTAGGCGCGTGTTTTCTGCCATTCATCCAAATATTAAATTCCATTTTAAAATCTTCAATAATCGCTTCTGCCGCCGGAATATGTTGCTTTCTTCTTTCTAATGTATCGTCCGTCATCTGCGATAAATGATCCATATGGATTAAAGTTACCCCTTCTAAATCGGTTACATTTTCATGAACGTTTTTTGGAATCGATAAATCTAGGATTAAGATTGGTTTTTTAAGATTCAAAATTGCCTTGTCGATTGTAGGATTTTGCGCGCCAGTTGCCACAACAACTACATCCGCTTTTTGAAGTTCCAAATGCAATTCGGCATAATCTTTAACGATCAAATTTAATTTTCCAGCTAGTTTTTCTGCCTTATCTTTTGTTCTATTGATCAGGGTGATTTGTTCGTTTTTGGTATGTTTAACCAAATTTTCACAAGTATTTCTTCCGATTTTTCCTGTACCAAAAAGTAAGATGTTTTTGTTTCCAATATCTTCAACATTTTTGATAATATATTGAACCGATGCAAAAGAAACAGAAGTGGCGCCAGAGCTAATTTCGGTATCGGTTTTGATTTTTTTGCTCGCTTGAATTACGGCATTGATTAATCGATCTAAATAGGTGTTTATCAATTCTAATTTTCTTGATTCGGCAAAGCTCAATTTCAATTGACTGATTATCTCAAAATCCCCAAGAATTTGACTGTCTAAGCCAGTTCCCACTTGAAAAATATGATTAATTGCTTCTTGACCTTTGTAGATAAAACCAAATTCTTGAAAGCCTTCCACTGTTCCTTGGCTGTGTTCGCAGATAAGTTTTATCAGTTGGAATGGGTGTTCTGCAAAACCATAAACTTCGGTTCTATTGCAGGTTGAAGTCACAACCAAACTTTCAACCCCTTCTTGCTTTGCTTGTTTTAGCAAACGAGTTTTGGCTTTGGAATCCAAACTAAATTTTCCTCTGATTTCGGCATCCGCTTTTTTATAGCTTAATCCTACAGAATAAAAATAGAGCTGTTTCGATTGATTGTTTTTCATAAATAGACTTTCAATAAAGTTCAGCAAAATTATACCTATAGTTTTTATAAAAACAACGCTTAAAGGACTATTTGTGTCGCTAAGAGATTTTTTATCTTTAAATCGTTATTTTTGCATTAATATTTCTATTTTTGCACTAAAATAGGATAGTTTAAAGCAGTTTATTTAGATACATTCTAAATAAAAAAGATAGTAAAACAGTGTTTTTTTAATAAAAAAAATATCGCTATGGGTTCTCAAGAAGTAATAAAAATTGAAGATGATTTTATCTTAATTCGATTTCAAAATGATGAAAATGAACCTTTTCATGTTGAAAAACAAATAAATCAAGGGCTTATTCAATTTCATTTTGGAATAAAAGGAAGAGCGAAATTTATTTTTAACCAAGGAAATTACACCTTGGATTTAAAGGAAGAAAAAGCGCTATTGCTTTATAATCCTCAAAAAGAATTGCCTTTAAATTTGTTTTTGGAACCTCAAACGTGGGTGATTTCTGTAATCATTTCGATCAAAAAATTTCACGCCTTATTTTCAACTGAAGCTAGTTATATTCCATTTTTAAGTGGTGAAAATCAAGATAAAAAATATTATAACGAAAGTGATATTAGCCCTTCAATGGCTATTGTATTGAGCCAATTGTTTCATTATAATTTGCATCCAAATATAAAAAACCTCTATTACAAAGGCAAAGGATACGAATTATTAAGTTTATATTTTAATCGTTCAGAAGATCCTGATGCAGAGCAATGTCCGTTTTTAATTGACGAAGAAAATGTAATGAAAATTAAAAAAGCCAAGGAAATTGTTATTGCAAATATGGCCGAGCCTCCTGGATTACAAGAATTAGCTGACCAAGTAGGATTGAATTTGAAGAAATTAAAAATGGGCTTCAAACAAATTTATGGAGATACCGTTTATGGCTTTCTATTTGATTACAAAATGGAATGTGCTCGTAAATTATTGGACAGCGGTTCTTATAATGTTAATGAAGTAGGTTTGAAAATTGGCTACAGCACGGGAAGTCATTTTATTGCGGCTTTTAAAAAGAAATTCGCAACCACACCAAAAAAATATTTGATGGCAATCAATCCAAACACATAATTCAAAACTATAAGTAAATCATAACAATAGAAAGTAAGATTAATTTACTTTTATAAATAAATATAAAGATATGAAAGGTGTATTATTAGTCAATTTAGGTTCTCCAGAAAGCCCAACTCCAAAAGATGTTAAGCCCTATTTGGATGAATTTTTAATGGATAAATATGTTATTGACGTTCCATTTTTGCTACGTGCTTTATTGGTTCGTGGGATTATTTTACAAACACGACCTAAGAAATCAGCTGCAGCGTATGCAAAAATTTGGTGGGAAGAAGGGTCGCCATTAGTTGTTATTTCTGAAAGAATGCAGAAAAAAGTACAGCAACTATCTTCAATTCCGGTTGGTTTAGCGATGCGTTATGGCAAAATGTCCATCTTAAAAGGATTGCAAGAATTGAAAGACAAAGGAGTTGACGAAGTGATGTTGTTTCCGTTGTATCCGCAACACGCGATGGCCTCTACAACGACTATTTTAGAATTGGCCGAAGAGCACCGAAAAAAGTATTTTCCAGAAATGAAGTTTACCATCGTACCTGCGTTTTATAACAAACCAGATTACATTTCAAGTTTGTCACATTCTATCAAAAAACATTTAGATGGGTTTGAATACGATCATTTATTGTTTTCGTATCACGGAATCCCAGAACGCCACATTCGTAAAACGGACATTACCAAATCACATTGCAAAATTAACGGATCTTGTTGTAACACCCCTTCGCCTGCACACGAATTTTGTTACCGCCATCAATGTTATGAAACGACAAAACAGGTAGTAAAATATTTAGGAATTCCAGAAGGAAAATACAGCCAAACCTTTCAATCTCGATTGGCTGGTGACAAATGGTTAACGCCATACACCGATGTGGAAGTCAATAAAATGCCTAAAAAAGGGATTAAGAATTTGGCAGTAGTTACACCAGCATTTGTGTCTGATTGTTTAGAAACCTTGGAAGAAATTGCAATGGAAGCCGGTCACGAATTCAAAGAAAACGGAGGTGAGAATTTCATGGCTATTCCATGTATGAACGATGGCGACGAATGGTGCCAGACGGTTGCAAACTGGATCGAAAATTGGGCAAAAAATTAATATTATTTAGTAAATGGACTATTATAACTACCTAAAATCGCTTCATCTTATTTTTGTAATCACCTGGTTTGCAGGGCTTTTTTACATTGTGCGTCTTTTTGTTTACCAAATTGAAGCCAACGACAAGCCATCCCCTGAAAAGGAAATCTTGCAAAACCAATATAAAATAATGACCTATCGATTGTGGTATATTATTACTTGGCCAAGTGCAATTTTAGCAAGTATTTTTGCTTTTTGGATGTTGTTTTTTACAGATATTGGAAAATCGTGGTTGTTAATGCCATGGATGCACGTGAAATTAGGATTTGTATTTTTATTGTATTTATATCACATTAAATGCCACCTAATTTACAAAGAATTACAAAAAAACGAAGTGAAATACACCTCCAATTTTATGCGTTTGTGGAATGAAGGGGCGACAATAATTTTATTTGCAGTTGTTTTTTTAGTGGTTTTAAAAAATGCTTTTAATTGGATTTATGGAGTAGTCGGAATCTTCCTTTTTTCAATAATAATCATGCTAGGATTTAAAATGTACAAACGAATTAGAGAGAAAAACAAGTCATAAATTATGGCAGCTAATTTCAAAATGTCAATGCTTTCTCTTCGAACTAGGATTTTCCTTTCGATGATTGTATTGGTTTTGATTGCGTCGGTTTTAATGGCTTCCATTTCGATTATTCAGTTTAAAAACGAATCCAAAGTTTACCATCAAGAGCGTTTAGAACGAAAGGAAACAGCGATTAATGAGCATATTAATTATGTACTTGCCAATACCACTTATCCACTTTCGGCCAATAATTTAGATTTGATTTTTAAAGATAAAATTCATGAATTGTCACAAATTCACGGTTTAGAAATTAATATTTTTGGGTTGGACGGGAAATTATTAAAATCATCAAAAGCTTCCTTTTCTGTTGATCCCGTTGCGCCTCCAATTCCGAAATACATTTTGAAATTGGTTCAATCTTCCATAGAAAAAAGATACGTTGACATTAAAAATATTGACGGCGTAAAAAACCGTTCTTCATTTAGCATTATTAAAGATGAGAAGTTTAAACCGCTTGGAATTTTAAACATTCCGTATGTGGAAGACGATAGTTTTTATGAAGCTGAACTTCAAAATTTCTTAATCAAATTAGGTCAAGTTTATGCGTTTATGTTGGTAATTGCTTTTGGAGTTGCCTATTTTCTTTCAACCTACATCACGAAGTCATTAAAAACAATTTCCGATAAATTACGTGACACTAGTTTAGATCAAAAAAACGAGAAAATTGTATTGGAAGCCAATAGTAAAGAAATCAATTTGTTAATTCGCGCTTACAACGGAATGGTGAACGAATTAGAGGAAAGTGCCTTAAAATTAGCCCAAAGTGAAAGGGAAGAAGCTTGGCGCGAAATGGCGAAACAAGTGGCTCACGAAATTAAAAATCCGCTTACACCCATGCGATTAACGGTACAAAGTTTCCAAAGAAAATTTGAACCCAATGATCCAGATTTAAAGCAAAAGCTAAACGATTATTCAAAAACTTTGATCCAGCAAATTGATACCATGAGTTCGGTTGCCTCAGCGTTTTCTAATTTTGCATCGATGCCAGCACAACAAAACGAAACCTTAAATGTGGTCAACGTGGTTGAATTGACTTTGGATATTTTCAATGAAGATTATATCGTTTTTGAAAGTCATGAAAAAGAGATTATTTCTAAAATGGATCGCACGCAATTGATCCGAGTAATTACTAATTTAGTAAAAAATGCGATCCAATCTATACCAGAAAATCAATCTGAAAAGACCATTTTGGTATCGGTAAAGAAAGAAGAAAACAACGTTCTTATTTTGGTAAAAGATAATGGAATTGGCATTGAAGCCGAAAATATAGATCGAATATTTGAACCTAAATTTACCACTAAAAATAGCGGAATGGGATTAGGTTTAGGAATCATTAAAAATATTATTGAAAATTATAAAGGATCAATTACATTTGAAACAGCGTATGGAAAAGGAGCGACTTTCACCGTTTCTTTACCAATAATTAATTCATAAAATCAACAAAATGAACTACAAAAACATCTTAGTTTCTCATGAAACAAACAGCGCAACGGTAACTATCAATCGTCCTACAAAATTGAATGCTTTGAATAAAACAACGATTATAGAATTGCAACACGCATTTACGAGTTTGGAAAAAAACAAAGAAATCCGAGTAATAATTTTAACCGGAAGCGGCGAAAAAGCCTTTGTTGCTGGAGCAGATATTTCAGAATTTGCTCATTTTTCTGAAAGTGAAGGAGCTGATTTGGCATTGCAAGGACAAACAGGATTATTCGATTTAATTGAAAATTTAACTACGCCGGTAATTGCCGCAATTAATGGATTTGCCTTGGGCGGAGGATTAGAATTAGCCATGTCTTGTCATTTTAGAGTCGCTTCAGAAAATGCCAAAATGGGATTACCAGAGGTAACACTTGGTGTAATTCCTGGCTATGGGGGAACCCAAAGATTACCACAATTAGTTGGTAAAGGAAAAGCTATGGAAATGATTCTCACCGCGGGCATGTTAAATGCTGAAGAGGCAAAGTCTTATGGATTAGTTAATTACGTGCTTCCACAAGAAAACCTTTTAGACTTTTGTAAGGAAATGGGTCAGAAAATTAGTAAAAATTCTCCAGTTGCAATTGGATACGCCATTAAAGCAATAAATGCGAATTATAAAGAAGGAATAAATGGTTTTAAAACGGAGATTGAAGCTTTTGGAAAATGTTTCGCAACCGAAGATTTTAAAGAAGGAACAACTGCTTTTTTAGAAAAAAGAAAACCTGATTTTAAAGGAGAATAAATTATTTTTCCCCTTTCCATTCCGCGTAAAATTGGTTTAAAAATGACTCCATAAAATTATGACGTTGGGTCGCAATTTCTTTTCCGGTAGTAGTGTTCATTTTATCTTTTAAAAGCAACAATTTTTCATAAAAATGATTAATTGTTGGAGCATCAGAATTTTTATATTCTTCTTTACTAATGCTAAGATTTGGTGTGATCTCAGGGTTGTAAATCGCTCTGTTTTTGAATCCGCCATAATTAAAAGTTCTAGCAATTCCAATTGCTCCAATCGCGTCCAATCGATCAGCATCTTGAACAATATCCAATTCTAATGAACTAAATTTCTTGGTTTCATGACCGCCTTTAAAGGAAATATTTTCAATAATATTAACCACATGAGCGATCGTGTTTTCAGGAACATTTTTACTTTCTAAAAACAATCGAGCTTTTTTTGGACCGACAGTTTCGTCACCAGCATGGAATTTACTGTCGGCGATATCGTGAAGTAAAGCGCCTAATTGCACTATTAAAATATCGCAATTTTCTCCATTTGCAATAAGCGCAGCATTTTTATAAACGCGTTCTATGTGAAACCAATCGTGTCCTCCTTCTGCATTTTCAAGCTCTTTTTTTACAAATGCAATGGTATCGCTAATTAGATTTTGTGTTGTCATAAAATTAGATTTTAAAAAAAATGTTGAATCTTAAAGAGCTACTTCAAAATTCAACATTTATTTGGACAATTTGTTTAATTATATTCTTGCTGGTTCCACCCATTTAAAAACTTGAGATTCCTGAGGGATGATTAATCTTTCAGAAATTTTTGCCATTCTAGATGGAAGTTTCATCAAATAATCACGTGCTTTTTCAGCATCATCAGTTAAATTTGAAATTTTATCAATTTCCCATTTATCGATTAATTTTTGCATGATTTCCACATAATCATTAGCGGTATAAACGCCAATTCTCTGAGCTGAATCAGAAAAATGTTCAAAAGCAGAGCTTATTTTCTCTCCAGATTCTCTTAAAAATTGTGCTGGCATAACAATTTTTTGTTTCATCATGTATTGAAAAGCAAGCATCATCTCACTTGGATCCACTTGAAAAATACGATTTACAAATTCGCTGTAAGCATGGTGGTGACGCATTTCGTCACCAGCAATCATTTTACAAATTTTAGATAATTTATTGTCACCATATGATTTTGCTAACTGTGCCACTCGGTTATGAGAAACGTAGGTAGCTAATTCTTGGAAACTAGTATAAACAAAATTTTTATAAGGATCTCTTCCGGTTCCAATATCAAAACCATCATTAATTAAATGTTGGGTTGTCATTTCAACTTCACGCATATTAACTCGACCCGACAAATAAAGGTATTTATTTAGCAAATCGCCGTGACGATTTTCTTCTCCTGTCCATTGGCGAATCCATTTGGACCATCCGTTAGCTTCAACTTGATCAATTCCTTCTACGTCCATTAACCAAGATTCATAGGTTGGTAAAGCCTCTTCGGTTATAGTATCACCTACTAAAGTTACCCAAAAATCGTAAGGTAAATCTTTAGCAATTTCTCTCAATTCTCTAACTTCTTCATAGAAATTTTCACTTTGTGAATTAGGTAAAAAATCGGTAGGCTGCCAAATAGTTTCCACCGGAATAAGATAATTGTCTACAAAAGTGTCTACATTTTTTCTAGAAATTGCATCACTTCGAGACGCATGTTTGTTATTGACATATTTATTTATTTTATAATCATGGCCTAATAATTAGAACCATAAATCAATTTATCTAAGTAATTATACTTTTAGTTATTAGGTCTTCTGTTATATTAGTTAATTCATCGCTATTTGAATTTTTAACAGAAATTGCTTCGTGAATAGTAAATTTTATTCTAATCCCGAGGCCGAAGGGCAAAAAGCCAAATTTAAAAAATTTCCACGAATTATTGATAGTAATTGGCACAACATATGCGGAAGGCGCGTATTTACAAAGTATTTTTAATCCGCTTTTAGCAAATTCTTTAGGTTTTCCTGTTCTTGTTCTTGTTCCTTCAGGGAAAATTACCGCTGACCGATTCGTTTTTTCAATATATTCAGATAATTTTTTGATTTCTATAATTGCTTGTTTAGGATCATTTCTATCAATTAATACGGATCCGCCATGATTTAAATTATAAGAGATACTTGGAATCCCTTTTCCTAATTCTTTTTTACTTACAAATTTCGGATGAAACCTTCTCAAAAACCAAATGATTCCGATAATATCATACATGCTCTGGTGATTGGCAACAAAAATGATCGGCACCCCTTTTGGGATTAACTCTCGATTTTCAATTTTGAATGTTATTCCTAATAAATGGGCGATTCTTAGTAAAATAAAATTGAGGTAATCCACACTTTTTTTATGAGCTTGGTAGCCAAATAAATTAAAGCAGATCCATTGGATAGGATGAAAAAAGACTATGGTTAGCAAAAACAGAAGTAGGCTAATTATAGAAATTGGGTAGGATATTATTTTTTCCATTGCTTTATTATTGCGGTCAAAAGTACGAAATAAAAATTTTGCAGTTGATTTTTTTATGATTCTATATTCTTTATTAATTCACTACTTGTATCTTCAAAAAAAAGCACTATTTTTACTAAAAATAAGTGAAACTAAATGAAAGAAAAGATGAGTTCAGAAAAAGAAGCCAAATTAAAAGCCCTCCAACTTACATTAGACAAATTAGACAAGACTTATGGTAAGGGAACCGTAATGAAAATGGGGGACAAAGCCATTGAAGAAGTAGAAACAATCTCATCTGGATCTTTAGGATTGGATTTAGCTTTAGGGGTAAATGGATATCCAAAAGGAAGAGTAATTGAAATATATGGCCCAGAATCCTCAGGGAAAACCACTTTAACTTTACATGCTATTGCCGAAGCTCAAAAGGCGGGAGGAATAGCTGCTTTTATAGATGCAGAACATGCTTTTGATAGAACTTATGCCGAAAAACTAGGTGTTGACATTGAGAATTTAATTATTTCTCAACCGGATAATGGTGAACAAGCATTAGAGATTGCGGAAAATTTAATCCGTTCAGGGGCTATTGACATTGTTGTAATTGACTCAGTTGCAGCCTTAACTCCAAAAAGCGAAATTGAAGGCGAAATGGGAGATTCCAAAATGGGATTACACGCTCGTTTAATGTCACAAGCATTGCGAAAATTAACAGGAACAATAAGTAAAACAAATTGTACCGTATTCTTCATCAATCAGTTGAGAGAGAAAATTGGAGTTATGTTTGGAAGTCCTGAAACTACAACTGGAGGAAATGCATTAAAATTTTATGCTTCTGTAAGGTTAGATATTCGTCGTTCTACACAAATCAAAGATGGAGATAATGTGATAGGAAACAGAACGAAAGTGAAAGTGGTAAAAAACAAAGTTGCCCCTCCCTTTAAAGTGGCAGAATTTGATATTATGTATGGTGAAGGTGTTTCTAAATCCGGAGAAATTTTAGATTTAGCCGTGGAATTTGAAATAATTAAAAAGTCAGGTTCTTGGTTTAGTTATGGTGAAACTAAATTAGGTCAAGGTCGTGATGCAGTTAAAGCTTTAATTAAAGACAATCCAGAAATGGCTGATGAATTAGAACATAAAATTAAAGAACATATTAAAGAAGTTAATGCTTAAATAAAAAAAATGCTCATGAAAATGAGCATTTTTTTATCCGTTATATTCTAAAAGTTGCTTGTGAATAATATTCCAAGATTTCGTTTTCAATTCCCGAATATCAGTTTTGTTTTCAATTGTCATCCCAGTTGTATTTAAAAAAGGGTGAACTTTAACTCTCATAATTCCCATGCTTCCGCTAAAAAAAGTGTAAGACATTCTCTTTTTATTATCGGCAAAAGTAATTGGGACTATTGGAATTTGATGTTCAATAGCCAAACGAAATGCCCCGTCTTTAAAATCGGCTAAAACGATCGATTCATCAGATGGAACACCGCCTTCTGGGAAAATACAAATACTCAATCCTAGTTTTAATCTTTTTTGCGCTTCTTGATATACTTCCATACGGCTTCTAGAATTGCTTCTATCAACTAAAATACAGCTGCGTTTATAGAAAAACCCAAAAAGAGGAATCTTTGCTAACTCAATTTTGCCCACAAACACAAAAGGCTGATTTGAAACCGCAAGCATCAACATGATATCTGTCATAGAAGTATGATTGGCTATTAACATATAGCTTTTATTGGCTTCAAATTTCTCTTCGAATTCAATTTTATAATAAAAGCCAGTACAAAAAAGGGCTAATTTTGCCCATATTCTCGCCATAATAAAAAAATAAGGATACCACTTTTCTTTAAGAAGAGTAAGAAACATAATTGGACCCATTACTAATATAGGAATCCCTAACATAATGTGAAACCAAATTCGCCAAAGTAACCAAAATGTATTTTTTATTAATTTCATATGGTCAAAAATACATATTTCTCTGTTATTTTTGATACAAAGGTTTAACTTTGCGATAAATAAGAAAATAATGTCAAAGATTTTAACAGGTATACAAAGTACAGGAACCCCTCATTTAGGGAATTTGTTGGGCGCTATTATTCCAGCAATTGAGCTGTCTAATAAACCAGAAAACGAATCGTTTCTTTTTATTGCCGACTTACATTCTATTACCCAAATTAAAGACGGCACCACTTTAAGAGCCAACACCTATAGTACAGCCGCTGCTTGGTTGGCGTGCGGATTAAATGTAAATAAAGTAGTTTTTTATCGCCAGTCTGACGTTCCTCAAACCGCAGAATTAGCGTGGTACTTGAGTTGTTTTTTCCCATATCAACGATTGACGTTAGCGCATTCCTTTAAAGATAAATCCGATCGATTGGAAGACGTAAATGCAGGTTTATTTTCTTATCCAATGTTGATGGCAGCTGATATTTTGTTGTATGATGCACAATTTGTCCCTGTTGGAAAAGACCAATTACAGCACATTGAAATTACTCGTGATGTAGCCGCTCGTTTCAATCATCAAATGGGAGAAACATTTGTATTACCAGAATCCTATATTCAGGAAGATACCAAATATGTTCCAGGAACTAATGGTGGAAAAATGAGTAAATCGGCCAATAACATCATTAATATTTTCCTAGATGACAAAGCCTTGCGCAAGCAAATTATGTCTATTGAAAGTGACAGCACTCCGTTGGAAGATCCTAAAAACCCAGATACTTGTAACATATTTGCGATATACAAATTATTAGCATCCGAATCTCAACTACTTAAAATGAGAGAAAATTATGCAAATGCAAATGCTGATTATGGTTATGGTCATGCCAAACAAGAATTGTTTGAATTGATAATTGACAAATTCAAAACCGAGAGGGAGAAGTACAATTATTACATGAACAATCTTCAAGAAATAGATCAAGAATTATTTCGAGGTGCTGAAAAAGCGGCCTCAATTGCCAATGGAGTTTTAAAAAGAGTCCGACAAAAACTAGGATTTAGTTTTTAAATTGCTTCAAATAGTTTGCCTGGCAAAGGTCTAACCACACCTTTTAACTCCATATTTAATAGAATTCCCGATATTTTGTAAATTGGGAAATCACATTCTAATGCTATAATATCTAGGATTTCTTTACCTGATTTTAATAGATAATCGTAAATTTTTTGCTCGTCATTATCTAAGGTAATAAACAACTTTTTTTGAACAGATCGAGAGTTGTTTTCGATATCCCAATTTAGAATATAAACTAAGTCTGCTGCGCTAGTCAGCAAATTTGCTTTTTGAGTTTTAATCAAATTATTACATCCCAAACTGAATTTATCGGAAGTCCTGCCTGGAACCGCAAATACATCACGATTGTAGTCGTTGGCTAAGTTTGCAGTAATTAAAGAGCCTCCTTTTATTGCAGATTCAATTACAATTGTGGCTTCAGAAATTCCGGCTACAATTCGATTACGTTTTACAAAATTCTCTTTTTCAGGATTGGTTCCACTCCAAAATTCGGTCATAAAGCCGCCGTTTTGTTCTATTTTAGAAACGTATTTTTTATGTGAACTTGGATATATTTGATCCAATCCATGAGCAACAATTCCTATGGTTTGCAAGTCGTTTTCAATTGCCGCTTGGTGCGCCACAATATCAACCCCGTAAGCGAAACCACTCACTATTATCGGATTTAAAGGGGCTAATTCTGAGATTAACGATTTGCAAAATTCGGCACCATAGGGCGTAATTTTTCGGGTACCCACAATGCTAATTATTTTCCTATTGTTGAAGTCAATATTTCCAGTTGAAAATAATAATAGTGGACCATCAATGCAATGTTTTAGTCTTTCAGGATAAGTTTTGTCTTGAAAACAGGAAACGTTTATTCCGTTATTTAATATGTATTTTAATTCCGCTTCTGCTTTAGCAAATATGGATTTGTTTTTTAATTTTGAAATTAATGCAGATCCAATTCCTTCAATAGAAGCTAGTTGTGATGATTTCGAGTTGAAAATTGCTGTGGCATCTCCGCAGTGGGTGAGTAGTTTTTTGGCAACAATATCGCCCACACTTTCTACTTTTTGTAATGCTAACAAGTGGTATAATTCAGTTTCATTCATGGCTTATAATTTATTTAGTAATATAGGGATTTTTTTGAAAATTGTTAATAAATTTTGTGAATAAAATTTTGATAACTATTTTGATTTTATAACTTTGTTATCATGAATTTAGATCTCTACATCTCTCAACTATTATATCGATATCAATGTGTAACGATTCCGGGTTTTGGTGCGTTTTTAACTGATATTCAATCAGCGCAATGGAACGAGGCTAGCAATGGATTTTATCCGCCTAAGAAATTAATTTCTTTCAATTCGTTTTTGAAAAATAACGACGGATTGTTGGCTAATCATGTAGCTCAAAACGAGAAAATTTCCTATGAATCTGCGGTAGTTTGTATCGAAAATGAAATAACCAACTGGAAAAATGAATTGCAATCTGCAAACAAAATATCCTTTAAAAGCATTGGTGAATTTAATTTAAATTCTGAAAAAAACATTGTTTTTACACCTTACGAACAAGAGAATTATTTAGCGAGTTCATTTGGTTTAACCTCTTTAATAGCACCTTCAATTAAAAGAGAAGTAATTGAACGTTTATTTGATGATGTAAAAGAAGAAGAGGTGATCCAATTAGTTTCTGATAGAAATATTGGAAGAACCTATTTAAAATATGCCGCAGTTATAGTATTATCACTTTCTTTTACAGGTATAATGGGACTTAAATTATACCAAGAAAAAGTTGCTTCTGATACGTTAATTGTTCAAAAAGAAGTTCAACAACAAGTTCAAAATACAATACAAGAAGCAACATTTGTAATTAGCAACCCAATTCCTTCAGTTACGCTAACTGTAAAAGAGGAAAATATGCCTTATCATATCGTAGCGGGAGCTTTTAGACTTGAAAAAAATGCTGAAAAAGTATATAGAAGGCTTAGTAGAAAAGGTTTCAAAGCCAAAAGATTAGCTCCTAATTCTATTGGTTTATTTCCAGTTCTATACGGTAGTTTCTCATCCCTTGAGGAAGCTGAAAGAATAAAATTAGATATTCAGAAATCAGAAAATCCAAATGCTTGGATATTGATCGAACAATTTTAGATTACAAATCCCGATAAATTCGGGATTTTTTTTTGCAATGTAAGTAGTACCTTTGTAAAAAAATAAATATGCACCCAAAACATCCCTCTGAATCATTAACGGTTTTAACCGATTTGGTATTGCCAAGTGAAACGAATCCTCTAAATAATCTTTTTGGTGGAGAATTATTAGCACGAATGGATAGAGCCGCAAGTATTTCAGCCCGAAGACATTCACGAAGAGTAGCCGTTACAGCATCTGTAAATCACGTTGCTTTTAATAGAGCCATTCCTTTGGGAAGTGTTGTTACTGTTGAGGCCAAGGTGTCAAGAAGTTTCAAAAGTTCCATGGAAATTTATATTGATGTTTGGATTGAAGATCGAGAAACAGGCACAAGGAGTAAAGCCAATGAAGCGATTTATACCTTTGTTGCAGTTGACGATTCCGGCCGACCTGTTGAAGTGCCTGGAATAATCCCTGAAACTGAATTAGAGAAAATAAGATTTGACGCTGCTTTGCGAAGAAAACAATTGAGTTTGGTTTTAGCCGGAAAGATGAAACCACATGAAGCAACTGAATTAAAAGCGCTTTTTGTTTAAATAATAAAGGGAGTCAATTTTGACTCCCTTTTTTTACATATTATACAACCAACTTCCAGGATTAAAATAAGTAGTGTTTTGAGAAATGGTGAATTTCAAAATTGTTTTTCCAGAATCTCCACTAGTTCTTATTCTTCCAATACTTTGTTTGATAGCAACTTTATCTCCTTTACTAACCGATACTGAAGTTAGGTTTTGATACACAGTGAAGAAATCTCCATGTTGAATCATAACTGCTGTATTCACAGGTGAAAAAACCATAATACTAGTTACCACTCCACCAAACACGGCTCTTGCATTGGCCCCTCTTTCCGTTTCAATGTCTACACCGCTGTTTTTAATTACTAGAGATTTAAATTCTGGATGTGGATGTTCTCCATAGGCAGAATAAACGGATCCCTTTTCAACTGGCCAAGGCAAACGCCCTTTATTGGCTTTAAAATTATCAGCTATAATTTTCCCTTCTGCGGTTAAAACAATTTTAGAGGACGATTCTATCGCCTTTGTTTCAGCCACTACAGCTTCTTTAGTAGGAATTTTAGTATTATTCGGAGTCGCTTTTCTGCTAGCTTCTACTGCTTTTCTATTGGCTTCTGCTGCTTTTCTATTGGCTTCGGCAATAGCTTCACGAATTAAACGATCTATTTTTTGATCAATAGCTCGAGTTTCTTGTTGCTTTTTCTTGATTTCAGCACTATATTTTTTCTTTTCTTTTTTGATGGAATTCGCTAAAGCTTCTTGTTCTTGTCTTTCTTTTTGAAGTTCTAAACGTTCTTTTTCGTTTTCTTCTATCAGTTTTTGTTTGGCTGTTTTTTGAACTACAATCTTCTCATTAAAATCAGTAAGTTCTGATGTTTTATCTTTAATTTCAACACCTTGGGTTTTTCTAAAGCTTGCATACTGTTTCATATACTGCGCTCTTTTATAGGCTTGAAGGAAATTTTCTGACGAAAGTAAGAACATTGCCCGACTTTGTTCTGACCTACTTTTATAGGATTTTACAATCATTCCAGCATAATCTTTTTTCAAGATTTCTAATTCTCTTTTCAATCGATTAATTTGTAACTGATTTAAATACATGTCATTACTCAACAATTTTGTTTGTTTTTCAGTCGTATTTATTAATTTTTCTTTTAGTTTTATTTTATTAGATTGAATTACAATTAGTGTCGTAACTGATTTTTCTTTTTTCTTGGTGGCTTGTAATAATTCTTCGGTTTCACGAATCTCTTTTTGGATTTGAGCTTTTCGTTCTTCCAATTTTTTTTGTTGGTCTTCTGGTTGCGACCAAACAGAACAAGTGATGAAGAGGATTAAAAAACTATAAATAAATTTTGACATATTGAAGTTTATTTTTTGCAAATTTAATTAATAAAAATTCTTTCGTACGAATTTGGAACAGAATATGGAAAAGAAAGTTCTTCGTTCATTGTAATACTATTATAATTGATATTGATTGTTGTTTTCTCTGATTTTTGATTCGCCTCAATTACAATTCCTGTAGGCAAATTAAATTCTTCAGCCGATTTACGAGCAGGATATATTACCTGCAGCATTCTCTCTAAAGCTGGCTGTGAAATTTCTTCTCTATCAATCAAGTAATTATTCCCTGATAAATAAAATGTTTTGCTGATCCCAGACTTAGAAACAGTTTCTAATTTATATCTATTTTCTTCAAGAGTGAAATTGTAACTTCCAGTTTTTAAATTATCAAAAGCGTTACCTAATAGTAAGTTTTGAACTTTTTGAAAGTCCAAATCGGCTCCTAATAGTTTACTTAAAGCCGAATAATTTCCGTCAAAATAGCTACTATTTAATTTTTCATAATATTGAACTTTCTCAGGAGTTATTAAGGCTTTAGCCATTGTAATTCCTAATATTCGAATACTAACTAAAATAATTTCGTCTTTTTTAATTTTGATTTCAGCAGTTACATTTTGAGATTGGTTAGGATCTCTGTAACTTACACTGGATTTGATGTACAAGGTTTTGAAATTCAATTTATTTGTATAATGATTTTCAATTATTTTTTCAGCAGTTAATTTATCATTGGCTACTGTTTCAGCAACTACCGCTTTTTTTGCAGAGCAGGAAACAAGAAAGAAAAATGTTAGTAAACCAATATATTTTTTCATTAATTTTTGTTTTTTAAAGCACTTTCCGCTTTTGAAAAATAGTATTCTTTTTTCTTCAAATCTCCTAATCCATTATACGCTTCTCCCAATTGAATGTTGAAATTGAGTTCTAATTGTGGATTATCTATCACAAAATCCAAACCTGATTCAAGTACGTCTATTGCTTTTTTAAACGCTCCTTTTTGGTTTAATGCCAATCCTTGATAATAATAAAATTGAGGTTGTGTTGGATAAATTTGTAACCAGTTTTCCGCCTTCTTTTCTATAACGTCAAAATCCCCTTTTTCAGTATAACACTCCAACAAAAGTAATGCTGTTTCAAGTTCATCAGGTGTTTTTTTCAACTGAATTTCATAAAATCGAATGGCTTTTTCCCAATTCTTTTTGTTCTGATAAAATTTGCCTAATTCTTTAGCAACTTCAACTGAATTGTCCGTATCAAAATAGGATACCGCTTTTTCTAAATCGGAATCAAATTGTGGTTTATCTTTGATAAAAAGCAGAAATTCATTAAGCATTCTGTGTTTTATTTTTTGATCTATTTTCAAACTTCCCAAAACAAAATTCATTGCTTTTACCGCATTTTCCCCATCGTTATTTTTTAAATACAATTTAAATAAGCTCACTTTTGCCCAATCTGAATTTGGAATTTCCAATTCTAATTTCTTTGCGATTTCCTGTGCTAATTCTTCTTGATTTTCCTTATTGTACAAAAAAATCAAAGCCACATAATTCGATTCTTCTTTTGGGTTTTTCTTAATTTGGTCTAGTAAATTAACACGTTCAGATCTTCGATATTTTGGATCCTCAAGTATTTGAGCTTTATAAATGTTTCGCATTTCTAATTTTCCAACTTGATCATTCAATTCGTTTATTAACTCTAAAGCAGCATCAAATTGGTTGGTATTCATGTAAAGCGACACCAGTTCTTCTTTGTATTCTTTTTTAAATTCGATTAGTTTTAAAACAATAGGAATTGCTTTTTCGAATTCTTTAGTTTCATAACACACATCATACATTCCGGCCCAAAACCAACGGTTATTTGAATCTAATTTAGTTGCTTTTTCAAATGATTCGTAGGCTTTTTTGTACTCTTTTTCCTCTAAATAGTTCTTTCCTAATTCAAAATAAATGGTGGCGTTGTTGGGTTGAATTTTCAAACATTTTTCTAATTCAATAATGGCTTTATCATAATTTTCAATTCCTTTTTGTTTCAATGATTCAAAGAACGCGTCTTCAAAATCATCTTTTTCCAATGCCACATCCTCAGGCGCATTTTGAGCCCAAAGCGATGCTGAGTTGCTTTGCAAAATTGTAAAAAGGATTAAGAAAATTATTTTTTTCATTTATTCTAAAACGGAGTAATCTCCAATACTAATACTTGTAAAATTACCGTCAAAACTTGCAAAACTTCCAATCATTGCATTGTCTAAATGGGCGTTTTTTATGGTAGATTGATTTTGGACTAAGCTATTTTTTATCGTTGCGTTTTGAACCGAACAGCCATTCCCTAAGGAAACATTAGGTCCTACAGTTGCGTTCACTAGTTTTACATTTTCACCAATAAAACAAGGCTGAATGATGGTACTATTTTCACAAACTACCGAAGAGTCAACCAGATTTTCACCGTCGGCATGAAGGAAACCTAATAATCGCGTATTTGTTTCTACAGTTACATTTTTGTTTCCACAATCCATCCATTCGTCTACTTTTCCTGGGACAAATTTCAATCCTTTGACTTTCATATTTTCTAGGGCGTCTGTCAATTGATATTCACCACCTTTCACCACGTTATTATCTAGTAAATATTGTAATTCAGCACGTAAAGTTTCCCCTGATTTAAAATAGTAAATTCCGATTATAGCCAAATCAGAAACAAACTCTTTTGGTTTTTCTACAAAGTCTACAATTTGATTATTTTCATTCAATTGGACTACTCCAAAAGCACTAGGATCTTCCACTTGCTTTACCCAAATCACACTATCGGCCGAGGTGTCCAATGAAAAATCGGCTCTAAAAAGCGTGTCGGCATAAGCAACCACTATCGGTCCTTGCATGGATTCTTTAGCACATAAAATAGCATGAGCCGTTCCTAATGCTTCATTTTGATAGCAAATGGTTCCTTTTGCACCTAATTTTTCAGCGATGGCAATAAGTTCTACTTCTACTTGTTTTCCAAAATCTTTATGAATTATGAAGGCGATTTCTGCAATTTCTTGATTAATTACTCCTGCGATATCTTCCACCAAACGATGAACGATAGGTTTCCCAGCAATTGGAATTAAAGGTTTTGGAACAGTTAAAGTGTGCGGTCTTAATCGGGAGCCACGGCCCGCCATTGGTACTATTATTTTCATATTTAGTTATTATTAGATTTAATAATGCAAAGATTAAATTATTACAACATCTTTGAATTTTTAATTATTTATTTTACTCCTGTACTTCCGAAACCGCCTTCTCCTCTTGCCGTTTCTGACAACTCTTGAACTTCGATCCATTGGGCACGTTCGTGTTTTGCGATGATTAATTGCGCTACTCTTTCACCATTTTCAATTACAAATGGTTCGCTGGATAAATTCACTAAAATTACTCCAATTTCTCCACGGTAATCAGCATCTACGGTTCCTGGTGAATTGAGAACTGTGATTCCTTTTTTTGCTGCTAATCCGCTTCTTGGGCGAACTTGAGCTTCAAAGCCAATTGGCAATTCAATGTAAAGACCTGTTTTTACGATGGTTCTTTCCAAGGGATTTAATGTGATGGATTCGGTTAAATTGGCACGCAAATCCATTCCTGCTGAAGCAATGGTTTCGTAGTTGGGTAATTCGTGCTGTGATTTATTAATGATGTTTATTTTCATTTTGTAATCTAAAATTATGTTTAAAATCCTAGTTTTTAGCCCCGATAGTAGCGGCATCCCAAGCTTTTTTGCTTGGATACAGCGGATAGCGGGAAATGGCTTCTAATTGTTTTTACGTTTTAAAATTTTGTTTAAAGTTTCTTTTTCGTTGTGGTATATAAAATACATAAATACTAGTAATAAAGGCACTCCGACGAAATAATTTTCACGGAAATAATAGAAGGAAATAATCGAAAACAGGATGGATAACCCCATGTAACCACTAATTTTTTTGAAATCGTAGGGAATTGGATAGTACCGATTTCCGAGAAGATATGATATCGCCATCATGCTTCCATAGGCAGCAATGGTAGCTATTGCCGAACCATAATAACCCATAATTGGGATTAAAATAAAATTT
>Ga0315908_10000856_pt1 | contig 23497 bp, 13 predicted proteins | sample LakEriMetagenome_12_FD_203520 | JGI IMG/M metagenome (GOLD analysis project Ga0315908, IMG submission 203520) | Freshwater fungal communities from buoy surface, Lake Erie, Ohio, United States - Buoy 4 MA124 | ecosystem: Environmental > Aquatic > Freshwater > Lake > Lake biofilm | place: USA...
GTCAATTCCTTAAACTTAATTTTCTTATTCTTATTTTAAAAATTTATTTTATTTTTCTAAATTTTTTATAATTTATTCTTTTTATTCTAATATTTTATCATAATCTTTTAATTAATTTTCTAATTCTTGCTATTTGATTTATAATTTCTCAATATTTTTATAATTTTAATTTATTTCTTCTTTTTGTTTTTCAATTTTTTCTATTTATTCTTTTTTTATATTATTGATATCATCTTATTTTTTTTTTAGTAAATTATTTTATTCAATTAAATCTTTTTATTCTATATTTTTTTCTTAAATCAAATCTATTTCATCTTATAAATCTTTGTTTTATTTTTTTAAGTCATAAATTTATTGCTAATTAATTTTTAATAATTATTCTGTTGAACAATTATTTTAAATTTTTTTATTTTCTTTATTATCTTTTATAATCTATTTCTAAACCATTTAAATTTCGTCCTATAACTTTTCTATTTCTTCATCTTTTTTAATGATTTAATCATTAATTTTTTTAATTTGTTCTTTATATTTACTTTATTCACTATCAATTTATTGTGTATCAATTTAACTATTATTTTATTTGAAAGAATTATTTTCATTTTATAAAATTTTGTTTTACTTTTAAAGTTATCTTATGTCTTTTTACAATAAATCATTTTAATTCGAAATCTAATCATTTTCTTGTTTAATATCATCAACTTAATCTTTTAATCTTTCTAAATCTTTCTTCAATTAATTATTTTTATTTTAATATTTTCTTATTTAATCTTTATTGCATTCTTTATCGTTATCAAAATCTAACGAAACATTTCTGCTTGTTTTATCGTCTTTTAAATTTTAAATTTTTCTTTTTAAATTATCGATTTCTTAAGCCTATTTTTTTTTAATTTTTTCTAATTTATTATTTTAATCTTCTAGATCATCTATTTTCTAATCATAGTATTCAGAATTATGAGAATCATTGTTTTTATTATTCTATTTTAAATCTTTTATTATTTTATTTAAGTCTTTGATATTTTATTTCAATTTTTCTATATTTTTGTTTTAATCTTCTATTTATATTTATTTAATTTAATTGTCATAAGCTAATATATCAAGTTCTTATTGATTATTATCTATATTTTTATAATTATTTTAAGGATTATTATTATCCATTTTTTCAAGATATTAGCTTAACTTATTAATATTAGCATTTTCTAAACTTAGATTTATTTTTTGTTATTTTACAATTTGAAGAAGTTTTTCAATTAAAATTTATTTTTCATTTGATTTAATTTACTATAAGTTAATTTCTTCTTCTTAAGTTTTTAGCTTTTATTCCAATCTAAAAATGTAGTCTTTATTATTATCTGGTTTTTATAGTTATTCAGGTTAAATTAAATTATTATCATTTTAATAATCTTTCATTTACATTTATAATATTCTTATTTTATTCTTCAATTATTTATTTTCATTTTCAAGCTGATTATTTATTTAATAAAGATCTTGATTTTTCTAATTAATTTCTTTTATTTTCTATTTTTGTTTTATTATTTTATCTTATAAAATTAGTTCTGTCTTCTAAAAAATATCCATCTAATTTTTGAAATTTTCTTCCTATTTTTGAATTTTCTATATTAAATTTTTATTTTGTTATTCTAATTAATTTAATTTATTTTACGATGGATTATTTTAATTCAAATCATCAAAACTATTTTTTGACATAAATTCATCTTCTTTATAGTTATCTAAATCTTTATAATCTAAATTCTTAATATTACTTATTCTATTTTCATCAGAATTTTGTAAAAAATTAAATTTTTGATTATATTTTCCATTTTTCTAAATTTCGCTAATTGAATTATTCATTCCATAATCATTATTTAACTTGGAATTTTGATTTATCTCTAATTTTTACTAATTCTTTAATTTATCTTAAGGTTTAAATTCTACTAAATCTATTTATTTATAATACTACTATTTATCAGTAGGCTCAAATTACAAATCTAAATACTATTAATTCATATATCTAACTATTTTTTATTATAATTTAATTTTGTCTGTTATTATTATTATTATTAATCAAATCTATAATATATATTATTTTATTTATTTAATATCTAAATTTTATATATATTTAATCTATTATATAATAAAAATGGCTTTAGGATTTGGAATTGCTTTATTAGTTTTAGGAGGAGGTAATTAATATATTTAAAACAGAATTTACAAATTATAAATCTTTAAATAATAATAAATAAATATGAATTTTAGTGACAAAAGGATCAATAATGTTTTACAAAAAAATAAAGATGAAAAAATTCGTAGATTATTCAAAATTGCCTAAAGATTATTATAAAGGAGGATTTTAATCTCCAATGACAAGAAGAGAAGCATAATTGATATTGAATGTAAGAGAAGGAACTGATTTAGCAAAAATAAAGGAAAATCATAGAAGAATCATGCTTTCCAATCATCCTGATAATCAAGGATCTACTTATTTGGCAACTAAAATTAATGAAGCTAAAGAATTGTTGATAAAATAGTGATTACATTAATGATTAATATTTATATTATGCAAGTTATTATAAATATAATAAAACTATTAATAATCAAAGTTATTTAGTTAATCTATAGGATATATTAGCATCTAATTAATAAATTAATTAATAATTAATTGTTAAAAATAAAATGGGATAATGTAATTTAAAGGTAAAATAAATAATAAATAATTTAGAAAAATCCTGCTTTATAAAGAGAATCTTAAAAACAAAATTAGAAATAAAATACTGCAGTTATTAATGAAGAGTAATAAAAATTCATAATATTTTAGAGAATTATATTTATGAGAATATATCAAATAGATTAATTATTTAGTATTTGAAGATTTAAAAGAATTTAATTAGTATATGATATCGAACGAACACAATAATATTTTGGTTTTAGTAGATTTCAAATTAGATTTTAAACTGTTTTAAAGAAAATTGGATGAAATTATTTATAAAAAATATGAATTAATTATTGCTTTTAAAGATAATTATTAATTTTATTCATAATAAATTAATTAATTAGAAAAAATAGTTGGATTAAACAATATTGGAAAGTAAATTTATAAAATTATTTAAGAAATTAATAATATGAGGAAATTGATAAAATAATCGAAAAAAATTACGAAAAAATAGAGAAAAATTTAATAATAAAGTAATTAATTTTTAATATAACTAGATAATATTTTAATATTTGTCAAATGATTCATTATTTATTGAGTATCATTAAATAATATGAAGAAACTATTTATAATGATTATATATAATTTGAGTTTTTTATAAAAGAAGAGAATTAATAATTTATTGATTTATTAAATAAGACATAATAAGTAAATGAAAATAGAATAGAAACAGTAGAAATATTTGTTAATGAAAAATAGAATAATGAATAAAAACAAGCAAATGAAAACGATTAATCAACTGATAGTGATGTTGATTATTAATAATCAATGGATGAAATTAAATTGAAAAAATAATAAAAAATTTTAACATTTTAAGTTCACTCCTCAATCAGAGATAATTGATTTAATACGATTTTATTATTTAAAATATATTATATTTATATATTCGAACTTCTTAATATAAAAATATTATATAATTTTTAGTTTTAAATAAAAATTATATATTTTAAATTAATAAATATAATGATTTACGTATAAAAAAAATTTAGAAATATAAATGAAATTTAATAAGTTTTTAATGAGCCAGTTTTTAATCGATAATAAAAACTATCAACTAAAAGATTTTTTTATTAATAAACTATAAATTTGTGATTGGAATTCTCATGAAAGTGTAAATATAAATTAATATTAATAGGTATTAATAAGAGACACTAATAAATTTTAATAAAAATTAAATAATTTTTAAAAGGATGGAATAAATAATTTGTAAATTCTTAGTGATTTTGATAATACATTAAACATAAAGAGATTTTGAAAAAAACCTTAAGATACATCAACCGGAATATTTAAAAACGTAAAATTAATAACTTATTATAAGAATGATTATTTGAGCGACTAGTTTATTTTAAACTATAAGATTATTTCAATATTTTATTTTGATTAAAAAAGAAAAATAGCTTAAATGTGTATTTCAGAGGAACTGAAAAAATAATTATTTTCTATTTTAGATAATGAGTGGTATGAGCTTTAAGGAAAATTTTTAAATAAAGAAAAAATAGATGCTACAAGATTGAAAAGAATATTAAATTAAAACTCTTTTATATTTAGGTAGGGAATATTAGATTTATTACAAATTTCAAATGAAATATAATTGCCATTTGTTATAATTTCAAGAGGATATGGTTTGATTATAAATTCTATCATATAAAGTATAGGATTTAAGTATTTAAAAGTAAATAATTTTAATAATGTTGAAATTTATGCTAATAGATTATAATTTAATAATAAATTTTTGGAAGTAATATGTGACGGATAATATATTGAAGAAGGTAAAGATTGTTTTTAAGAATTAGAATTCAAAAAAAATGTGATTATTTTAGGAGATAAAGAAGGAGATTTAAACGCTTGTAAGAATTTAGATTAATAAAATATAATTTCATTTTGTTTCATTGATAGATCAGATTTTAATTATGAAATATGAATAAAAAAATTAAAATAGGCTTATGATGTGATTATATAAGGAGAAGGAAGTTTAATATTTGTTAATATTATTTTAAGTATAATCAATAATTCATTTCAATAATATATCTCAACTTTAAATAATGAATAATATCAAATTTATAATAAAATTTTAACCATTGTATAAAATAATAAAATAAGTAAATTTGATAGTTATTATTAAAAAATAGTCATGGAAAAAATAGCTGATTATTAAAAAAAAAAAAAAATTATCTGAAATTATACTTTATATTTTAGTTTATATTATTTTTTTCATATTATAATAAATAAAAAGACAATTATTGAAAATTTCAATATTTAAAATTAATTTTATATAAATAACACAATAACTCTTGTTAAAAATATTTATATTATAATTTGATAGATAATTTTATAAAATGTCTAACTACGACAACGAATAAAGTTTAGAAAAATAAATTATAGATAAATATACAAGACAAGACTAAAAGTATTAAAAATTTAATATTATTAAGGAATTACATTAAAATAAATCAATAAAATTTAGTTTTTAATACAAATAAAAAAATAGAATTTAATAATATTTGAAAATACAAAAGTTAATCTTTTTATAAAAACTTAGATGAAAATTAACAATATAATGTATATAATGAATAAAATAAATAAATAAAAAGTTATAAAATTTATAAAAGTTTATCTTGATAATATAGTATTGAATATAATAATTTTATTGATTTGGAAAAGAAATAAGATATAATTCATAATTATAAGGAATTATTTGATAAAAATTAAAGTAAAGATAAATTAGTTAAAAAACAAATAATGTAAAGAAAAATAAAAAATATTTAATAAAAAGAATAAAAAATATTAAAAACAGATAAAAATTGGAAAAAAATATGTAAATAAATAAATGATGATTAATATTAAATGAATTTATAAACTAAAGATTATTAGTAATTAATATTTGATAATTTTAATTAACTTAATTAAAATTAAAGTTTAAGCACATTATATAGTTCTTAAATCTAAGATAAAAATATATCTTAAAACATTTAAGTAAATTATTCTATTTAATAAAAAGGATTAAACCAATTAAAAATCTATAAAAATATTTGATAGCGTTAATAAAAATTTAGCTTCTTAGAATAATCAAATGAATTTTATCTAAAAAAAAATTAATTTAAAAAGCTAAAATTAATTATATTAAAAAAGACAGAAATAAAAATCAGCTTAATTTTTATAAATGCATTCTAAGTAATCCAAAAAAGTTTTGAATAAGAAAGTTTAATATGACAGAGAAAAATAATAAATGGTCTATTCATATTTTTTGAAAAAAATTGAAAAAAAATAAGTAAAAATATAAATAATTTTTAGAAATCTCCAAGGAAAATAAACATAGTTGATGAAAAATTAAGATTTGAATAATCCTAAGACGATTATCAAAATTACGATGAATTATAAACAGATATTAACTTAAAAAATTGTGATAAATTACTTGAATTAAAAAGTGATGAACAGGAATATTTAAATAAAGAATTATTAGAAACCAATAAAAAATGGAATTTCTTAGAAGAAACATTAGTTAATAATAATAAACAACAATTTTATGAAATGTAATAAAATTTAGACGAAAAATTATAATTAACAGAATTAGAAATATAATAAATAGAGGAAAGTATGAGAACATTAAAAAAAACTAATTTATTTCAAGCAATAGATAAAACATTACTAAAATTAAGATTTTTCAATCAAACTTTAGGGATGAAAAGAAGTGAAATATACAATTAGAGTTAATTTGTTACTTTTGAAAAAGACTCAATAATTTATGATAGTAATAGTAAATGTGATTTTATCTATATTATTATTAAGGGCAACATAAGTTTAGTTAAATATACAGAAGGAATAAAATAAATAATAATATCTTTTTCAGATGGAAATTATTTTAATGACTAATAAATTTATCTTCAAATAAAAAAAGAACATTCTTATACTCGCTAAGAATCAGAATTGAATCAAATAAAAACTTTTAAAAGTGATCCTGCAAATATTCATTTTTAAAACGACTCTTTTTACAACCAAAAAAATTAAGAGGCTCTTTAAGAATGGTAAAAAAAATTCTAATTTTATATTCAAGCATAAAACAAATCCTATATTTTAAAAATTGATAAAAAAATATTCCAGAAAATATATTTTAACATTGATAATTAAGCGGGAGTATAAGATTATGTGAAGATGCTTTAAAATACTCCTTTTTTTTCAAATTTCGATTAGGTTTAGTTGATGCCTTTGATAATTTATTTAGAATTTAAAGTTTATTATATGAATTAGGTTATTAAACATTCTATGGACCAACCAGATGGTTTGTATATTATAATAGAAGGAAAAGTCAGAAGAGCAGTTGTTTAATAATAATAAATCATAAATTATCAAAAGCAAAAGAAACCTATTAGTAATTTTACAGTTTCTATTAATAATCCAGATAATGACCCAATCAAAAATATTTACTTGTAAAAGGCTTAGAAGGTAAAAGAACAAGAATCAATTTAAAAGGAATTTGAATGTGATTTGTTAAAATTAGAAAGATAATATTCTTCATAAAGATTGGATAATACAAACTCTAAATTATAAAAATAGATTATTTAAATGATTGATTTGGGAGATTTGGAAAAGGGTAAAATGTTTGGACAAAAGGAATTGATGAATTAGTTAGAAATAGAAAAGTTAAAGAAATAATATTAATCTTAATCTCAAGGGTTCACTAAGAAATCATAAATAACTCTTATTTCTAATAATAATCAAACCTAAATTTTATTTTTAGATAAGAAGTATATTAATCATCTGCCTGAAGATATTTAAGACTATTTCAGAACCAAACTAGTTGAAATTGAGGATTATGATGATATTAGTTTGGAATTAATTAAACAATGTAATAAAAAATGGACCTATTAGAAAGATAAAATTATTAAAGATATATTGTCTAATAATTTTAATATGAAATATAAAATGCATCAAATATACAAAAAATTTTGATATATATAATTATTATTATTTTTTTATTTATAAATATTATAAATTTTAGTAAAAATATAATAATTTGGTAAATTTAAATTTAGTTTATTTATTTTTATATTTATGAATTCCTTGTTAAATGAAAATAATGTAAGAAAGAATTCTTAAAAATTATGTTAGAATAAAACAGATTGAAATAATAGTAAAAAATAATTAAACTAGTAATCAAAATCTTGTAATGTAAAAGAAAACACGAGAATGATATTAAATTAAACTCCTCCAAATATTACAAATTAAAAAAAAAAAAATAAAATAATATCAAGTCCTTAATATAATATTTTATAATCAAATTAGATTTTAAAGTTAGAATAAAAAAATAATAACTTATAAAATAATGAATAAATATATTTTAATCAATAAACTGAAAGTTAAACTTTTGGCTAGTAATCTATAAGTTATTAATAATAAATTAAATCATAAATTTCTTCAAAATAATTAAAATATCATACTTAAACTTAATAATAAAATTTAAATAGTTTATTTATAATTAATTAATCCTAAAAAAATAAAAATGAAAAGTCAATAAATAAAAAACTAGATTTTTTACATTCAAATACACAAGATTCATAAATTTCTTTAGTTTTTAACTAATCATCAATGAAGAAAATTAATTATATATCATAATAAGGATAATATTTATTCTAAGATAGTCAATAAATTATTTACGATAATTCTAGTTAATTTGAAAACTGAAGTTAAAATAATTTTAAAATAAATTTATCATAAATTTCATAACACGATTCATAAAATTCAAATGTATTTAATAATATAGAAGAAAATGAAATTAATAAAAGTATATATGATGAATATTTTATAGATAACCAAAATGTTTAAAATTAAAATAAAAATGATTAATAAATATTTTAAATTTATGAAGATTTAAGTTTACTAAATAATGCTTTTATAATAAATTCTTAACATATTTTATCTTCATAAAGTTCAGAAAAATAGAATTTAGCTAAAGAAAATATTAATTTTAATAATTAAATCAAAAAATTGATTATAGAAACTAATAAAATATAGAATATTAATGTTTAAAAAGAAATTTTATAATAATTAGATATTGTTTAAGAAAAAAACAATATGATATATACAGATATTAAATAAATAAAATATATTTTAAATTTAGTAAAAAAAAAAAGTAAATAATATAATAATTATTTTAGTTTAAAATTAAAAAAATTAATAAAAAGATTAAAATGATTTAATTAATTAAAATTAATATAATTTTTCTTAAAATAATAATAATAAAAGAAGAAAATGGAAAGATAATTTTAATGAAAATATTTTAAATTTAAAAGGAAAAAAATTAGTATGATTATTTATCTTATAATTTTAATTTTTAATAAATAATATTTATTTTTCATTAAATTATCAATATAAATGTACTGAGAAATAAATAAAATAAAAATATAGGATATATTGCTAATACTTTTCTATTATCTGAAACTACATTAGCCATAAAAGCTTTAGAAGCTATAAAATAATAACAAATAATTATGAATATTATAAAATTATGCATATATAACTATTTAAGTAGAAATAATAATTTACATTATGTGCTCCACATGAAAGCAAAAGAAACTATAATAATTTTCACATAATAAGGAATATATTTTTAAATAAAAAGAATAATAATTGCTGCAAAAGTTATTGGAAAAACACAATATCCAAGAATACTAACTGATTAAAAAAATGAAATTCTTCCTTTCAATAATTTAGTATTTAAAGTCACAATAAAAGATCCAGCCCAAATTACTACAAAAACAGTAGCGAAAACTAAATTACTATCTTATTTAGATTGAAGACTTAAAACTCTATTTAATATTAAGATCGGAATTTTTTATTAAAATAGAAAATTATTAATTTTATGATTTTATAATAAATATTACGAAGCAAGTATCATACAAAATATAAGTGGTCCCCATAAATCCCCTATAATTTAATATTAAATATTATTACATTTTTTCAAATCACTTTCGTTGCTTTTATAAGGAAACATAACATGCTTTACTTTTACGTATATCATATGAAAATCTCTATACTATTATTATTTTTTATTTATTTACCAATGTTTAACTTATTGGTTCATTTAAAGTATTTAAACTATCAGAAAATTGCTATTATTTTTATTCGCTCTGCATATTCTATTTTAATTATTATTATTTATATAATTAGTGTTTGATATAATAATATTAATTTTTTCATATAATAAATTCTATGTTAATATAATTTTTTATAAGAAATTATTTGTTATTTGAAAAAATTAATATTTTTATTTATAATATTATTAATTTATAATTAAAATTATTAATTAGTAATCAAATTTTAATTTTTTCAATTATTTTATCAACACATTCTGTTCCTGCAAATTAATAAACTATTGAAATAACTTCAATTAATTATTTTTTAGATTTAACTAATTTTTATTTAATTTTTGAGTATTTTAATTTATTTCTATCCTTAAAATTCAATTAATTTAAAATTAAATTACAGATTCGGCCGTAGTTTTTTCAAAAATATTTTTTTCACTTTATTTAAGAGTGAATTCCTCTAATTACTTTATTTAAATATTATTTAAATATTATTACCATATCAATTATTTTTTTATATTTTTCAATTTCATCTATATAAGCTGTATTATTTTTTTCTTATTATTTTAATAAATATTCTAATTTTACTTTTTCTTCTAAATTTTATTTATACTATTATTTTTCTTATTCAAATAATTAATCTAAAGTTTAAATTCTTACTTATTATTCTTAGGATTAATTTCTGTAATAGTTTAATTAAAAATTCAATTCATATATTTCTGTTTTACTATTTTATAAATCATTTTACAACTAAATATTTAAATTTTATAATTAACTATTATCTCTATTTTAAAGTTATTCATATAAATTTTATATTTAAATTTTTTATTAATCTAGTTGTTCTTATTTCATTAATTATATTTATTAATTATATTCTTATTGCTATTTTAATTTATTTTCTTATTATATTATTTAATTCTATAAATTTTAAATTTCCTTATTTTTATTAGAGTAATTTTAATTTTACTCTAATTTCAAATTTAATAAATCATTTTCATTTTTATAAAATATTAATTATTTATATTATTCATCACATTCATTTTGTTTATTATTAATTATTTCATTTAATTTTAAGATTTCAATTTAATTTTATTTTTCTTATTCAATGTTTTAAAATTATAAATCTTACAATTATTAATTTAAATTATCAATCTTTAATTATAATTATTATTTATCATATTAAGATTAGTCAAATTATAATTAGTTTTTTTCTATAATATTTTATTATTCTTCATACTTATTTAATTATTATTATTTAAATTCTTAAAATGATTTTATTATTCTTTCTTGAGTTTAAATTTGTTATTAGTTTTATAAAATTTCCTTTAATAATATTAGAAATTTACTTTTAGATGATTATCTTATAATTATTTTATTTACGTCTACAAATTACTAACCTTTTCTTGTAACTCTTAAGACTCAGATAAAGACTATTACTTTAACTTAAATTAATGAATATTTTATACAAATTCTAATTATTGTAATTGTTAAACATCTTTTAAACTTTTCCTATTATTTATCTTATTGATTTCAGATTTTGTTTTTTCAATTATATTTTCATAATTCTATTTATATATATTATAATTCAAATTACTTATTTTTATAGATATAACTCATTTTAATAATTATCAATCGATTATTAATAATTATTAATTGATTCATCTTTTTCTTTTAATTAATTTTCTAAAATCTATATTTTATTATTAATTTCTTATTAATAATACTGATTATCCTAAATTTTAATATCATAATTATTATTATTATTAATATTATTTTAGTTTTAATCATCAATTATCATTGAAGAATTGAAACTTTTTTTTAAATCCATGTGCTTAATTGACCTTTTTAAAGTAGATTTACTAGAAGTCAAAGATTTTAAATCATCTTCTTGAAAGAATTGCTATTTTTAATTTTCAGATATTAAATCAGTTTCTCTTATACTATTCCTGCTCATTAAAACTCAATTACTTCCGAAATCATAATTCATAACTTAATTTTCAACATTAAAATGAATTTTAAAGCTAATATTAGCATGTTTTTCTGGACATTTTTCCAACATTAATGTTTATTTAACTTAACTATTTCCTTTATTTAAAAAAAAAGCCATATCAAAAAAACAATATCCAGCAACCTTGACATTTGGTTAAGTATTAAGAACTACTGTTAATCTAATCTAATTTTCTCCAAATTTTTAAAAATCTTCGTCAAAAACCACAATTTGGTTATACTCTAAAATTTCATCCAAATTTACTTTTTTATCCTTTTTTTTGAGTAATGGTAGTTTCTTAGATTATATTTTAAATAAATCAATTTCTTTAATTATTTATTAGTTTTACCTCTTTTTAAAATAACATATATTGTGGAATCGAAGTTGAGAGCTAAATTTAAATCTAATAGCTCAATTTTAAAATTGACATTGAAAGCTTTCAGGTTTTCCACAATGCTTTTCTTATTCATTAATTATAATTTTTATTATTATTATAAATATTAAAAAACTCAATATTATATTTAGAATTTATTAAATATTTTTTGTAATATATTTATTTATCAAAATATGCCTTCAGATTAATATTCATTTTCTATTAGTTTATTTTTTATATTATGCTTTTAAAGATATTAATATACATTTTATAATATTTTAAAGATTAAACTATCAATTACCTATTATTTTTCTGTTATTATGTTAAAAATATAATGGGCACTTACAAATCCCATAAGGATATCTATTTTTAAAAAATATGAAATAAAAAATAGTTTTATAAATAATTACAAGAATAGATATTAAATAATGATAATTACCAATTGAGTAATGAGTCCTAAAAATAAGGAGAATGAATATAATGTAAATTAGAAAGATTGTTTTAAGATATTGCATAAAAGTTAAATGATTAATTCTCCATTCTAAAATGCATATTGATAAGAACCCTGTATGTCCTGAAAAGAAAAAATCGCTGGTTTTTCCATAAGGAACCACTAAAGAAGGAAATCCTGGATATTCCCAAAAAAATCCTTAAGGAAAAGTCATTTGGATTAATTTTTAGTTTAGTAATCTAAATAAATAAAAAGTTATTATTGTTAATATCAGTCTACTTGATTTACCATGAATTATCCTATATTAATTATAATTTTAATGAAATTTGATGAAATATTTAAAATTATAACTTAATAATACGAATAAAATAAAATGATTATAAAAGCATATTTATAAATTTTAATTTAAATACCAATATCCGAAAATAGTAATAAAAGAAAAGTCCATTAAAATTGAGCTGGATATTTATAAAGTTTTAGTTAAATAATTGTTTTCATTTATAAATTGATTTGGTTAGTTTAGTAAATTATGAAGTGAGTCTTACACTTCTAAGACCACTTTTTTGGGAATAAAATATAATTAAGCTATAATAAGACCAATTAAAAGTAAAGAAAAAATAATGAATTTGAAAATTAAACAATACTTGTTACTTCAATATTATTCTTCTTAAAATTATATTTATTCTTGTATTTTATTATTCATATCTATTATATCATTTTTTAAAACTCCTTTCATATTTCTTTGAATTTTATTTTCATTTTTTTACATCTTTTTCTTATTGAGATTTTTTTTTCTAATAAAAATAATTTTTTATTTATCTAGTAATCATCAAATAAAATAAAAATTAGTATTTTATTAATAAATTGATTAGTATTAATATATTTGATATTTATTGTAAATTATATAAATAAATAACTAATATTTAAATAATAATTATAAATATGATAATAAAAAAATAATAAAAAGCAAGTAAGAAATCAATCTAACCTATGATCAAAAGTTTATAACTCAATAAACATAGTAACAGCAAGGACAATCAATTACAAATAAGAATTAAGTTTAATACCATCCAAATACTCTAAAAAAATATAAGATTGATTGTCTTAACATATTTAATAATCCATATTCTAAAAAGTAAATAATTAAATAATGAAGTATAAAATAAAAATAATAATAAAAAATAAAACAAATTTTTACTTTGATAATATTTGCGACATGAATATTCTATAAATAAACATAAAAAATATTTTATAAGCAGCTTTTAAAATTAAAACAATTTAATTTAGAAAGAAAAACAGACAAACTATTAGTAGAATTAAAAACTGATACTATTAAATTATTATTAATGTCATAAAAATTATATTAATATCCATCTATAGCACACTTACTTCTAATTTATCCCACTATATTTTATTATTCTCCCTAAACAAGATAAACGAAAGCAAGTTATTTAATATTAAAATTATTGTTATTTAATTCCTATTTATCGACTATTATTAATGGTTTTGAAGTTATTAAGTCAATTAATGAGAATTTAAATAGAAATTCATTAAAAATTTAATTTAGAAGAGATTATTTTGATGGTTTTTTAATTTCTTCAATTTTTAGTAATGAGTCATCTAGATTTTTGGTTTCCAGACTTTTGAATACATAATATTTTGAGTTTATTTTTTCATCTGATAAAAGGTTTGGCCAGCTTTTTATCATAACATTTTGTATTTCATTTTATAAACTTAAATTTATGTTTATCTTTTATTATATGTTTATTATTTGGAATTGTTTTATGTGATCTATTTTTTAAGATTAATTGTTTTAATTTTGTTTTATTGTTTATTTTATAAAATCTTATTGATTTATAATATCATCGTTTTAAATATTATTTGCTTTTTCGATTAATTTTATTTCTTAAATTTATTAACTTTTATTTTATATTATATTTTCATTTAAATTATTATTGATAATTGGATTAAAAAATTATTGCATTGAATTATAAATAGGATTTAGATTTTTAACTATTAATTAATTATTTATTAATTAATTTTAAATTTTATTATTTGTATTATTTATTTGTTATAAATTATTAATATTTGGATTTTATAAGTTATCAATAATTTAAATATTATTCTTAGAATTTTATAGTTATTATAACTAAATATTATTCTATGAATTATTGATTATTTGAGTATTATTATTCTAATTTTTTTTTTATATATTAAAATCTTATATTTAAATATTTAAATTTTATATTATATCCTACTATTCTTATTTTTATTCTTAATTTTTCTGCTGTTACAATTATTAATAAAGTAAATCTTTTAAATCCATCTAACTTTCATCATTTTAATTTTAATTTATTACATTTTTTTATTGTTCTTTTTCAAAAATTGAATATTATAATTTTTAGTTTAACTATTATATTGATTATTATTACTAATTGTCTTATAATGACTATTTTTATTAATTATGTTTTTATTATTAAACTTATATTTTTTCCTTTTCTATTTACTCCTATAATTATTATTTATTATCTTATAATTTTATTTCTTAATTTTAATTACAAAATAGAATTTATCTATAATTTTTTGGCATATCTTCTTCAGATTAAAAAATTTCATCCGCAAATTTTACGCTTTTTTATTTTAATTTAGATTATTTCATTTCTGATTTTTATTAATGTTAAATTTACTCAATATTTTATTGATTATTAATTTTTGAAATTTGTTTAAATTATGATTGATTTAAATTTAACTTATCTTAATAATATATGCAGGAAAATTTTTCAGCTCTTTCCAAATTTAAATAATAATTTAAATCAGTCATTTAATTGATAAAATTTTAATAATATAGAATAGTTTATATATATTATATATTTTATTTAATATTTATTATTTTCAATATATTTTTGCAAATTTAAGTTTAATTAAATTTATTATAAATTATTTATTACATTAAACATTTATATATATTAAGGGAAATTTAACACAATATATAAATAAATAATTAGAATTTAATTTTTATAAAAAAATAAATTTTTAATATTAAATGGATTAAGATGAAGAAAAAATATAAAAATAAATGTATTTAAGAGAAAATATATCTTAAAATGCGTAAGAATTTATTGCATATTGTGAAAATTAAAAAGAAAATGGAAGTAATATAAATAATTGGACTTTCTCAGAATTAAAAGAATTGGTTAAAAATTTCTAATAAATTTAAATAAATAATTATAATAGCTCAATTTAATTTAATGAACAATAAAATTATGCAAAAAATGATAATGATGATAGGAATGATATACCTGAATTAAACTATTTTTAAAACGAAAATAATCATTTAGAAGCAGAATAATAAAAAAAAAACTAAGAATAATAATCATTGAATAAATAAAAAGAATATTCTATTATTAATTAAAATGATTAGAAATAAATATAAATAATTAAATAAGATAATAAAAATTTGGATTCAAAAATAAAATGTAACATATAAGAAGAAACATTTTTTTCTTCATTAATACCTCAACCAAAAGTAGAAATTTCATAGTAAAAATATAAATAAATCTTATAATAATAATAAATATAAAAATAAATAATAAATGATAAATAAAAATAAAAATAATAATAAAATAATTAAAAATAATAATAATAAAATAATAATAGATTTGAAACAATATAAGGAACACTATTTCGTCGTAGTTATATAACATTCACTATTGAAACAAGTGGCTGCAACTGGAAAGTATAAAGAAGATATTCTGATTTCTTTTCATTTCGATAAGCTTTAATTAAACTATTTCCAGGCATTATAATACCTCCAATCCCTAAAAAGAATGTCAAAAAGAAATATGAGGAGTATTTTCTCATTAAAAGAAAATATAAATTATAGAAATTCATTGATATTATAATAAATCACCAAACTTTAAGAAAATCTAAATTTTTAAATGATTTTCTTAAAGAAAAAGATGAAAATTAGTTCAAAAAAATATTAATTTAAATGGAAAAAATCGTGAAAATATCTGATGTTAGAAATACTGAAAATATTGTAGGGAATTAAATTTGTATAATTAATGAAACATATGAAGATTACATTTAAAAATTAGATTTGATGGTTCAATAAACTATCACTCTCTACAAAAAGTAAATTTATTATATTTTGTTTTTATCTATAAATTTATTATTATAAAATTATTATAATATTGAAATATTTTTTTATTTTTATAATTATATAATCATATTTACATACATTAGAGATTATTTAAATATTTTTTAAAAGTTAAAATAATCATATTTAATTATAAAATATAAAGACTGAAATATTAGTTGAGATAGTTGATTGTGAATATTGATAATTTGAACTCGACTTTAGTGAATATCAGTGATATTTTTAAGCAAAAAAAAAATTAAACTATTCATTATAATGATTCAGTCAAAATAAATAAAGATTAAGATCTCAATAAACTTAATGAAAATCTCAGTAGAATATTTTAGTAATGGGCGGACAAAGAAATTCTTCAAAATGAGTCAGTTTAACAAGATTTACTTCTCTTTTTCAATTTTTATAAACACTATTTTGTTGAAATTGCTTTAAATATCACTTAAGTTAAATAAATATAAAATGATTATAATAATAAATACAAAAACTTATTAAAAAAAAAGACCATTTTGTTTTAAAATGGAGATATTACAAAATGGGAAATTCCAACTGAATTTATTAGTTCTTTAGATTAAAATGAAATAAAAACTAATTAAGAATTGGCTTTTCATTATATCCTTTATAAGGTAAATTGAAATTAATAATTATAAATATTATAACTATAATGATAAATTTATGAACCAAAGTAAACATTAAAAATATTAGTATAATATATTCAATAGGAGTCATAATTATTGACAAATTAATAAAATTTTTATGGTTTCATAAATCACAAACTAATAGAAGAGTCATAAGTTGCTATTAAAAATATTATAGTTAATTTTTCTAAGCATTTTATTGGTTTGGGATAATAATAATCTACTTTATTTGCTACGGTAATTTTCAATAAATTTTCAATAAATATAACTTAAATATAATATATATAAATATAATTCAAATAATTATATAATTGATATAAGATATATCATATAAATAAAATATTAAATGATATTTTAATAGTTTAATGCAATATGGATTGAGTTCATGGCTAACTTTAAAGATATAGAGTTTAATCAAGAAGACACTTTTATTAAAAACTTTTAGTAATAAAAACAATAATAAATAAGTTGATAATTTTATTAATTTAAAAATCATCTTTTAACATTGATATTATTAATTTTGTTTGATATTTTGTTATTAGTCTAAAATTCAATTTAATTCAAAGGGGGTAATATTTTTTTGTTGCTTTAATAAATAAAAAAAATTACTATGTTTCAATATTTTTAGTAGATTTAGCTAATCCTCTATAAGCCAACACATTTATTTTATTTTCCAACTCTTAATAATCTTGATTCCAAAATTATTATTCATTTTTAAATTATTGGTATTCGTTAATATCTTTTTTTTCTTTATCTTGTTTTATGTATTTATTTATTGTATTTCTCACTTCATGCATATTTAAAATCATCTGTTTTATTTCTTCTTTTTCTTTTTATGCTTTTTCTTTTTCTTAAATCTTAATTATCATTTTTGTTAAATACATTTTTCTTTTATTGCTAAAATAAATTATCTATTTCCTATTTTAGTTATTAGTTTACTTTATTTATTTCATTATTATTTGTTTATTGCTGTTATTTTAAATTTAATTATTGCTTCATATCACTTTAATTAATTATATTAATTACTTTATTTATTTATTTTAATTTTCTATTGTTTATTTCAAATCTAAATTAGTATTTTCAAGATTATATATTTTTTAAATAAGATCGTTTTAATCTTAATTTAATCTATTTATTTCTTATTGTAATTGATCATCTTATCTATTACCTAAGTTGTTTTATTACATTTCTATTAATTTAATTTCCAATTATTTTTTTTATTATTACTCATTTATTATTTTTAAATCTTATTCCTATATTTTTTTCTTTATATTATAATATTAAATTTATTATATTTACTTTTAAATTATCTATTTCTTACATTAAATTTTATTTTTACAAATCATTCAAATTTCTATTTTAGTTTTATTAAAATTCTGATAGATTTGACGAAATCATTTATTAATTATTTATGAGACTTTTTTAATTGAATTAAGAAATATCAGAATTAGTCAATACTATATTTTCTGATCTTTCTTTTTAATATATTCTTTTTTCATTTGATATTTATTCATCTTCGTTAATTATATTATTTTTATTTTCGCTGAGATTGAAAGATTCTTCATATTTGTTTTAAGAAATATTTTATGAATATTCTTTTGATTTTTATTATTGTGATTAATTTTATTTCAAACTATTGTTTTTTTATGAAACGTCTTGATTTTTTTCTTTAATTGATTTTTATTATAATATATTTTATTATTCTTTGAATTAATTTTAACTATCTTAACTTTTAAGTTAATCATTTTTAATTGAAGATTTAACATCATTCTCATTTTACGAAATTTAAAAAGTATTTTGTGAAATCTTTTATTAATTTGATTTTAATAAATTTTAATCTAATTAATTATTTGAATCATCAAATAACTTATCTAGAAATTCCTCGTTTTTATTATATTTTTTATCTTTTGATTATTAAGAAATGTTTTATTTATTTTATGAAATATCTTTTTATAAATTATCTTTAATTTCATCTTTTTTGGAATTATTATTCTATGTTTATGATTAATTTTAATTATTAAGACTTTATTTTTCCTAACTTTAATTTTAATTAATTGAATTTTCTTATTTTAAGCTTGATTTTTATTCTTATTCTAACTTCTAAGAAAAATTTTGTTCATTTACTTATTCTTATAACAACTCCATAATATATAAAATAATTTAATCAATATAAAAAAATATTTAATAATAAAGTAATAAAATCAATTATGATTTTATTAATTTTCTTTAATAATATAATCTATATTTTATTACTAAATACTTATATTATCTTAATAGCTATCACCATCCATTTATTCTGAATTTTCAAATTATTATTTTTATTATTAATCCCCATTTTTACCCAATTATTATTAAGAATCTAAATATTCTCCACTATTAAATTATTCCTAATTGAAATTATATACCTAAATTTAATCTATAAATAATGATAAATAATTTTAAAAATTAATATTAAAAAATAATAAAAAAAATCTACCTTATTATTCATCCTTCTCAGTAATAAAATACTCTGTTTCAGTGACTTTATATTCTTTTTAGTTGAAGCTTTAATTTTCGTATTATCCTTCAATATCCTAAATAGTTTCCAACTTTTTCTATGGCCTTTTAATCCTATCCTTAGCAGTTTTAGGCCTTTACAACTTGAGACTCTATTCCTTTTCTATTTAATCAGCAGTATTGGGTCTCTTTTGATTTCTATTAGATTAAGCAGAAGTGGGTCTGGACATCCTATATATTTACTCTCTTTTCATTTGATCTTTCACCTTTTTCGTCTTGATTCTAATTATTATTATCACTATTATCAGAATTATTACTCCTAATATAGCGATTATTATTCCTATTGTGTTCATGCTTATATTATCAGAAGGCGAAGATTAAATTATTTGCAGCTAAGTTTAAAAATATTGCCTGTCTTTTTATTCTATTAGGCTAAAAGTGTTAGGGGCAAGTAACAGTAATTAAGATGATTCCGAGATATTACTGTTAAGGAATTCTAATTAGGGTTAGATTTATGTTTGGCTAATATCTATTGAAAGGATTATTGTTTTTATTTGGTTGTTATCTATTTATTGATAAAGAATTATTAACCATTATTCATATTGTATTATTTATATATTCTGTATCAGTTGTTTATTATTAGTTATTATTATGTTTTAAGTATTTGAATTACTTTAAATATCGAATTTATTATATACTAATTGGTAATTATCGTTAATTTAGTTTATATATACAGATAATACATTTTTATTTACTAATACTGACTAAATACTAGTAATATTATTTATATTATCACTTTAATATTAAAACTAAACAGTGTTAAAATTATTATCAAACAATTTAAATACTAATAAATTAATTTAATTTATATTAGTTATTTGATAAACTAAAAAAAATTAGTTATTGTTATACTAAAATAATTATGGATTTACTTAAATATTTATATTTTCTGTTTAAGATTATAAATAAAAAGAATTCAACATATTTAATTAATTTAAAGGTTAAATTTATAACTGTTTCATTAATTAATAAAATGTATTATTAATTATTAAATTTTAAAGATAACAATTTTATAAAGAATATGTTTGTAAATTCGTTAGTTAGTTATCAAAAATATAAAGATAATAAATTGATTAAAAAGAATCTTAAAATAAAAAATAAATTAAATTATTTTAAGATGAAATAATCTGTTTTTTAATCTAAATGAATGAGTTTTGGATTGTTTTTTAAAATATTATGTTAAATTATAAATCTGTTATTGCTATTAATTTTTATACTGTTTGCTATATTTATTAATCCATTATAATTGCTAGTTAATTTTAATTGATTTAGGATATTTGAATATTTGTGTAATTTGAAATTTAAGTTAACTAAACCTTTTATTAGATTTAAAACTATAATTAATAACTTATTCTTAATATAATAGTTATTTAAAAAAAAAATAAAATTGACCTATTCATTAATTCAGATTAAAACTAATTATATATTATTCAAATTTAATTTTTATAATATATTAAATTATAAATACTTAATATAATTTGTTCAAAATATATATTTTAGAAAATAATAATAATGTGAAAAAATATTAATAATAATGTGAAAAAATAATAATATATTTGAAAATCTATTACAATGATCACATATCTTGTTCCTCTTATACCTAATATACTTCAACTTCTTCACATTCTGTAAAACTTTCTCCAGCCAACTCCTTTCCATCCTTCTACTCATCACTTCCCTTAAAATTTTTAGGAAATAAACTATAACATTCCCTCTCATTATTATCATCAAATAACACTAAATCTCTGCTTCCAAAATGTGCCCCACACTCATTACTATTCTAAATCGCATATCTTTTATCCTTAATCTCAAATTTCTTATTGTTAGTCAAATTAAACAGGAATGCATTAGTGTCTTCTTTGTATTCCCTTTACTTTGCTGAAGACCAACATATTGAAGTAAATCCTCCCAAAATTTAGGTTTCAAGAAAGATGTTTTTTAATAAGGATTTATATTTATTTTTTATTATGATTAGGGTTTTGGGTTTATTGTCACAGTAGTAATGGAAAAAGTGTTTGCCGAAACCATTGATCGTTGCTCTATATATTAAGTGCAGATTTAGGCTTTTTTATTTTTTATTTAGGAAATTATGGAGAATGGAAAAATCGGTTATTATTGAGGATTATTCAGATATTTTTATTGTTGGTTTTTAATGTAATTTTAAGTTAATTAATGGTATTTATTTTTACTGGTTTTCACTTATGTTAATATGAGATTTTTAATCAATAAATAATTTTGATTTATTGTAATCTTTATTTTCATCGTATTTTAATATATCTATTGTACTTTTTTATTCAGAATTTTGTTACTTTTTTTGGCTTTATGATCTAACATTTAATGATTTACTAAGAAAATATTATTATTAGTTTTAAGTGGTTTGTTAAAGTAAAATAGTATTTTACTTTTACAAAATATCAATTTATTATTATTATTAGTTGTTTTATTATTATAAATAGTTAATTTATGTTTATAATTTATCAATTTATTAAATTTGTAAACTGCTCAATTATTACTATTCGTTTATATTTTAATATTTGATATTTTACAATTATAATTAGCTATTTTTTTATTATAATTCTTCAACCTATAGCATATAATCTTATATTTATAACTGCATTTCATAATTCTATTACTAAAGAATAGTGTTTTATGTGGAAATTTCATTATTTTAAATTAAAATATCATCATATAATTATTAATAATTAAGTTTTATTTTATGGATTTATAAATAACTTTCAACTGATATTCCCATAATATTAGTTTTTAAAAGAAGAATAATAAATTCAGGATTTAACTTTATATCATAATTATTATTTTCAAACAAGTATTTTAAAGAATCAAAAATATCTTAAATATTTTAATAAATATTTAATTAAAATATTTATAATAGTCTCATATCCTCATATGTCAAATTTTCCGATTGATATTTTGTAAAATTATTTGAATCAACTAAAATCATAAAAATATATTATTCTTGTTTAATCAATTGAATTTTAATGTTATTATTTTAATCTTATTTAATAAAGGAATCTATAAGATTATCTTACATTATATTATTATTTAATTTTTATTTTCAATTTATACGAATTAATATTATCGTTGTATTTATACGAATTCATATTTAATATGAATTTATAAAAATCTACAATAAGTTTGAACATATAAAAATTTATATTTAAGTAAGAAATTTTATAAAAATTGTGCTAATTAATAATTTATGTAGAATTTATAAGAATCAATATTTATCTTGATATTATAAATTTATTAAAAATTAAATAAATTTTTTAAAAATGAGTATTATTATAAAAATTTAGCAACATACGTTAAAAGTCAAGTTACTTTTGTAAAAAAAAAAATAAAAAACAATTATTAAATTTTTTTAAAATTATAAAAAAAAACTTTTGTTAAAAGTTTGATAAATTTTATAAGATTTTAAATAATTTTTAATAAAAGTTAATTAACTTTTGTTTAATATTAGCTTAAATTTGTTAAAAGATAGGTTTTAATTAAAAATTACCTTTATTTTTATTTTAATAAGGTTTATTTTATTTTTATA
>Ga0315908_10000858_pt1 | contig 23422 bp, 20 predicted proteins | sample LakEriMetagenome_12_FD_203520 | JGI IMG/M metagenome (GOLD analysis project Ga0315908, IMG submission 203520) | Freshwater fungal communities from buoy surface, Lake Erie, Ohio, United States - Buoy 4 MA124 | ecosystem: Environmental > Aquatic > Freshwater > Lake > Lake biofilm | place: USA...
GATAGTAATTCTAAATCAATAGAGATAATTTAGTAATGGCGTTTAATGAAACTAATATGAATGTTAGTTTTATTAAACCTTAAGGAGGATTCTTTGGTATTCTTGACATTTAACATTTTAATATTCCTAATGAGTTTTATTAAGAAGGATAATTTCATGATGTTGCTTTTTGTAATTGGATGATTGAGACTTTAAAGATTGCTGCTATTCCTTTAAGTTCTTTTTATCTTTATCCTTCTCAGCAAAATAGTTATTATGTTAGGATTGCACTTTGTAAGGATATTCAATAGACACTTTAGGCTTGTTAAATCATCCTTAATGCATGATTATCTTATACTTTTTTATACTATTATAATATCATTATCATCTTTTATTATCTTAATATTTCAATCCAATTGTCTTGAAATTATCTTTTTATTTAATGCAAGAATAATTTATAAACAATTTAATTATTATTTTATATAAATCACTCCTTTTTTATTATAGGACTATTTTTATACTTCTCCTATTTTTCCTTTGCCCTATCCTTCCTAAACTAAATAACTCTTTTGTTTATTTTATCAAGATACTCTTTAAAACTCATCTCTTTTTCTTTTCCATCTATTATTTTTTCTTCATTTCCAAAAATCGCTTCTATTTCCTATTCAAAATTTTCTTTTCCAGTTCGAACGTAGATTAATTCTAAACTGTCTTCCACTGTAATTGAGTATTTATCAGGTTTACAATACATTAAAAATTGAATCTATTATATATTAATTTATTTATTTTACCATATGAAATAATGATTTGGGTTCTAATCCTACTTTATCTATGATACATTTTTTATACATATTTTTTAGTTCTTTATATCGTATTTTCTAATCCAGTTTTTCATCTACTTCCTTTTTAACAAAATTATTATTATTATTATTTTATTAATATTATTATTTTATACCCATATCATTAATTGCATTTCTGATTTATTTAATTTCATTCCTAATAGTTTTAAAACACGATCTATGTCATTAATATCAAATGAATCTGTGTTATTACTTATAAGTTTGAACACCCTTGTTAATTATTCTTCTTCTGTTTTTGTTATTTCTATTTCTTAAAGTTTCTCCTCTATTGATTTTTCTGCGTCTATTTTTCTTTGTTTTATAATTTCAGGATCTATTTCATATTATTTTGAGATTGGAGGTTTGTTAAATTTACTTGTTTTTTTCATTTATATTTTATTATTTATTTTGTTAATTACAATTTATAACTTATTAATTATTATTTATTTTACTATTATTTATATTTCTATACTCAATATATATGTGATCTATAATTAATTATATCTTTTTACTATTATATTATTTAATGAATAAATTGAAAGGATATTTTTTTAAAAATATATTTTTTAATCTCAACACCATATTCAAAAGATAATTTATCAAAAATAAATAATTTTGAATTTTACCTTGTTTATTAGGATTTATGTTAATAGAAAATTAAAGAGCTAAAATGTTCTAAGATACTTAACAAGAAGTAGGAAAAAAATAAGCTTAAATAGAAGGATTAAAAAAGCTTTAAAAAGTAAAAATAATTAAATAATAATAATGATTATTTATATGGATTGATCACACGGGATTATCCAATTGCTCAACTAATTTCAATAAATAATAATAATAATTATGTTTATAATAATAATGAAATTATAATTAATAATTATAATGATAATAATAATAAATAATAGTTATTGGTTTGCAAAAGTGAAGAATTAAAAGAAGGTTAAATAAAGAGCATAATTTTACAAATAGAAGGACAAGAAAAACTAGTGGAAATATTGATAATAAGATAAGAAGGGAAGGTATATTGTATAGGAGGAACATGTCTTTATGATAATAAATCTAGTTTATCAAATGGAATGGTATTCGGAAATAAATTGATGTGTGCTGATCATGGTTGTGCATACAATATTGAAAATGGATAGAGTGAATTTATAGTTAATGATGATTTGTGTAAGTTTTATGTTGAAGATAAATAAGGATAAATTCATATATGGGTACCAAGTTAAATACCTTCACGTATTTTACCTATTATTGGATATAGAGATCTTAATGATCTAAGGAAAGTTGTTATTGTTGGTTCAGGACCTGCTGCGTAAAATATTATATTATATTATTATTAATATTTTCTTGATAATAATCTTATTATTTTTTTCTTCAATATTATTGTTATTATTATTATTATTATTTAAATTATTATTGTTATTTTTATCATTATTATTAATAAATATTGCTATTATTTTAATCATTTTATTATTATATTATACTTAAAATTATAAATATAAATTAATATTGAATAATAATAATAATCAGTTATAAAGTATGTGAAGTATTACGAAGCCACTCTTATACTGGGGAATTAATCCTGTTAACGGAAGATGTAATTCTTCCGATTTCGAAAGAAAAGATGTATAAATCGTTAGACCTATCTGAAAAAGATCTAATGATCCGAGATGAATCTTGGTACATCTCAAACAATATCAATTATCAATTAGGAACTAAGGTAACTAATGTTAATAACAGTCGAGGTTAATGTTTTGTTACCATCAATTAAGGAATCAATATTGAATATGATGTTTTGGTATTGGCTACTGGAACCTTCGATATTATTAATAAGAGGTAAATATTTATAATCATATATTTAATTCATATATTTTATTTATAATTATCTATTTTATATTTATTTCATATTTAAAATTATTAATATTATATTTACTTATGATTATTTAATATTTATAATTGTTTAATATTATCAAGGTTATTGGGTTAATTGGAAAATAGGGAGAATGTATATAGTTTGAAAAATTATATTGATTATTAGAAATTATAAATGAATTTGTAAAAGATTAATAAGTTAACAGTTTTAGGACTTAATTTAAGGAGTTTGGAGACTGTTAGTACTATTAAGAAGAAGTATAAAGATATGGAAATTACAATAGTTGATGATAATTAAAGGGATAATATTACTACAGAATTTGGAGAATAAGTTTTAAATAATATGATCAACGAACATCTTGAGAATGGTGTTAGATTTATCTTGAAGAGTAAAATACTTAATTTTAATGAAAAGGATGATCAAATAACTAGTATTGAATTTCATGATGGATTTTAATTGCCTACTCAAGGTATTTTATAATAATCATAATTATTAATTTAAACTTATAATTAAATATTATAATTTATTTTATTATTTTATATTATATTATATTTTATAAGGATTATTATGCTTTCCTAATAACAAGAGTGGAAATTTTGAGTATTTAGAGAACTCAGTAAATTTAGAAAACATGGAGTATGATAAGGAAATGAGAATAAAAGTAGATGAAAATATGAGAACTGAACACAAAAGAGTTTTTGCTATTGGTTCTAATAATGTAATGCCTAATTTTCTCACAGGATATTGCACTAATACTAAATAAGCAATCTCAATGCAACTACATTAAGGATAAATAGCAGCATATAATATTATGGCATTAAGGATACCTTATTTTATGGTATTTAAAAATAAATAATATAATAATTCAATAATAATAAATAGAAATATAATATTATAATAATATTTATGTAAATATATATTATATATTTTAATAATAGAACCAATTTTAAACTAACAGTTAATTCAATAAAGAATATAAGATCTTAGGATATCCTGAAGAACATGATGCAATATTTATAGATGGAGACAGTTAGTCTGATGACTTTGTGATTTTTTATGGAAATGAAGATAGAATAGTAGGAATTTTATCAACAGAAAAAAGGAAGAAAGAATTATGCATTTATAATGAAGCAATGAAATTAGGAATTATGCCATCTTTATAAGAAATGAAAATTAAAGAATATTCTTTAGAAGATATTGAATGGGCGGTTAGGAATAGTGGAAGAAGTGGATGTTATAGAGATCTTATTTATTAAGTTAGATTTAAGTAAAATATTAAAGATAGTTTGTGGTTTAATAGAGATGTTAGTGATAATTATTATGATGCTGTTGAAAGAGGATATTAAAATTTCACCAAAAATGATATTTAAAAAGAAATTTAATAGGAATGAATTATTATTATTATATTTAAATTATCATTATTTTATTGATATATATTATCATTAATTTTTTAATTTATTTATTTTGTTTATTTTCTTTATTTTTATTTTTTATTAATTTTTATTTAATATATTGTATTATAATATTAATTTACAGATTATAAAATATTTTTATAAATGAAAAATTAAAATTAATATAGTAAATTACAGAATTAGAATATTTAAGAATAAAATGATTTTTACATTGATGAATTATTAAATAATGCCAAAGAACTGAAGTAAATTTCTTTAGATTTTAAGAAAGATATTGAATGTGAAAAATAAACAATTACTTCTTTAGATAGTAATTATGATAAAGCAGGCTAATTATTTTTAAATACAATTGAAAAAATTGATAAAATAATAGATGGAAGTACTTTAAAATTGGTTAAAATATTTGTAGTAATGGGAATAGTGGTACTTATTTTGAAGAAATATTTTTTTTAATGACTATTATCATAAAATTAAACTAGTGTTATATTATATTTATTAAAAATATTCTAATAATAATTATTTAATTTATTTTTATATCTTATTTATAATTATTTAAAATATCAATTGTTAATTACTACTTAATAAATTTCGTAATATTATATTTTAAAATATTTTTCACCAGAAATATCTTTTACTTAAGGAGGTTCACCAGTATTTTCAAAATTATTATCTATAATAATATAGCTTCTCATATCTTAATGACAATCAATTGAAATGAAAAAATTATCAAATTAATAATCATTTTATTATTAAGAGAAAAAAACTGTTTTATTATTATTATTATTATTTTTAATTATTTATTTATTTTTATAAATTTAATTTTAGTCTAAACTAAATAGAATTTCCGGTTATTATTAATATTATAAAGAAGTGATATATGCACCAAATCTGAAACCAAATTCATTTTCACAAAATATTATAACATTTTATGTTGAAGGATTATTATATTAATTTTTTAATTATGTTGAAGGATTTTTATATTAATTACATAATTTACATTTATAATTAGAATTACAATTTTTCATTTAATTGGATTCACTTTTTTAGTAACATGGACTTTATTTAATGAGATATAGTTAAACATATTAATTTTAACTTAAAATTAATGCATTATAGATTAAAATATTTTCGTTTTCAGATTACAAAATTTGTGATTAATAATTTTGTCTTAATTTATGTTATTATTATTAAATATCTTAACATTTTTATTTTTTTTCATTTATTGTCAAATTATTAATTTTTTCATTATTTTATTACTAATTTATAGGATTTTATTAGCTAATTAAATTTTCTAAATTTTAATTTAAATAATTATATTAATTTTATAATTTTTTGTTTTAATTTATTAAATTATTTTATTAATTCTAAATTTAATTGACTTCATTTTTTAATTATTTAAATTAATTATTGTCTTTTTAAATACTTTATTTACCTTGATTATCTTTTTAACTTTTTAGATCATTAATTTATTATTTTAGTGTATCTATTTCTGATAATAATACATCATTATTTTTATTATTTTAATTTGATTACTTATTATTTTAATCTTATTTTTTTTTGTATTATTCAAAATCATATTTATTTTATTAAATTTCTTTATCCATTTTATTAATTTATTCATTCATAACTTCAATTTATTTTTATTGTTAAATGCTCTGATTATTTTATTATTTTATCATTTCAGTTAATAAATCTATTTAATTTTAGTTATTTTATTATTTTATTAATTAAGTTAATAAATCAATTTAATTTTAAATTTAATTATTAAAATCTTACAATAAAAAAACTTATTATTTCTCAACATCATTTATTTAAATTTCCTTATTTTCATTATTATATTGATTTTCTACTTTCATTTAATCATATTTGTAAATTAATTTGATTGTTGAGTTATTTTAAATTTGTTTTAAATCCATAGCATAATCTTAACATTTTTATTTTTTTTTATCGAATTCCATTATATTAAATTAAGATATTAATAAAAATTAATTATATAAAAAATATAAATAAAATAAAATAATTATTGAGTAATATAGTATAATAGTATATAAATCATTGTTTAAGCTGATCAATAACTATATGAGCCCAATCATTAGCAAAATACTCATCAAGAGTTTTATTATCATCATCCATATCTTCAAGTATATATTAAGTATTATCATTATCTTTAAATTGAATTTTCATCTCTTCTTTATTTATTTTATAAAGTTTCTAGAAAAACACTTTAAGAGCACCCAATGTAGTTGTTACTGGAAACTTTTATGCTTTAATAGTCTTGCCCAAAAACTGACCTAATAATAAAATTTATCAAATATATCATAATTATGTATAAATATAATATAATAAAAATAAATTAATTATTTTATTAAAAAAATATAAATAAAATATTATATAATATAAATAATACCAAACATAATTTTAACATGTAACACTTTAAGATTTTATTTAGGCAATTGAACCACATCATTCAATATCTCATAAGGATTTCCATAAATCTAAATAAGCTCAGGAATTCTAGCATAACTTTCTTATGCAAACTTTAAAAACAATTAATAATCATACTAATAATGATTAACACCAGTAACCTTAAAGAAATCATCAAAAGTTTTTTTCAAATAATAAATCTCACAATCTTTCCTCTCATATTTCTTAAGATCGCTTCCATTAATAACTTTCAAACAAGGATTCTCAGCAACACATCTTTATCTAACATATGAATTTGTCAATATATCTCCAATAGGATTATGACCAATTCTCAATTCTATTAAACATTTAAATTATGATATTTCAGATAATGTCTTGCTATCTATTATCTTATTATATTCTAAAGATAATTGTTTAAGGTTTGAAAAGTGAGATGGATTTATTATTCCTATTTAATCTAAAAAGTTATTATTTAGCACTAGTTTTTATAAATTAGGAAGAAGACCAAGATGAGATATTTTTGAAAAAGAATTAATCGAGTTATTTTCTAATATAATTTATTTAATATTTTCAAGATGTTTTATAGGAATTGATTCTAAATTGTGATGATCTGATAATTAATTATTAACCATTATGAAAGTGGATACAGAATGAAATGGCGCTAATATCATTGAAAATATCTGCCAATTAAGTTCCATAGAATTTAATACAAGAGTATTGAGATTCTTAAAAATACTATTAATATCAATATTGATTATATTATTATCAATCTTAACATGATTCTATTCATAACTATTTTGCTCAACTTTCAATCTATTTCCACTTAATTATAATTCCTCTAAAGTAGGACATTCAAAACCCATCATATAAACTTAATCCCAACTATAAAGCAAGTTGTTTTCTAATGATAATGTTTTTATATTCTTAAATATTTAAGACATTACTGAAGGTTTACCTAAATTTGAAATATTGCAATTGTTTAGACACATTTCTTAAATTGTTTAGAGATTACTTATTTTTGTCCAGATTTAATCGAATCCATAAAATTCTACATTTTTTTTATGTTTTTTCAAAGTTTCTACATACGCTTCTTCATCAACTTCCACTGATATTTTTTTACCATTTTGTTGCTATTCTTTATATTTTAGACATAATTCTTAAATATATTGATTTAAGTTTTAAATGAGTAGTTTTTCATCATTGTCGATTTATTCAGAAATATATTTAGGAATAGTTTTGAAATATTTAATGAGAATGGCTTTAAGAATGGAATGTCCTAAATTGACTTACACTTTTTTAACTAAGGATCCATTTTGACCTTCTTTATTTATGCAATCAAAATAATGTACTCCTTGGATTGTTCCATTATGTTTGCCTTGATTTTTATTATCCCATTCTATTCCTAACCAAATTGTGTTTTCATTTTTTTAAACATGTGAATGTTTTAGCTACCCTTCATATCTAATCGTCCCAATTTATTGCATGTATTCTCCTCTTTTTCCTATTAGATCTTATTATATTTACTCCATATTTTTTTATTATTTAAATTAAATATATTTTCAAATTAAATATTTATATTATCTGATAATTTCTATTATATAAATCTAAAATAGATATTATAATGAATCAATTTAAAAATAAAGTTATTTTACTTAAATATATTTTATTACAGAGCTGTTAAAACTAATTTATTATAAAGAATAAAAGTTTAAAAAAAATTTCCAATTACAATTTGAATTTAGATTAAAAATAATTCAATATTAATATTTTGAATTATGATTGGAGTTAATTTAAAAAAGTAGAAGAGTTGAAGATATTTTGTGAATAAAATAATTATCCTTTAAAAGATATTGATAAAGATATAAAATCTAATCAGAACATAGTACTTTACTACTAATAATTATTATAACTTATTAATCAATAATAATAAATGTAGGATTAATTATTGATTTTTGTTGTTGATCAATTTAATTATTTAGTTGAAAATATTGTCTATTTTAAATTTTACGATTAAAATGATTTGGTTGATTTCTATCAACTTTTTTTGAAATCCAAGCTGAATCTTGATTCACTCTGTTCTAATTCTTAATTAAAAGTCAGTTCTATTCTAAATAATTAAATTATTTTTGATAATTTTTGCATTATAATATTAATAAAAAACGCAGAAAATCATGATTTCTGTCTTTATTTGTAATAGTAAAATAAAGATACAATTTAATAATTATTTACTAATTAATTCATTAATTACAAGCATTTTTAATAGTACCTTTTAAATTACTAAGCCAATTTTAATAATTTTCACTTTTTTAAAAATTTATTTTTAAAAAATTTTAAATTTGATTAAGCTATTTAATATGTTAATTCTATTTAGTTCTTTAGTAATTTTATTAAATTCATCAATTATTATGGTTAACGATATGAACTAAGAGAATAAATAAAATACTTAAAAATTATTAATTAATTTTAAATAATTTTGAAAAATACAACTGATAAATATTTTAAATTTGAAAATATAAAAATTTCAATAGACGGATTATATAAATTACTATAAACTTAATTTAATAATTATAAAGATTAGTTGATTTTCTAATTATTAGAAGACACAATAATATCTAAAAAAGAAGACGAATAATTTGTATAATTATTGTTAATTCAGTATATTATCAAATTAGCTAATAAACATAAATAACCTTAATAAATAAAAAATGATGATATTTTTTAATTCTTTAATTTATTGAATTCAAATGAATTTATTAAAAATGATTTTATATGCTAGTTTATTCTTTTAGATATTATTTAACATTATTAAAATTTAAATTTAAATTAATTAGATAACTATGTAAATTTAAAAATACTGAATTATAATAAACTTTACGAAAATAATAACATCAAAATAATTAGTTTTCTTCAGTTTATAATGTAATTTAATGTAAAAACTTTACAAATATTTGACGAAATTAATCATCATTATATTCCTGAAAAATTTTTTTAATTTGATTATAATACAAAATTTTTTACTTAATCTTTATTTTAACTTAATTACAAATAGACATATTTAGATGAATCATAAATTGATATTTAAAAAATAAATAATGATTAATTTTAAGACTTGCTTTTGATTAATTCTTAATATAATATGAATAAGTAATTTAATAATTTTTAAAAATTGATTTTTTAAAAAATAAATTATACAATTAATGATTTAGCTTAATAAATAAAGAGTAATTAATAATTAGATTTTAATTAAAAAAAAATAATTATTTCAAAAGTTTAAAATTTTATAGAATGTTATAAATTGATATAAAATTATAAAAATAATAATCAAAGTAATTATAAAGAAACAATTAATAATAAAAAAGAACTTTTTGAAAATTTAACTGTACTATCTTAAATACTATTAGAATAAAAAGACGTTTAATATTTAAGTATTTTGCTTTAAATTTAGAATGAGCTTGATTTAAAATTCAACCAATAGTAAATAAAAGAGATAAATAAAAATTTATAGAAAGAAGAGTACTTTAAAAAAATTCCAATAAATGATTTATGCTATTTATATTTTTAGATGACTTTTAAATTTATAAATTTAAATGATGTTTAATTTTCTTATATTTAAAAGTTGATATTAAATTAGTTTGAAAAACTGAGCAACGAATCAATAAAGTTATTAATTTATATTTAAGAAAAACAATTTCTTTCTCCAATTTTGTATTAGGAAATTGAATAATTTATGAGAGTATTATATAATTAAATATTTAAGGATAAATTTAATTAACCTGAATTTATTGATCATAGTTTATTATACTTCAAAAATTTAATTTAGCAGACCAAAAGTACAATAAATAAAGAGTTTTCAAAAGTTGATGAAATAATGTTATAAATTGATTAAACTGTAGATAAAATGGATGTCAAATATATTAATTTTGCAAATTATTTAAGATATTTAGAAGTAATTTTATTTAATCATGTAATTTTATTATATTTTAAAGCCTTAATTAACAAACTATAAAATCACAATTAATAAAGTTGATAAATTATTAGAGTTTTTGGGTTAAAATTAAGTCGATTTTTTAAATTAACAAAGTATTAAAGGTAAAATTATTATATTTAAATTATAGTTTAAAAATTTAATATATGGATAATTCCTGTTCTATTAATTTTAAATTGCCATCATATTTAAAATTTGAATATGAATAGCAAGAATTTCTAATTGATTGTTAAGAAATATTAAAAAGCAATTTAAAGTTTCATTATTTTTATTGATTAAAAACAAAAATAAAAAGAACTTCCATTTGCATTATGTGTTTCAATATTATCTTAAACAATTAAGAATATAAGTCTTGATTAAATTTGTGAAAGTGGTTAAAAGTTAATAATTAAATTAGTTGTGTATTAATACCAAAATATAATGAAAACATTTAATAATAATGAAATTTTAGATATTGGATATTTTTGTTCTTTTTTTCAAAATATTGCTTTTATAAATATTAATGAATTTAACTAAAATATAATTGAAAATTAGGTAAAATTAGAGTAGATATGGGATGATTGCATTGAAATAATAATGAAATTAGATTTCAATTAAATAATAATGAATGAAAATCAATACAATAAGTAATATGAGTAAATGAATACAAAGTAACAAAGAATGATTCATGTATAAATAAACCAGATATTAATAGGATTAAAACTGATAGAAATGAAATAAAATAACTCAAAAATAGTATAAAATAAAAGATTTAAATAGCTAATAAAAAAGCTGGAACAAATATACATAAATTACTAACAAAAAAAAACCTATATATTAAGATAAAATAAAGGGAAAGGTTTAAGCTATAACTAGTCTTACTTTCAAATGAACCTATCAAAAATGATGGAATGTTTTATATATAAAAAAATGATGAAGTATGATGAAATGGAAATTCTACCATTATAATATGATATTTATATTCCTGAATATAAATTGTTGTTGGAAGCTAATGGATTATAGCATTATACTCAAAATGGTTAATTAAAAAATAGTTATTAGTAGTATTATGAATTATATAAGTATCATGGCTATAATGTTGTTGTTTTTGATTTTTAGAACTTTTAATAGTAAGGAAATGAGCTAGAAGCCAAGATTAATTATATTAAGGATTAAATATATTAATAGACCAATATTTAATTGTGATTTATCTTATTTTTATATATATTTATATTATAAATATTATATATAATATCATATTTATTAAATCTTATATAATATTGTATTTATAAAGCATAAATAAAATATTTATTTATCATCTATTATTGTATTCGCTTTCTTCTGATGAATATTCATTCATTATTTATTGATTTTCATTTTTGAAAAATGATTTTAGCTGTTCATTAGGAGTAAACATACTGAAATTACTACTTTAACTGCTATTATTTTACTCATAATTTTATACTATTATTATATTATAAAATTACATTTTTTATTCCTATTTATTTAATCTTAGTTTGTATCATATCCATATTAAATATTTTAAAATTATAAATTTTAATTATATGTTTATTTTTGCTCTTATTCATAATCAACTTTATTTACAGTACTATTATATATATATTAATTGATATTAGTTGTTTTATTTTAATTTTTTTAATGATTTTATTGGATATTATAATCAGTTTTTTCATACGATAATTCTTTTTCCTCAAAATTATTTTATTTAAAATACTAATTATTATTAGTATTTTTGTTTTCAAAATTTTAATATAATTATTTATTATTTATATTAAATTATTTATATTATTCTTCTTTTTCAACAAAATTATTTTATTTAAAATACTAATTATTAGTACTTTTTTTATTTTCGTATTTTTTATAAGATTATTCTTATTATTATTCTTCTTATTTAAATTATTACTCTTTTTCTTCAAAGTTATTTTGTTGAAATTCAGATTACTAATATGATTAATCAAATTCATTAATTTAACTTTATTCTGTTTTTATTATCTAATTATTTATATATTTTATTTATTCTTGTTACAATTAATAATTCTGTTCTTATTCTTACTATTTCTTTAATCTTTAATATTTTTTAGCTTATTATTTATGAAATTATATATCATCTTTTATTTTGCTTTAAACGTTTTTATATTTATTTATTCCATTATTATTTTATTAATAATCATCTTAATATTATTTTTCTATTATTTTTTTTTAAATTTATATTTATTCCCATTAATCAATATTTGGCTATAACTATTGTTTATGATTTTAATTTTAATTTTAATTAATATAATTTTCATTTTTTTATTTATCATTTTAGTTGTGTTGCTATTTTAATATTTATTCATTTTGATGATATTCATATAATTATCATTTTTATTTATTTAATTTATTTTATTAAATAATTTATTACTTTTAATTTTCCTATTCTTATTAAGCTTATAATTTCCTTTATTAATTCTAATATAGTTATTCCTCATATATTTATTATTGCATTAATACTTTTTATTAATATTATTAATAATTTTATCTGTCTTAATCTTTATATTATTAACTTATTTATTCTTCACTTAATAAATTTTTTATTTAACAATCATTGAATGTTTTGTTTATTATTATTTTATCTTAAGGCATACCTAATGGAATTATTTCTGTTATTTTAGGTGTTATTTATTCATTCTTTTATTTTTTTATTTATTAAATACTATTTAATCTTTAAATATTTTGTTTTTCTTCTTTTTAGTCTATTTCTTTTTTATTTTACTTATCATCTTTTAATTCATTATTTAAATAAAATCATACTTATTATTATTTTTTTTATATTTATTATTAACTTTAAAATTATTATTATTTTTGTTGTTAATCATTTTTAAATTATTGATTTATATTTTATTCTTCGCAATAGTTATTTGATTTTTAATATTATAATTATAATTATTAATTATATTTGTATGAATTTTCTGGAATATTTTGCTTATTTATTATTTCTTCTAAATTTCTATCTTACTAAAAAATATTATTCTATTTTTTTAGTTCTTTAATTTAACTAATTAAATCTTATTGATTTTTATAATATGATTTTCCTCATTTTTAAATTTACTCACTCATTTCATGCATAATATTAATATAATTATTTTAATTTGATTTTTTTTAAGAAGCTAGTATATTTTCTGCAAAATCAATCCCAAAAATTATAAGATATTTTATTATTTTAATTTATTTTGTTGAGCTAAAATTTTTTATAAAATTATTGATAAAATTATTATTTTTGAATATTTAATCCATAATAAATATTAAAATTAAATTAATTTGTATATATATATGTATAAATTATCTATAATTATCAAAATAAATTCTATATTTTTATTTATTTAGAAATAATATTTTGAAAAAATAAATTATTATTATTTATAAAAATAATTTTTAATTAAAATATATTATTTTTAATTTTTTTCTTTTATAATTTTTTTAACACTTAATCAGTAAAAATCAAACTTATAGATAGTTTTATAAATGGAATTAAGTTTATTATATAATACTTATAAATAATATAAGAATTTAATATTATATTCTTAAATGGAAAAAATAAAAGTAGTTTTAAGATTAAGATAATTTAATGAATAAGAAATAGAAAAATAAGAACAAGAAGTATGGGATGTTTCTAAAGAATAAAGAGAAATAAAAGTAAAAGAAAAATTTAATAGTTATATTTATGAGTAAGGATTTATAGGAATTGATACAAAAAACAATTATACATTTGACAAATGTTTTGATAAATAATACAATAATTAGGATATATTTGATAATTTGATTAAAAAAAACATAGAAAAAACACTAGATGGAATTAATGGTAATAATATATTAAATTTATAAAATTATTATAAAAATTAAAAATAAATTTAGAAACTATTTTTATGTATGGACAAACTGGTTCAGGTAAAACATTCACTATGTTTGGAAAATAAAATGATTAACAAGGAATTTTAGGAATTAGTCTGCAATATTTATTCGATTTGATTTAAAAAGATAAAAAGAATAAATTTACTTTAAAATGTTAATTCATAGAAATTTACTAGGATATAATATACGATTTATTAAGTAAAAATAATTTAAATGAAGGATTGCAAGTTATAGAAGATAAAAATAAAGAGTTTTATGTGAAAGGAGCATAAGAAATTTTAGTTAATAATAAAAATGAAATATTTAAATAATTAATTTATGGAGAACAAAATAGACATTATGCATAAACAAATATGAACAGAAAAAGTAGTAGATCACATGTAATTTTCAGAATATTCATAAATAAATATGAAGAAGAAAGTAAGAAAATGTTAATGAGTGTTGTTAATTTTGTGGATCTAGCTGGAAGTGAAAAATTAAGTACTCATGAAGGAGAAAATGATTTTAATAACAATAACAATAATATTAACAATAATAAATAGAAAAAAAATGATAAGCGGATTAAAGAAAGCAAAAATATAAATAAAAGTTTATTTTTTCTGACTTAAGTAATTAAAATGAAAAGTCAAAAAATCGCATCTACTCATATTCCTTTTAGGAATTCTCCTTTGACTAAAATTTTAAAATCCAGTTTGGGAGGAAATTCTACAACGCTTCTGATTCTATGTTTAAATCCTTGTTTAAGTTAGGTTCAATAATCATTAAACACTATTAGATTTGGAATTTGTGCTAAGAAAATTGAAAATTAAGTTAAGAAAAATTATATTAATTCTAATTTATCGAATTAGGAAATGATTAATGTTATTGTTTAATAGTTTGAATAAAAAATTTAAGAAATTTAATAATCTAATTTATAAGAAAATATGATTCTTAATTAGTAAATTCAGTTATTATAGTAATAAAACAATTAGCAATCTAAGTATTAAATATTAGAAAAAACTTAAAAAGTAAAGTTTTATGATGAATAATACCAAATAAATAAAGAAAAATACATAAGCATTTCTAATTTTTATGCAGGAGTTATTCAAGTTCATTAATCAAAAGTGGATTTTAAAAAGACTATCAATTATTCTTCATAAGCATTATATAAGACAAAAGACAATGATAATTCTCAAGATAAATTATAAAATATCAACCAATAAAATATATTATTAAGTAACTTAATTATAATATCGTTAAGATTAAAAAATTGAGTATTTAATTAATGATAATTCTTTACTAAATTAAAAGTTATTTTAAATTGAAGATAAGAAAAATAGAAAGAAAAAAAAATGTTAAGAATTAAGAAATAAAAATGTAAATTAATATAAATATATTTTAGAAAGTTTTACAAGATTAAATAAATATAATAAAAGAAAAATAAATAAATGATTTAGAAATAATAAAATTTTATTAGAATAAAAACAATGAATTATTTGAATAATTTAGTGATAAAAATTTAAATATATTAGAAAAATAATTGCTTAATTTGATAGAAAATATAAAATATCAAAAAATATTAAGAAAATTAAATCAATTTGTTTAAGTAGAAAAAATAACAAAAGAAAATTTAGACATTCATTATTTGATATAAAATATGCATAAATTTTAATAAGTTTAAAATGATGATGATTTAGAAATGAATTTTGATTTTTTGAATATAAATTATCAAACAAGATTTTTCAAAACTGCTTCTTTTCAATTCAATAATGAGTTGCTAAATGAAGAAGAAAACTATTCTAGAGATTCATCAGATAATTTATTGAAAAATTATGATAATTCTCCACAAATAAAAAAAACTGAAAATAATATTGAATATAATGATACAAGAAAATCATATGGAAGTTTCTAAAGTTATTTCAACTAACTCAATAAAAATAAACTAGATAAGTTTAATGTTTCTAATAGCTTTTAAAATAATAAAATTACTTATATTGATTAATTAGATTAAAAATTAGATATCCTTAAAAATAATTTTGATCAAATTGATAATATTTTTGATGTGAATGAGTATTTGTTTAAGAATCCTGAAATTAAAATGCAGGATATTGCTGGTCATAATTTTTAAAATTTATAAAATAATCAATAAAAGATTAGTAATATTACTTAAAATAATACTTATGAAAACTTCAATATAATTAAAAATGATATGATTGATGAAATTGGCAACCAAATAAGTGTTTAGAAAAGTCAACCTAGTTATTTAAATACTTTAGAAAATCAAAAAGATTATTCGAAGTACGATATTCTTGATAAATCAAAATCAAATTTAGATTACGAGAAATAAGATATATTTAATTAGTCTTAAACATCTTAATAGAAAAGTTATTAATAAAATTTATAAGAAAATTAAATTTAAAATCTATAAACCAACAAAAGTGTTAGTTAAATTAATTCATAAAATAATATTTAAATGTTATAATAATAATAATAATATTAATAACAATAACAAAATTTATAATAATAATTTCAATAATAATAATAATAATAACTTTGATAATAATAATAATAATAATAATAATAGTAATAAATTTATTAATAATAAAACTAAAATTAATAATTCAATAATAATTAATAAAAATTTTTTTAATAATAAAGTTTTTAATAATATTAATAAACATTAGAAGAATAAAACAATATTTAATAATAATACTAAGAACAATAAAAAATAAATAAAATGAGTAAATAATTAAAAACTAATGAGATTAATAACCCTAATCCCTATTCTTTAATTTTAGAAAACATTAATTTGTAAAAATAAGATAATAACATTTAAAAAAATAATTAATACAATTAAAAATTGAATAATATTTACGGATTAAATAATAATATTAATACCAATTAAAATGTTAATAATCAAAAAGACAATTAAATGATTTACTTATAATTAAGTAAAGATAAGAATTTTATGAACATTTAAATGAATTAAAATAACAAAGGCTAAAATTTATTATAAAATGAATAACAGTTAAGAAAAGGCATGATTAATAAACCTTGATTTTTACAAATATATTTATAAAAAAAATAAAAATCAAGAAATTTTATAATTAGTTAATTTATTATTTTATTAATTTTTTCTAATGTATTTTCTTTTTTACAAATTTTAATTGGTAATTTTAGATTTAGACTTAGATTTAGAATTAGAAAAAGATTTATTTATAATTTAGTTTTGTTTTTTAGTAGGAACAATTAAATTAGAATGAGTTTATTATTGAAATTAATCATTTTATTACTTACAGATAATCAAATGATTATTAAATCTAGCAATATTACCTTTAGTTTAAACATTAGATTAACAAAACTTACAATAAAACTTAGACTATTAATCTTGATATTTAATTTATTGCTAATTTTAATTCCTAAACAAAACGAATATATTATTAGTATTGACTTTACTTGAATGTATAAAATCCTTTACAGATATTCCAACCAACCTTATAAACTTAGGTTGAAACTTATTAACCAATTACTAATACAACATAATTGCAAACTAATAAATCTATTAGGAATCCTATATAAAAGATTAACTCTAACTACCCCTTGACTACCTCTTAAACTAATGATTCTCAAGTTCAACAGTGACATGCTTACACAAAAGTTGACTCTCCTTCAACTCCTAAGCCAACTATTAACATTATTACTCCATAAGATTACTTATAAATATCTAATCATTAGTAGGTTTAAAAGTGGATGAGACACTTGATGATTTTTTATCACTCCTTTCACTATGCTGATTACTACTAATACCCATAGCTCTACCCATCAGTTAATTAAAATTACACTCATTAAAATTAGTATATAATAATAATGATTACTAGATAAGGTCATTACATGTGAAAATATTTAAATTATTAAAGAGTGTTTCTTATTAGACTCCTATGCCTGGTATCTTCCTGATATTCAAATTAGATACAAATGATCTAATAATATTAGTATCATTCTTTAGATAATGTAAACCATCAGGTTTATTAATATCCGATCCAATTTTGGCCAACATACGATTGGCTGCGATTCCGGCACTACATGTTAACCCTCCAGTACTTTCCCTAATTCTTTCCTTAATTTAATTAACAAGCTATTCTATCTTATCTTGATCGTGAATATCAATCTAATGATTATTTAAATAACTAGTGAGATCTAAAGATACTTCATCTAATCCCATACTTTCATACTCTGAATCATACTATTTGGCAATTATTAACATCCTCTGACTACTATCCCTATATTTCTCCATATTAACAGGCAGCACTATCAACCTTGGACACAATTCCCTTGCAATAAAAGTAGGCATTGCTGATCTAACTCCATATTTCCTTGCATTGTAATTTGCTGTTGATATCATACTCTCTCCTCCTACTGCTACTTCTTTATCTTTTAATAAAGGGTTATCTCGGATTTCACATGCTACGTAAAACATATCCATGTCTATATGAACCCATATTCAGTCTAGTTTTTCATCCGATTCAATACTTTATATCTTTTTTTTTATTTCTTCTTGATAAAATAAAGTTTTGTTTTTGTCTTTTATAAGTAAAGAATATTCTTCTAGCATCTTTTTGGCTTCTGATTTTTGTTTTTCTTACTTTTCTAGTAAAAGTTTTGATTTTGCTGAGTTTTTTGTTAGCTGATCGATTTTTTGTTTTATTTAATCTTTTTCAATATTATCCATACCTGCTTTATTTCCAAAAAAAATGTATTATTAAACTGTGTCTTAATTCTCTAATACTTTATTCATCATTTATTCTAATGATAAATCATCATCATGATCATCATCATCTAAATTTTATTAGTTTTATTCTATATTTTAAAAATTTTCCTTTTATTCTATATTTTATAAGCTTTATTCTATATCTTAAAAGTTTTATTGTATATTTTATATGTTTTATTGCAAATTTGTTGAGTTTTATTAATAAACTTTGTGAATTTCATTAGCTTTAACCATTTATTATTGATTTACAAAGTAGTAATTCAATTTTTCTTTTGCCAATAATTCTACTACATTCTTTATATTTTCAAGTTCGTCAATTTATTTAATTACCAAAAGATATTCAATATGATTTATAAAATTTTCGCTATTTTTTATTAATTCTATTAATCCTTCATCAGTTTCTTCTGTTATTAATTCTCTGATTATAACACTTTAATATTAAATATTTATGCATTTTCTTATTAGTTTTATCTGATTACTATAATTTTTATCATAAATTATTAACAAATTGTTTTTCTTTAAATATCATGTTTAAAGTTTATTGAAAAATTAATTTAAATTTATCATTGTTTCTTCATTCTTAACATACTCTATTTCTATTAAATTCTTTCTTAGTTTTATAAATTCTTTTATTTATTCATCTTTATCATTTTTATTCACTAAATAATATATTTTTATTTACATAAAGCAAAATATTTTACACCTGGTTTTATTATTTATTATATTTAATTTTGATGATTGAAAAATTCTATTTATACTTTTTATGCTATTAAATGTTCTATAATATTCTTTAATTTTATAGAATTTTTAATATATTATGATTAAATCAAAAGATGAAATTCCATCTTTATAGATCCTTTAATTTTTGTTGATTCTTATAATTTTTATTTCAATTTTTCACAATTTAATATTAGTTATTAATAATTAAAATCAATTTTATAAATTTGGTTTTATTAAAAAATATTTTCTAAATTTAAATTTTGAGATAATAACTAATTATTCATTTTATAATAAAAATAATGAGCGAATATATAAAATACAAATTAATCACAATTATTTAGATTACTATTTGAAAAGACATGCAAAATTAATAAAAGATAAAATTTTGATTGAAATGAAAATAGAGAGATCAAAAATAAATCTAGGAGCATAATCTTCAACAGTTAACAAAGATCCAATTTAAACAATATTCATAATAGTAGTGCATAATAGTTGGATAAAATAAAATGACTCATAAAATAAGACAGATTTATGTATAACTAATTGTTTAGATTAGGAATAAAGGGGAAAGAGGATAATGGAAATCAACAAAAATACACCAAATGTTTTAAGGGAAAGTATGAGAAAAGAATTGAATGGATTGAACTAAGTTGTACCTAAGAAACAAGACATATAATTGATTGAAGTAAGTTGCTGTCTATTTCCTAATACTAGCCAGACTAACATTCCCAATAATTAAAATGCCATTATTTTATGATCTGTATTATCTTCTTGTTTAATTGTTCTTATTATTAACAATGAAATCAAGTAAATTTTTATGCTCCCTACTCCACTCACCAGCATTACCATTGTTAACCCTATTTTATTAAATATTTATTTTTTTATTTATTTATTTATTATTTATTTATTTATTTATTTTATATTTACATTGTATTCCTAATTCCTTCTAGTTTTTAACTAGTAAAATTTACAATAAAAATATTAAAAAAACTATTCTTGGCAAATATATTTAGATCTCTTCTATTTTCAATAATTCTTACTAATAATATTTTTCAAGCATTAAGTAAATACTTACCAAAAAATAGTTGATGAATTAAAGATAATAATTTATATTCTGTTAAAAAAAAGACTTTTTTTTAATTAAATAACAAACTCCAAATACCAAAATCATATATTCATTAAGAATAAAATTGAAAAGATTAGATATAATTTTGATAGATATGAATTAACTTAATTAAGAATACTAAAATAAAAATATATTTAATAACTTTGGGAAGTTGATTTCTATCTTGAATTAATAATAAGTAAGTAAAAATGAAAAGCTTGAATTTTGACTAATTTTTCATCATTTAGAAAAGAGCAATTAGGGAAATAAATATCACCATATCTTGCATAAAAAATGATAATTACCTTCATTTCTTAGAGTGTTCAAACTGAAAAGAGAGTAAATTCTGATGAAATAAATGATAAGAATTACTCTGGATTATTCTATTAACTTAATTAAACTTTAAATATTTTCTAAAAATTTTCTAAGTACAGATTGGAAATAATATAAGGTTATTAATAACAATAATATTTGTAAATATTGACTATTAAAAGTATAAATTAGAATGGTGCTAAAACTCAAAATAAAAAGGAATTTATTTGAAATTAACTACTGACTTGTTTAAATGAACTGAATAATAACAATCAAAGTATAAAGCAGGATTAATAAACCTATACTTATTAACACGTAGTTGAATTATAACCATTAATTAATTACTTCTTGTTAAATATCCATTAACATTTATTGAGATTCCTTTATATTTTTTTCAATTTCATCTTATAAGGAACTTGGATTTTTAATCACTTATGCATTAAGCTACAACTAGATTAATAATAATGATAATAATAATGTTGATGATAATAATATTAATGATAATGATATTAATAATGATGATACTTATTTAGATAATAGATTGATTTGATGTGGATGATAATGAATAGCTTGTAAATAATTGATAATTTATTGGATATTATATTAATAATATGGCAAGGTATGGTTAACTGAAAAGGTGACTTAGGGAATATAGACTCCTAAACTAGAGAAAGGGATAGGAATATTTAAGAGATAAGAGATAGTAGGAACAAGATCAATCTACTTAAGAATAGAGTGAGAATTAGGAAGGGAATTAGAGAAGGGTTATTTGGAATAGAAGAATAGAACAGTATCTGTTTCTAATGGTGAGTTTCCACCATGGTTGCCACTTTCACTCATCCCATGATCACCTATCACTATAAGTATTGTATTTGAGTCGATCATAGATATTATTCTCTCAACTAATTAGTCCATCTCTATTAATTTTCTTTCCATTTCCTATGAGTCTGGGCTATATGAGTGACCTGCATGATCTACTCCAAGTACGTGTGCTATCAGCAAGTCAAAATCATTATTATTATTTGCACTTTTATTATTACTATTATTAATACTATTATTAATACTATTATTAATACTATTATTACTGTCATTATTACTATCATTAATACTATTATTATTACTTTTATTATTATTACTATCATTAGTAATATTACTATCATTAGTAATATTAGTATTATTGATAAGGTAGTATTAAAAGAGAATGGACTAAACAGTATTATCAACAGTATCAAGATCAAATGTATTAAAACTATCAAGAGGATAACTCTTATAAAAAACATGATCAAATAGAGTGATCCAGGTATCATCGCCCATAAAAACAACTTTTTTATTGATCTACATCAACTGTTAAATAAGATTGTCCTCCTTTAATGAATTGGCCCTATTAAAATTATTAAAAAAATCAGTAAAGGAAGGATAGTTGCCAGTAACAATAGACTTTATGCGACTTAAAGTAACTGTAGGAGGATCAGCTTATATTTTAAATAACAATGAATTATCAGGTTGCTCATTTTGAGTCTTCTATAGTATTTTCATGCGGTTCATGTAATGTTTGCGATCCTTTTTCAGAAATTATTGTTTTACTATGAAATCGTATCTGAGGGCGTCAATCAGAAGAAGCAATACTTTTTTTTATTATTTTTCATTTATTAATATTTATTTGTTTTAAATTAGGATCGATTCTTTTTGTTGAAAGTAACCTCAGTAGAAATACACTACACCTATTATTTATAGTAAGGTTACATAGCTGTAAAATTTATTTATCATTATATATTTATATAAATATTTATAGAATATTAGATTATTTTTATATCAATATAATTATTATTCATTTTTGTTTGAAATATTCCTCTTTATATTCTTTTCTTTTCATAATCTCTTCTTCTTCTTTTTCTTTCAATTCATTCCAATAACAGCACTTTTTGTATTTCTTATCAGATCCACAATAACAAGCCATATTAGATTTCTTAGATAATGGCATTTTGTCATAAAAAGCCTTCATCAACTTTACATTATCATCCTAAATATCATAATTTTGATTATTATTATTCTTGTTATAATTTCTATTTCTTAATTGACTGTCTAGTTAATTAATATCAGTATCTCCTAGTATCTATTGACATCCTTTGTTAAAAATACTG
>Ga0315908_10000859_pt1 | contig 23397 bp, 10 predicted proteins | sample LakEriMetagenome_12_FD_203520 | JGI IMG/M metagenome (GOLD analysis project Ga0315908, IMG submission 203520) | Freshwater fungal communities from buoy surface, Lake Erie, Ohio, United States - Buoy 4 MA124 | ecosystem: Environmental > Aquatic > Freshwater > Lake > Lake biofilm | place: USA...
TATATTTAATTATATAATAAATATTTAATTCTTATATTTATATATTTGTTAATTAAAATATAAATAAAATATTAGCAAATTTAATTTTTTTTTAATGATAATAAAATTAATAAAAATTTTTATCATAAAATTATATTATTAAAAAATTAAATAATAATATAATTAAATAATAATATAATAATATAATAATAATATAAATGATAGTGACAGAATTAGCATTCTACCTTGCGATGTTTATCTATTCAATAATTTATGATACTCGTTTCATATAAATCTACCTATGTATTCTGATAATATACTACATAATATATTTAATACTGCCTTCAAATGGGAAAATGAACAGCCTCCGTAAGAAATTATAAATAGCAAGCTGGTCAAACCTACGAGAAGGAGCAGTTCACTTCAATTATGAATTAGACTGCTCAGCAATAAAAGAATATTTAGAAGAAGCAAATAAAGATATTAGTGACCCTCTTTAGAAGATAACTTTAACACATGTGATAGTGAGAGGACTTGCTGAAACGTACTCTTAGGTATATGGAATAAATGGTCGTATATTCTGCGGCAAATTTCTTCCTTATCCATCTGTTAATATCAATGTGTTATGTGATGTTGATTAAGGCAAAGATCTAGCTATGATTTAGGTATAAAGTGCAGATAAACTCACTATTAAGTAGATTGCAGAGTATGTTAACTCTAGGGCTAATAAAATCAAGTAGAAGAAAGATTCTACTCATCAAAAATAAATGGATAATTTCAAATTCTTGCCTCCTTTTATTATCACTATCATGTTCGATATTGTTAATTTTGTATCTGTTGGAATGGGAATCAAAATTCCTAATTCAGGTATTATTATCTTCAACTACATTTATTTTTATATTATTAATTATTAATAGGGTTTTAAAGTGCTAATATTCATGGATGTGTATTAATTACAAACGTTGGAATGTTAGGTCATAACAATACATTTGCTTCACATAATATTGCTTGTAGGGTTTCTAATATCTGCACAATTAATAAATTAAAGAAAGTCCCAGCTGTTTAAGATGATAAAATTGTTATTAAAGAAATGATCAACTTAAATTTCACTGTTGACCATAGATTTATGGACGGAGGAATTAGTAAACAAATTGTATAAAATTTCGAAAAAGTTTTCCATAATCCTCAAAGTTATCACTGATATATTTATATTTTATTTAATTATTATTAATATTTTATATTTATTATTTTGATATGTAAAAATTATAAAATTTAGTAAAGAAAAAGATTATTTAAATAAGAATCAAAAATTATTTAAAGGATTATTGATACTATTTAATTAAGAATTATTTATATTCTAGTTACTTATATATTTTTATTGATTTTATTTTTTTAATTAGTTATTTTTTTAATATTTTTATAATTTTTCTGCTTTTTAAATTTAATTATTTATCAAATATTCTTATTTTTTTTTAAGTCTATAATCAATTTAATCATGCCATTCTAATTTATGGTATTATTATTTCTCTATTTAGTTTGGAGTAAGTTCTACTTTAGAATTATCAATTTTTATTAATTCTATAATGTTTTAGTTATTTTCTTTTTTTTTATAAAATTTTTAATCCTCGATGTTTTTCTATTCCAAATCTCTAATCATTTTCATTTTCTATTTTTTTTCATCTAATATATTATTTTCTTATAAATTATAATTATATATTTTCTTATCTGATTTTATTTTATTTAATAATCTTTCATTTTTTCTAATATTTATTTGCGATAATTTTTATTTAATTTATTCTACTTTTTATTCTTTTATTTTTTGTAATTTTTCTTTATTTTTTTCTTCATTTAATATCTCTTCATATCTTTAAAAAATATTTTCAATTAACTTATCTTATTTTTATTATTTATTTCATTATATTTATTATCATAATTAACTCATTTTTATACTAAATTCTTTACATTTGTGTTATTTTTCTATAAATTCTTATCTATTAAATACTGGTTTTTATTTTTTATTGTCTTTATATTAATCAGCTTTACTTTTTAACATTTATAATTATTAAATATGATCATCTAAAACCTCAATTTTTTGGAATAGTTTATTTTTTTCAGACATAATTTTTTATATTTTATCATTTAATACTTTTTTTTACATATTATCTAGCTGAATTTAACTGTTTTCTAATTGAGTTAGTAGTAAATTTTAATTATATTATTTATGTAATAAACTTGAATTATTATCTGAATTATTTATTTAATTTTTAATTTTACTATTAATGTTTTATAAATTCTCTTTCTCTTTTTTTATTATTTATTTACCTAATTTCTAAAACTTTTAATTTCTTATATGATATTCAGATAATTATTATTCAATTTAAGATTAATTATTAATAAATTCTTTTTAATTATAAATAATAGATTATTATTCTGTTTCTAAAGATTTTTAAAATTCGTGTTAATTTTAAATAAATTATTATAAATTTTCTTCTTATTTATGTATTTTATCCGATTATAATAATTCATTTTAATTTTAAATAAATTATAAAGAATTTTATTCCTATTTTTATACTAAATCTGAAGATTTATATTTATTTTAACTTTTTATTAATTATTAATCTATTTAATCTGATTAAAATAATTCATTTTAATCATATATTAATTATTATTAAAATTAATATTAAATTTATATTTAATCTGATTATAATTATTCATTTGAAAATTTTTTTTATTATTACTATTTTTCTTTTTATTTTTCTATTTAATCTAATTATGATAAATTATTTTAACCAAAAAATAATTATATTTAATTTTCTTATTATTTTTATATTTAATCTGAATTTAATTAATCATTTTAACTTTATGTTAATTATAATTAATTTTCTTCTTATTTTTCTGTTTACTGTAATTATAATAGAATTTTTTTACTTTATGTTTATTTTAATAAATTTTCTTCTTATTGTTATAATATATCTAATTATGAAAAATTATTTTGAGTTTATATTAATAATTATGAATTATCTTCTTCTTATTATTATATTTACTTAAATTATAATGATATTTATTAATTTTGGGTTAATTATTTTTAATTATAATCTTATTTTTATATTTACTAAAATTAAATTAAATCATTTTAAAATTCTATAAATTATTATTAGCTATTTTCTTATTTTATTATAGTGTCTTACTATTATTTTTCATTTTAAATAGAAATTTCTGAAATATATTAATAATTATTTTATTGCATAATATTATTATTTAAATTTGATTCATTATTATTTATTTGAATTTATATATCATTAAACTTTAAAGCATTTTCATTTATTTTTTAGCTAGATATATTCTTTGATTTAGAATAAATATTCTATAAAAATTATTTAGACAAATTTTAAATATTATATAATATCTATGAAAATGTTTTAAATTAAATATTTTTTATATCTAATTTATTAAATTTTTCTTTTATTTATTCAGAACAAATGTTAATTATTTATATTTAAGATTCATTTAATAATTAATATGTTTGTTAAATAATAAATAATTCGTCAGTTACTAAATAAAGAGTTTTAGTGTTTTTCATATTAATTAATTTTAAACTATTAATTTATACTATTTTAACCTTATTTTTATTGTTTTGGTTATGAGTAATTAATTAGTCTACAATTTATTCACTATTTGAGATATCATCAATAGCTATAATTATTTATGTCATATATTTAAATTTTGATATAATAAATAAGTTTTAATATTTTAAAAGTAAAAATATTTAATAAAATATTTTAATAAATTAAGATATAATTTTGAAATTGTATAAATTTATTTTAATTGAATTAATTATCAACACATTGTTATAAATAATATAAAGAATTATCTAGATTAATCTAGATAATTCTTAAAATATAAAAAATTAGTTAGTTGGTGATATTAAATATTTTATAATAAATATGGAAACAGAAATAACAGAGGAATAAAGATTAAAAGCAAACAAATACAAAGAAGAGGGAAATAACTATTTCAAATAAAAAAACTACATAAAAGCAATAGAATAATATACTCTTGCTATTGAAAATAATAAATCTGATGCAAGTTACTATGCTAATAGAGGATTCAGTTATTTGAATTTAAAAAAGTATAATCTTTGTATAGAAGACTGTAAACGAACTTTGGTAATTGATCCTAAATTTATAAAGGCACTAAAAAGAAAAGCAAAAGCTAACTTTTTATTAGGAAAAATAGATTAATCAATAGAAGATTATAAATAAGCATTAAAAATAGATAGGAATGATAAGGAAGTAATTTAAGAATTATTAGAAATAGAGAAAATAGAGAAAGTAGTAAAAGAAAGCAAAGATCTAATGAAATAAGATAAGTTTGGATAAGCTTATGATAAAATAGATACAGTGATCTTGAAATGCAGTGAATGTAATGAGATTATGATGGATTATATAGAATGTTGCATTAGGAACAGTAGAGTGGATTAAGGATTATAGAAATTATAGTCTCTTTAAAATGAAGCCTGTGCAAATGAATTACATTATTACTACTTGAAAGCATTAGGAGAGTATTACAATGGAAATACTGCTAATGCTAAAAAATTACTTATTAATATTCTGGAAAGAGATCCTGATAATTTAAAAAGTTAAATGCTATTAAAATAATTAAAGAAAGTAGAGAAATTCAAAGATGCAGGAAATGATTTATTAAAATAAAACAAATTAGATGAAGCAATTGAATAATACACTCTAGGACTAGAACAAGATAAATAAAATAATAATCTAAATGCAATTCTACTGTCTAATAGAGCTCTTTGTTATTTAAAGCAAAACAAACTAGAATAAGCAATGTCTGATTGTAATGACAGTATTCATCTGAATAGTAAATATGTAAAGAGTTATCATAGAAGGGCAGAAATAAAAATAAAGTAAGGTGAATTTGATTCTGCTGTTAGTGATTATCATACGATGAAGGAGTTAGATCCAACTTAAAATGTTGATGATCTTATAAGATAAGCTAATGATTAGGGAAAAAAAGCCAAAAAGAGGGATTATTATAAAATATTAGGAGTTGAAAAGAATGCCACTGATGATGAAATCAAAAAAGCTTATAGAAAGTTAGCTATTAAATATCATCCTGATAAAAATAATTAGAATGAAATGAGTAAGAAGGAGGCTGATAATAAGATCAAGGAAATCAATGCTGCTTATGAAGTATTAAAGGATAAAAAAAAGAGATAACAATTTGATATGGGAATAGATCCAGAAGATCCAGGTGGAGCTGGAGGTTTTAGTAATATTCATTACATATTTACATAATATCATATAACATAATATCTTATTTTCATATTATATTATTAAATATAATATTACTATTAAAATAAAGGTGCAGGATTTGGAGGAGTTGACCCTAGCTAAATATTTTAAATGTTCATGGGTTAAGACTTATTTGGACATGGAGGAGGCAGAACCAGGTAAGGAAGATAGGGAGGAGGTCATGGACATTCTGGATTCGAATCATTTTTCGGAGGATAGGCTGGTTAAGGAGGAGGATTTACTTTTAAATTCGGATGATTATATATATATTTATTAATTACTGTTTATTAATATTCTACTAATAATAATAATAATAATAATGAGCTACTTGGGTTATTTATAATTTTCATTTAAATTCATTATTATATACTAATAAATAAAAACAAACAATAGTGATAATATTTTTTAAAAATATTATATAAAAAAATAATAAGAATTAAAAAAATGAAGTATAAAATTCTATTTTATAACTTATTGATATTTTAATCAGTAATTATACATTGTGATTTGCCAATAAATTGTTATAATTCCTTAATAAAAGGTTTATGGAAATTCAAAATAACAGAAGGATAATTTTATTAAAATCCTATTAAAAATAACTGTGGGCATTAAATACCAGATAATGAAAAAAGTAGTTATAAATCAAAGCTTAATTTTGATAAATTTTTTGATTCAGATTGAGAATTTGAATTGGAATTAAAAGAAAATGGATAAATAAATTATCTAGATAGTAATAAGAAAAAATTCGATTAGATTTTCAAAACAGGATTTAGATTAAGAAAAATAAAACAAATTAAAGAAGAAAATATTTGGAGTATGGTTTATAATGAAGGATTTGAAATTCGATTTAGAAATATAATAATATTTGTGTTCAATGAATATATGAAAAAAGAGGAGAAATGGTTAAGTAATTGTGGTAAAACAATTTTAGGATGGTATAGAAACACAATAAATAATGAATATGGTTGTATTTAAGGATCAAAAGGAGAAGATATCATTAATGAAAATAATAATAAGGGAAATATTGTAGTATAGGGCAAAATAATACCCAGATCTTTTATTGCTCATTTTAGGTTTAAGTATACACTTAAATCTTAAATTAAATATAAAATTAAAAACACTTTCAAGTCACAAATTAAAGTTACTGCTTAATTTAAGAATCATTAGCAGTTAGTAAACAGAATTAACTCTATTGAAGGGATCTCATGGAAAGCCAGAGTTAATAGAGTTTTTGCTAATAAAACTATTTCACAAGTCAATAAATTATCAGGAAGGTATAAATAGACTAATAATAATAATAATCATAATAATAATAATAATCAATAAATAAATTAGTATGATTTATTAAATGATTAAGTAAATTAACTCTTTATTAATAATCCAGAATAATTGAAATATTTCAATTGGATGGAATAAATTAATTATTATCCTAAAGTAAGATCATAGAATGATTGTGGAAGTTGTTACATAATTTCTACTATGACAATGATAGATTTTAGATTAAAAATAAAAGATTTTAGAAAAAAGAAGTTATTCCGATTAAGCAAAAAGTAAGACAATATAAATAATAATAATAATAATAATATATAAGAGATGAGTGTATAATTTGCAATGGACTGTAATTATTATAATTAAGGATGTGATGGAGGATATTCGATGCTAGTTGGTAAATTTGGTAGTGAGTAATTTTTATTGGAAGAGAAGCATAAGAAATACATTGCTAAAAATATGAAATGTGGAGAAGGACTTAAAAATTTAGATTCTATTAAAAATGCAGTCAAAATAAAAGATTATGGTTATATTGAAGGCAGATATGGATTAAGCAATCATTATAATATTATGAAAGAGTTAAAAAATAATGGACCTCTTGTTTTAAGTTTCTCACCTGATGAAGCATTTTAGTATTATTCAGAAGGAGTTTATTAGTCTATACAGCCAGTTTAATGGTATTCTTAGAATATTCAAAGACCAGAATGGACTCTAGTTGATCATAGTATTTTGGTTTATGGTTGGGGAGAGGAACAAAATGGTATCTCATACATCATTACACTTTATTCATTATTTAATTATCATTATTATTATCATCTTCATTATTTTTATCAATTTTATCATTATTTTCATAATTATCATCATTTTTTATTATTTTTTAGGAATTAAATATTGGCTATGCTTGAATAGTTGGGGCGATGATTTTGGAATTAAGGGAAGCTTCAAAATAAAAAGAGGAGAAGACACAATGGGTATCGAAAGTAGTGCTGAATTTGTTGATCCTTATATTGTTGATGAATAATAGCTTAATTAAATAAAGGAAGATGTTAAAATATATAAAGATTACTGAATAATAAATAACAATATATTCAAATAGTTATTGATTATTTAAAATATTTATATCAATAAGTATCTCATATTGAATTATTATAATACTGCTAACACATTACTTTTAGTTGCTCCTTAATATTCTGATTGTCTTCGTTTTATAAAATATTATTTATTCTTTTTATTAAGAATGAATTGTCTTTATAATATTGCTATTTCTACTGATTTTAATTATTAAGCAGAGTTTAAATCATTAAATGGTTTAGCATTTTATTAATTTGGGATTCATCATTTTTTTTGAAAAACTAAACACTATTTTAAATATTTTAATTTTTTTTTTATTCCATTTCTACTAATTCTACTATTTTTTATTAATTTTCATTTAATCTATTTATTTTCTCATATAATCCTTATATTTTTTATTCTTTTTCCAATAAAATTCTCTCTAATATTTTAAAACTATTCCTTGATTCTTATAAAGTTTCATTTAAATTTTAAATTATTTTTATATATTGTTCTTCAGCTTATTCAATATCGTTTGCTATTTCTTAATCATTTTTTAAATTTTATTCTATTTTTTAATTAAAGTAATCCAAACCGAATTCATAATTAAGAGCCACTTTTTCAAATGTTTTTTATGTAAATTATTCAATGACAGGAATTAATTGCTAATTAAATTCTTCCAAAACTATTTTTTAAATTTAAACATCTAAATTTCCTTTTTTATTTTCTTCTTAAAACTCATTATCACTTAAACTATAAAATTCTTTTTGTCCTTTTATATTTTTTTAATTCTTCTTTTAGTGCACTATTTTTATTTCTATATCCTTTTCTTTTTTTTAAATATAATTATTTTTTCTTTTTTAATTAATTTCATTAATACTTTATTACTCAAACTAAATTTATTTATTATTATTATCATCTTATTAATCTTTAATACTTTCTTTTATACTTTCAACAAAACTATTTTCAATAATTTTATCTTCTATTTATTTATTATAAATTATAATTTAATTGTTATTTTAATTAAAATTTTTATTATATTAATAAATTTAATCTTTATTTTCCTTCATCCCTTTATTTTTATCTAAATTTTCTTATTTTTATTTTTCACATTTCTATTATTTTGAGACACATTTTTAATTTGTTTATTCAAATAAATTTTTTTGTTCTTAGTCAATTTAATAAATTATTTGAATTTAATTTTTATTATCATTCTTTTCTAAATTTAAATGATTTTATATTTCTTCTTAACTATTAATTTCATTTAATTTATTAATTTCTTTTTCTTAATATTTTTCATTTTAATTTAATTGATTAATGGAGATTTAATTTAAATTATTTTATGTTGTTTAATTATTTTAAATATTTTTCTATATGAAATTATTATTTTGCAATTAATTTAATTAAAATAATTCTAATTATTAACTTAATTTTCGATAGTTTACATTTTTTATCTCTTAATCTTCAACATTTATTTCATTTTAAAAACTCTAATTTCTTTTATAATTTTATGGATCTTTAGCTTATTCATAATTAACAAAAGAAGAAAGCTAAATTAAATTTGGCAAATTCTGTCTGAAATTTTACTAATTATCTTATTATAGAGTTTGATTATTATTAAATATTTGAGATTTAACTATTTACTAATTTTTCTAGATTAAAATAGAAGACTTAATAAAATAAATATCTATAAATGATTCATATTACATACCTATGAATAAATTATTTTAATCATTAGAATAATTTTGAATTTCAATAGATTAATTTTGAAATGAATGATCTATTAATTAGTCACTCATTAAAATTAACTGAATATCTAATATTTTAGTATTTGTCAATTAATATTATTCAATAAATATTATTTCTTTATCGATAATTTTAAAAACTAACATTACATTAGTTTTTTCGTTTTTTATATTCTATTAATGAGTTATTACTAAATAATTTTTGATTACTTAAGATTTAACACTACTTTTATAATCAGAACTTATTTAAATTTATTTTAATAATTATTCATTTTCTAATAACTTAATATCTTTTTGAGAAACTATTATATACTGATTTTTATTGCTTATTTTAAAAACATTAAAAACATTTACCAAATCTTATAAAATTATTTTTTTTTATTAAAGATTATGATTGTACAATTAAATTTAATTTTTACCCACCATTAGAAAATCATCTTAATTTAATTAAATAACCTGATTAGTTTAATTATTTATAATAAAATCTTTTAAAATATTTGATTTATCAACTTCCTGATTTAATATGAAAATAGTCTCCAAATCGTAATTATATTCTTATACAATTCCAATTTTATTTATGAATTCATAGACCAGAAGTTTTTTTTATTTATTTACCAAATAAACATATTAATTTTGAATTATAAAATCTAAAATTTCTTCTGTTAATTCTATACTTTTTTCTTGTAAACTATATATGTTAATTATTTTTAAACATTATTTATCTAAACTCAATTAGATTATTACTGCAATAAATTCTTAAGTCATGTAGAATTTTTTTACTTTTTATAGATAAATAGTGAAAAAAGGATTTATCTTTATTAAAATTTTTTGCTATTCTTAAATATCATTAAGCAATTTAATAAAATTCATTATTTATTAAATTTAAATAAATTATTAATTTCTATTATAATAATGGAGAACATAGAGGAATAAATAGATATTATAGAGCAAAAAGAATATTTGGAATAAAAATTAAAAATTTATGAATATTTATATTTGTTGGAAAATAAAAATAGCATTGAATAAGTTTATAAGCCTAATTATTCTTCTTGCAATTAAAGTGTATTTATTTTTTTAAATAATATTAGATCAATAAATTAGATCCTTTATTCATAAAATTGATGAGTAAAAAGATTTGTAAAATCAATTGAAATTAAAAAAAAATTTAAATAAAATTAATTAAATATTAGAAATCAAATAAAAAATAGACGTATCTAATAAAATAAAAATTATTTTAGAATTTATGATAATCTAAATAATTTATTATGTTTGAATTCGATTTTTTATATTAAGAAACTTTAAGTTTTATTCAAGATGCAAAAATAAATTTTGAGAATTTAAAAATAAAGATAAAGAAGCCATAATGTATAAATAATTAAAATGGAAATACTTGATATTAATAATATAAAATATAAATAAATAATAAAATAAATATATATTAAAATAATTCAACATATATCTGTTGTATGAAAAGTAAATTATTAATTATTTTTGAGATCATTTAAAAACTAGTTAATTCCTTAATTAAGAATAAGAATAGAAGAGATTAATATAGCTAATGATAGTGTTAGAATAATGATAGACATTTTTTAATGTTTCCTTACAAAATCTAAAACATAATATGAACCTATAAAAGTTCCAATGATAGTAAAAAGTGCTCCAAATAGTCCATAAGAAATGGAAATATTAGCAAAGAAAATATATTAGAAAAGACTAGACATACTTGTAATAAGGCTAATAAAAGCAATAGTGAAAGTGGTTACTAATAAATTAATCCTATAATAAGTAATAAAAATAGGTGAAAATATAACTCCTCCTCCAATTCCAAACATAGCCGAAAGTGTGCCTACTAGGAATCCAAGAGTACAGATATTAATGATAGTAGATGTGTTATGATATTTAATATCACCATTCTTGAATTAATATTGTAATCTCATCTTCTTTCTATAGTCCTTCTTCAGATGATATGAGATAAACAATACGCAAATCAAGCTAAATGGAATATAAATCACATACAATATCCAATATTCTTTAGAACAACCTTTTATTCCTATAAATGAAGATATCTTCTTGCTTCCTCGAATTAATTAAAGAATGAATAATATTGCCATATCCATTATCACATACAATACTTTCTCTATTGGAAAATTTCTCTTTTCTTATATCATTATTCTCTTCAATTCTGCTTCATCCTATTCATTCAGTTATATGCTTTAACCTTCTTCTTAATTATTATTATTAATAATATTTTATTTCTCATCTTAGCTAGTCTATACATTGATTGTACTATTCTAATCTTTCTAACTTATAGACAACTTTTGCATTTGTTCATCATCTTTCTATAACTCTATTTATTTAAGATTATTATCATGATGATTGTTATGATTATGATTATTGATCTCATTGTGATTATGATTTTAATTATCAATTCGTTCTTGTTGGAATAGCTGTTTGGTTTTTATAACAGAATGATAAAAAGTAAAAGAATTAATGATAACAAATATGAAAAGTATGATTGAACTGGGTAAGATAATTTATAGAATAACTCCTAATAGTGTTCCAATGAGAGTAGGAGTGGATAAGAGACAAATAATATCCCAATCAATGACTGGTCTATCTGCTAAAGGATGTCTATTCTTAAGAGAAATAAGGAACTTAACAACCATCGAACAGAATACTAACACCGAACTACAAGCTGAAGTGTCTGTATTATTAAAGCCTAAACAGTAAATCATCAATGGTTATATTAAAACTCCTCCTCCACTTCCACTTATTGATGCTATCAAACCTATTAACAATACTAATATCAAGTAAATTATGTCTCGCATGTTTGTCTTTATAAAAAAGTTCTTTGGTTAGCAAATTTTATTTGTGCATTCATAGTTGTATGTACAGTCTTAATCTATTTTACATTTTTATTATTGTGATGATTATATTGTTAAACTTATCACACTTAAAAATTGTACTATAATTCTTATTTTTTATTTATTTATTCTCATCTTTTCTTTATTTATTAATTTCATATCTGTATAATCTTACTTATATACTTCTATCTTTATTCATTAATACGCATTAATAATAATTCTAATTTAATATATTAATTAATCAATATATATATTTTAAATTAATTAATATGACTCACTTATTTTAATTTTAATTAAGTTTTTTTTATCTAATAACCATGATTTTGAATATAATAGAAGGTACAATATTTCTTAAAAAAATAGCAAGTCTAGCTTATATCTAATTATCAATAATGACTTCAGACTATTGATTATAAATGGCTAAATAATAATAATAATTAATAATGACCTTAAAAAAATAAAGAAGAAAACTATTGTAGAGTCATTGAATTTTAGATTTATGATTTGTTAGAATGATTAATTAATTTGTGTGCTTTATCTGCAAATGGTGTTTAAACATAACCAGGCATAATATTAGTGATAATAAATTGATTTGGATAATTAGCCTATAAATCAACTCTTAGACTATCAAAATAACCAATAATAGCATGTTTAGACGCACAATATACTGCTCTTTAGCCTATTCCAAACTTACCTTAAACACTGGAAATATTTACAATATGTAATTATTTATTACTCTTCAGACTATTCTTTATCATCAATCTTGATACTACAACATGACTCATAAAATTCACACTCATCACTTCCTCTTCAAATTATAATGAACAATCTAGTCCTCCTTCTCTTACTCCCATCCCAGCATTGTTCACTAAAATATCCACTTCTTATCCATTTAAATATTCATGAATTGTCTTTTCAACTTTTTAACTATCTTTAAAGTCAATTATTAATATTTCTATTTTATCTTTCTCTTAACTTTATACTCTTTATAATTCTTATTTGTTTCTACCTGTTATTATTACTTTTTTAGCTTATCTTTTTAAAAAATCATATGTTAGTTATTCTCCTATTCCTGAACTTCCACCTGTTATCATTATTGTCTTATCTTTAAACTAAACATTTTTTTTATTTTTAAATAACCTTTAAAATAGAATTATCAAAAAAAAAGAAGCAATTAATGAGTAAAACCAGAATTCAAAAAAAAATAACATAATAAATAAAATTATTATATATAAATGGTAATAATAATAAAATAAAATTTAAATTAATTTGAAATATAGATGGATTATGATAATAAATCTATAAATAATCTTGCAGCAAAAACACTTTATAAAATAATTTTAGTTGGAGATGCAAATGTTGGAAAATCATGTCTACTTTCAAGGTATACAAAGGATGAATATAAATAAAACTACAATATAACAATAGGAGTAGAGTTCTCTTCAAAAACTCTAGAAATTAACAATAAAGCAGTAAAATTACAAATATGGGATACAGTAAAATATAAATAAATAATATATAAATTTTGATAGGCAGGATAAGAAGCATTCAGAAGCATAATTGGTAGTTTTTATAGAAATTCATAAGCAGTTCTTTTAATATATGACATATCAAAGTAGATAATAATAATAATAATATAAAAATAGCTTATAATCATTTAAAAAGATATAAAACTGGTTAAAGGAAGTCAATTAGTATTGTCCAGATAGAGTAATTTTAGTACTGATTGGGAATAAGTGTGATCTGAAAGAACGATAAGTGTCTTATTAGGAAGGAGAAGATCTCAAAAACTAAAACAAAATGAATCTTTTCTTTGAACTCAGTGCATTTACAGGAGATAACATCAATGAAGCTTTTTATCAAACAACTAAACTTATTATGGAACTTCAAAACAAAAGTAGTCATATTGTTTCCCAAGATAACGTTGTTAAGTTTCTTGACTAAGAATAGCAAAAATCTAAATGCAACTCTTGTATTTTTTGCTGATAATATATTCAAAATCTTCATTCATTTTTTATCAATTTTTTTTTCTTATTATTATCAAAATATTATCATTATTATTATTTCTATATTTTTATAATTTTTTATATATATTTATTATTATCAAAAATATATTTATTTATTTTATTATAAAAATTTTTATTCTTTTCAATATATTTATTATTATTATCATATCTTATAATTATATTTTAAACTAGTAAATAATAATCATGGCTAAAAAATTTTTTTCATTAGGTCCCAGCCTATATTCCTTACAAAAGTAGAACAGAAAAGGGCATAAGAACGAAATAGCATTTTCAGTTTTAGCTGTACTTGCTTATCATCATTTCTTTTATAATCCTGCTAAAGCGAATCTATAATTAAGATAAACTGAATCTAGACTATGGACTGATGCTAAAACTTTGACAGGAAATTCTTTTTCTATCCAGTTGTGATTCATAACCATAATAATAATAATAATAATAATAATAATAATAACAACAACAATAATAATAATATTAAAATAAAATATAATCTTCATTTAATTAAGGTTTAATTTAATCTTCCTAAAATAGCTTACTTCATTCTTTCAACATCTTTAGATCCTGGATATTCAGTACTCTTCACACAAATATTATCTACAATTGTTTACCATTTATTCTCATCCTAATCAATTAATATATTTTAATTACTGTTTTTTTATTATATTGTTCTAACAACTGCTATTGTTTTAATCGATTTTATTATCTCTTTTAATCTAAATTCCCTTTTTATTTAACTTGCCACTCTTGTAAATCATATTAAGCTTAGTTTCTTAATTCCTACTTTCTAATTTATTCACTTTATATTTTTTGTTGTATTTAATTAGATATTAATTCTTCATTTTATTTAAAAAGTCTTTATCTTTCCTATAATTTTGGATCCTGTTTTTAATCATAAATCTATTAAAAGTCTAATATAGTTAATTTATAATATAAGTATGATTTATTATTTAAAAGTAAATATCAGTACTTAATTATTATTGATTTTGATTTTATTCAATATTTTGATAATGATTAGATTATTCAAAAGTATCGAAAGCAAGGTTAGAATTTTCCTACTAATAATTAGTATATAGTTGAGTAGTTTATTAACTTTCATTATTATAAACTTCGTCAAAGTAATCTGCCATTCTTCTTAATTATATCTATTTATAAATTATAAAAATACAAATAAATATTAATATAAATAAAATAAATAACTTAAATAATGTATATGAAATAAATATTAGAAAGATAAAAAGCATAATATAGATATGTATTCATTTTTCTCCAACTGGTAATTTAGCTTAAGCCTATTACTTCTTGGACAACTTAGCTAACTATTATCCCTTATTAGTTTCCTTCTTAACATCAACCTATTTCTCTTCTGCGAACATCTCAATATGACATGGATTATTCATAAAAGGATTAATTCTACCATGAGCTCTGTAAGTCCTTCTCCTTCCCTTAGGAGCTTAATTGACTTAACAATGAGTAATATTCAGTTTACTAGCTTCCAGTCCCTTAACAGTTGCATTGGACTCTAAATTGTTCAACATTCCCAATATAATATTCACACTCTTCTCTGGCCATCTTCCTTAATTCAATCCGAATTCTTTTGCTTATCCAGTTCTACCGACTGCTCCATTGAATCTAACAAAAGGCACACATCTTTTGTGGTTAAGAACATCTTTTAAGTATTGTTTAGCTTTTACTAAATTCATTCCTCTGATTGTGTTTGCAACTTACCAAGTATTTTTGAAATGTACTCTAATGTCTACTGCTGCTGATTTTGCTGCTTTTTTAGCTAAAATAGGTTCTCTTGCGTATTTTACCATTTCTAATTTTAATATTTTTTTAATATTTTATAAATTTCAAATAGATATTTTTATCTTTTTTATTCAAAAACCTTTTATATTTTATATTCTTGTACAGTATATTTTATATTCTTTATTACTATTTTATAAAAATACTTAAATTATTTTTATAATTTATAAATCTCATTTTATAAATTTTATAAATGATAGAAAAATTTATTTGAGTATTTTAATAGTGTATTTAATTAAAAATATAATTTAGTTTATAGAAATGATATTCGAAGAATAAGATATTTTTCAAGAATATTTCATTATAAAATATAACAATTTGAATATTACAGATTAAAAGATATAAGAGAAGAAATTTTAAATCATTAATATGTTGATAAAGAAAAAATAATAAAAGAAAGAGAAAACAATTAAAATCAATAATGGAAATGGGTTTTTCACCTTAAACCGTAAAATCAATAAAAGTTTGGAAGATTTTGGAAACCAAAAATCAAATGATTATAAATATAATAAATTATTACGATAATAATAATAAAAAAATATATTATAAAATGAGAGATAGATAAAAAAAAAGTAAAATAAATTTAATAAAATCTAGAAAAAAATTAAACTGAGACAGAAACTTCAGATTAATTTTCTGAGATAGAAAAAAAAGATACTAAAGTAAATAAATTTAATTATTGTAGTAAATAAATAAGGATAATGTAAAATAAGAATTGATAAATATAATAAGTGAAGAAAAGCCTCAATAGTCAAAGTAATAATAAATAATAATAAAATTTATAATAAATAATGAGAATAATAATTATCAATATTGATATGATAATAATTATAAAAATATAAAAATAATAATAATAGTCCTGTATAAAGAACAATCTGGACAATTAATCTGTTGATAGCGTTTTTTTTCATCATGGCATTAGGACACTTCTACTGCTTGATTTTGATTTTCTTAATCAGTTTGTAAATGTACAGCGAAATAATATCTCTAAGGAGAAAAGCACTCAAAGATTCTCAAGTTCCAATGAGTTAATTTCTAAACTGGTACTTTTTTTTGATTGGAGTATTTTTCTTTTATGGAAAATTGATACAGTTAAAATTAAGCTATGAAATAACGATTAATAATTTATTGCAGCAACTTCTAAAGTATCACAACCTTGTTAGCTTCATGCTCTGGATTTTTGGATTCTTAGTTTTTATCCTAACTTTGAAGAGAGGTAATAATAATAAATAATATTAAATATAAATAAATAGGATACTATTTATATCAATTCACTCAATTTGGATTTAGTCATATAACTTTGTTTCTGATTGTAGGTCAAGTGACTTCCATTGGAATGAACCTATACTCTGGCCTAATTTGGTTTATCTTCCCTTGTATGCTAGTAATTGTAAATGATATTTTTGCCTACATTTGGGGCAAACTATTTGGCAAGACTCAACTCATAGAAATATCTCCTAAAAAGACATGGGAAGGTTTTATAGGAGGAGCCTTATCAACCCTTTGCTTTGGAATAATAACAGCCTATTTCTTCCAATAATATTAATCGTTTGTATGTCCCTAATAATAAATCATATTTACTCCCTTCTAATCTCTCAAATGTACTCCTAACCTAGTCTTCACATAGAAAACTTATTTTTCTTTCCCTCCTTTCCTTACTAATCTGACAGGTATTAGTTAAATTGGACTTACTGAATTCCAAATGCATTCATTAGTTCTCTCTATTTTTGCGAGTGTCATTGCTCCTTTTGGAGGATTCTTTGCTTCTGGCTTTAAAAGGGCAATTAAGGTTAAGGATTTCGCAGATATCATTCCTGGACATGGAGGACTCACTGATAGAATGGATTGCTAAATATTGATGGGCATGTTTAGTTATCTCTACATTCATTAAGTTATTCTTTCTAATGTAACTAATGACACTCTTGCTAATTATCTATATCAGTTAAATACTGATCAATAGTTAGTTTTGTTTTAAGAATTGCGCAAAATACTTCTCACTAAAAATGCATTGCCTATTTGATATTAATCTTATTTTTATTTTCTCTTTTTTCTTAAAACAATTAATCATATTGTTAATAACTTATATAATTTATAATAATAATAATTAATTAATTAATAAATAAATAAAAATTTTACTAATAATACCCAAGGTTAGACTTGAACTAACGACCTTCATCGAATTTGCCAAACTGAATAAATGATGTTGCTCTTTCCTACTGAGCTACTTGGGTTATTTATAATTTTCATTTAAATTAATTATTATATACTGTCAAAAACAGTACTTAGTGCAAAGCCTGCCAACTTCCGAACGCATACTATTCTCATATCAATCTGGAGTGCCATACCTTATCTCCATTCATAACAAGTTAACAGATTCAGCTCCACCAAATCCTTCCCACTCTATAGGCCATAGCAAGAAAACAAATCCACTACAAATCAAGCCAACCATACAATCAATGATCCATTATATATATAAATAATTTCGTAAAAAAAAATTAAAACATTAAATAATAGTTTTATAATTATAAATTTTAAATATTATTTATCATAAATAATTTATATATTTTTATTATTTAAAATATTTTTATACATAAATATATTATATTAAAAAATTATTTTTAATTTTTTTTAATAAGTTCTAAATAACCAAACAATTTAATTAAAATTTTTAATAAATAATTTAAATTATTTAAGAGTAAAGGGAAAATATGTTTCAAATATTTAATGAATCACTTTATTCAAGATTGTTATTATTGTTTGCCATTCTACCAAAATTATTCTTAATTCTTTCCATTAACATCTGTGAAAATTCCTTTACCATTTTTCTGATTATTTTTCCATTCCCCTTCATATTTATCTCCATCTTTGAATTTATAAAATAATAAAATTTACTTTTAAAAATCATTATTCCTTTTACTTCTTGTTTATTATCTTTCTATTCCCCTTCATATTTATCTCCATCTTTGAATTTATTAAATATATTAATTTACCAAATGTAGTTATTATTCCTTTACCATTTTTCTTATCATTTAATATTTATCCTCAGTTATTTATTTATTTTTTTATTATTTTGAATTTTAATTTATCTAATCCATTTAATTTATTTATTCTTAATTTTTCTAATATTTTATTTTTTCTTTTTCTTTTCCTTAATCTATTAAATCTTATTTTTTATTTATTTCTATAAAATCTTAATCCATGTTTTATTATTTTATTTTTTATTATTCTATTTATAATTATAAAATATAAATTATTTATTCCATTTTATTTATCTATTTTTCATAATTTTCATTTATTATTTTTTATTTTTCTTATTCTTCATTTTTTTCTTATTATTTATATATTATTAATCTAATTACTAATTTAATTTTTCAATTGCTTATTTCAATGTATTAATCAATTTTCCGTTATTTTCATTTGTCATTTTTTTGTATTTTTAATTCTTAATCTTGTTTATCTACTGTTTGAAATAATTCTTCAATTTATTAATTTATTGTTTTTTACATTTTTTATTAAAATTTATAATTTAAATAATCATAGTTTTATAAATATTCAATATTTTTATGTATATTTTTTTTTAAATATTTTTATAAATATTTATATTAATTATTGATATATTATATTTGACAAAAATACTTTATCAAATTTGATTAATTTAAAATAATAAAATATTAATGATTTTAAATTTTAAATAAATTTTACTAAATTATAATTAATAATAAAATAATTAAAATATAAGAAAAAAATATTAATTTGATTAAAATTATTAAATAATCATTTTTTATTCTATTAGTTATTTTTTATTATAAAATCTTATTGATTCCTATATTAGAAATATAGTTGATTAATAATTCTGAAATATAAAATTAATTTTCATAATTAACTAATGAATTCTAAAAAATCTTTTTTCTAGAATTCAATAAGATTTTTAGTCAAAATATATTTAAATGTCTAATATGATATTTTAAATAATATATTATATTTTTATAAAAATTATCATTCTAATATATTTTTATGATTACTATCTAAGGAAGGGAGTCTTATTTTTTTTGATTGAGACATTTATCTTTAATTATATTTTATTTAATTGATTTATTAATAATAATATGATAATTTAATATTATTAAAGGTATTTATTTTTAATATATTTTACTTTTTTATATCTATATTTTTTTATAATTTTTTATTAATAATAATATTATTAGCTGAATTCTTATTTTTTTATTATTACTATTCTTATTAATTTTATTTGTTTCTAATAATTCCTAAAGATTTGCTTTAAAATCTATTTTTTAAAACAAATTAATTTTATAAATTTTTAATTCAATTTACATTTATTTATTATAGTTTTAATTCAGGATTAATTTCTTTTAAATTTCTATTTAAATTTAATAAAGATTAATAATCAATATTATGCACTTTTTATTTTCGCTCTGATATTTATTAATTTTTATAATAACTAAATTAAATAAAAATTTTATATCAATTCCTAAGATGATTTTTATTTAAATTTATAAATATTAAAAATCTTTATAAAATAATAAAATTCCAAATTCGAAGAGTGAGAGGATTATAACAGAATTTATATATTCTTATATAATTTACTTTTTTTATGTGATATTTATTGATTTCTAACTCTAATTATCTCTTACTATGTCTAAGAATAAATTTAATTTCTTAGAAACCTAAATATTATTTTTTTGATTCAAATCAATTCTAAGTTATTAATTAACTAAATTTTCTATCTTTTTTTTAAATTTATTATTTTTAAGTTAGTTATTTTAAAAAATATCCAAAGTCAATTGATAATTAAATAATTATTATTTTCATTTTTAATGCTATTTTAATTTTTTATTATAATTTATTTCTATCTTATTTTATTTGTCTTATTATATATCATTTTCATAATAATCAATTTAACTATTATTTTATTATTTACTGAATATTGGATTTTCATTCAAATTTTCTTCAGATTTAATAAATAATATTTAATTTTAAATATTTTCTTTTTAAAAAAATTATTATTTTACATTTTAGATATTTTTTTTTAAATTATTCCATTTCTATTTCCCTATTTTATTTCAATTTATCTAATCATGAAATACAATTAAAGAATTATCAAAGCTTGTATTTTTCAATTTTAAGTATTTGCTTTTAATTTAATAAACCAAATTATATTATTTTATTAGTAAAATTAAAGTCTAAAAAATATCTTAAATATTTTGATTAAATTGTTTATAAATATTTTAACTATATTCCTAATAATTTTTTATAATAAAATAAATATAATATTTATGTTATTAATTAGAGTGTTCTTTATTTTTATTAATATTTATTATATTTTAAAAAATTTTGTTTATTTTAATCAAAAACTAAATTAATTCTTCTTTTTATCCAAAATAATTTATAATAATATCATTTCCAAAATAATTTAAAAAGTCCTCTATATCTTTCTACTTTCCAGGATATAATTATATAAAATGATCAAATATAATTTATTTATTTTTATTTTTATAATTATCATTTTATAATTTTAATTATTATTAATTTTAAAATTAATTTTTATTTTATTATAATAATTTATTTTTTAAATATAAGTTTTAATTTTATTGAACTATATAAATGGATTTTTATTTTAATTTAAAAAATTTGTTTTCTTCTTATAATAAATTTATTTTAAAAATTTTTATAATACCTTCAATTCTTTAAATTAAATAACTAATTTTTTCTAAAAATGAATTAATATGAATATAAATTTAAAATGAAATATTGTTATTCTAAAGAAAATTCTATTCATATTTTTAAAATATTACATTTTAATAATTTATATCTTAAAATATTACATTTTAATAATTTATATCTTAAAATATTACAGATTTATTATCATAAAAATTTTCATTAAACATCTATTGATCTAAAATATTAAAATTTATTTATAAAAAAAATTTATCCTTTTAGTATTCTAAAATAATTTAATTTAATTTTTCTAATTGATTATAATATTCTATTTTTATTTTTTGCAAATAATCATATTAATTTTAATAACTTGTATCATAAATTTTTTATTTTTTATAAAAATTTATAATATTTTTTGTTAATATACTAAGTTTTGTATATTTCAAAAAATAAAAAATCTTACTGTGTGAACTCTCTTTCTTTAATGGTTAAATTTATTCTTTAAATAAATTGTAATTTTTTTTTAAATTTTAAATCATATTGTTCGGAGAATTGCAATCATTTTTTTTTAATCTATAAAATTTTTTAATTTAAATTTTGGAAAAAATTCGATTTTTATTTAATAATTAAATATTTTGATTTCTATTTAAATTTATTTTTTTTTCATTTTGATAATTTTATTCTTTTTTATCTTCATTTTAAAATGAAATAGAATCATCATCTGACTATTTTATATCATTTGTATAATCATAATTTATTTTTTTGATATAATTATTATTAATATAATCAAAAAATTATATTATTTAAATTATATCAGTACTTTTAAATTTATTTTATATCTTGTTTTCTATTAAATTAGTGAGTTATGAAATTTTAATGTCTGATTATTATACTTTTTCCTATAATATTTAAAATTGTTCTTCTTAATTTTATAATATATTAAAATATATAATATTTTAATTCTGATTTTTTTCAACCTAATCAATATAATTTTAAGAAATAGATTTATTGATTTAATTAGAATTTTTATAAAATAAATCTAAATATTATTTTTTAGTTTTTATTTAATCAATTGTTAATTTTTATTATACTAATTAATCATTTATATTTTAAAATTATTTTTCAAATTATATTAAATATAAATTTAATTCATTAATTTTAGATTAAATAATTTTATTTTCTTCAATTAATGACTATTACATGGAATTATATTATAAAAATAATAGTTATTGTTATTAAATTTATTTTTCATTATATTAAGTATTTTGAATTAAATTCTACTATTAATTTTTTTCTTTTGTTTTTAAATAAATTTTTTCCTATAATTGTTTAATATATTTGTTTTTTTTTTAATTTTAATGATTTAATTAGTGAATTATTTAAATAAATTAAACTTGATTTTCTTTTTTATGTTAAAAAATTAAATCTTTTTCTATCTTTAATTCAAACTCTTAAATATATTTAGAGATAAATTATTATTGCGATTAGTTTTGATGATTAATTGTAATCATATATTAAATAATATAAAATATAGTATATGAATATTTATGAATTAATAAATGATATTATTGATCAGAATTTGAGATCATGGACTCTGGTTTAGTTGCTCAATCTAAATCTACTAGAGAGATACTACTTCATCAACTCCTATTTTTCGATATTCTTGATGAGAACAGCA
>Ga0315908_10000861_pt1 | contig 23376 bp, 43 predicted proteins | sample LakEriMetagenome_12_FD_203520 | JGI IMG/M metagenome (GOLD analysis project Ga0315908, IMG submission 203520) | Freshwater fungal communities from buoy surface, Lake Erie, Ohio, United States - Buoy 4 MA124 | ecosystem: Environmental > Aquatic > Freshwater > Lake > Lake biofilm | place: USA...
CATTTGAAGCCGGCATGACCCAGCTATGGACAGGAAACCCCACTTGGCTGGAGGCTGTCCAGAGGCAGTCCCACCCCAAAACACATGACCTGGGCACTAGCATGGTAGATGGTGGAGGGTGATGTTCCCCTCTTGACCCTAGGTGCCCCCATGCACAGGCAACCTACTGGGACTTTCAGCCAGGGAAACAGAGGTCATGGGGGGAGGAGGGGGCTGGCTAAGCATGTGCATGAGGTTGTAGTCTAAACCCTAAACCCGCGAACCCTAAACCCGCGAACCCTAAGCCGCGAACCCTAACTCGCAACCCTAATTTGCAACCCTAACAAAAATAATAAAATTTCGATTTAGGGTTTAAGGTTTTTCACTTAGGGTTTAGATTTTCTCACTTAGGGTTTAGGGTTTCCCACTTAGGGTTTAGGATTTCTCACTTGGGGTTTAGGGTTTTTTACTTAGGCTTAATTTTGTTAGGGGGTTCCTTACATCAATATTGCTGGCATCAAAACATTTTTGGCCCCACTTGGGCCTAGGCCCCGATCGAATGCCCTGGTGCAGCACATGCATTGCAAAATTTAGTCCCTGGTTGGGCCTAGGCCCCAATCGAATGGCCGGTTGCAGCACATGCAATACAAAATTTAGTCCCTTGTTGGGCCTAGGCCCCGATCGAATGCCCGGTTGCAGCACCTGCAATACAAAATTCAGTCCCTGGTTGGGCCTAAGCCCCGATCGAATGCCCGGTTGCAGTACATCCAATACGAAATTTAGTGCCTGGTTGGACCTAGGCATCAATTGAATGCCCGGTTGCAGTACATGCAATACCACATAACTTGATCATTGGTTGGGGATAGGCCCTGTCTATGGCCCAATGGCAGTACGGGCTTAAAAAATAGCAGAGGCAGTTAGAGGGAGCTTAATAATTTACAACGGCATGAATACATATGCAAAAACTCCAGCAACATGTATAACTCAAATACAGGTCAATATCGGAGTTATCTTGGTCTTGCCTTGCATAGTTCCATGCGGCCCCCGCATGCCACTTGGGGTCTGTGCAACATAGTGTTGTCAACAATAGCTTGGCATGTCTTCCAAGATTTAGATTATATGCATCCCTAGCTATCAAGTACGGTCGCCGATCATGTAGCGGCAACGTTGCTGAAAACTGCCAAAAACCTGAAAAAAAGGCAAAACGATCTTCGTAGTTAAACATATTGCAAGGTGGCGTGCAACTGACTCTGAAACATGTATGAAAAAAATTCTCGCAATGATCAGAGTTGTCTTAGAGTTTTTACAAAATGTTCGGCACAGCTCATGCGCGCCGCCTTGGGTCCATGCATCTTAATGCTGTTTGCAATATATTGATAGTTTCACATGGTCATTTGTATCCATAGCCATCGAGCGCTACCGCCAAGCACAATGCGGCTACGCTGCTCAATACGACAAAACAAAGTCAAAATGAGCTCGGTAAATCATCTTTGCATTGTATCATGGTAAATATATCAAACAACATACATGACAACAACTCTGGTAATTATCGGAGTCATCGTGGACTTTTTACGCATTGTTTGGCACGGCACCCGCGCCCCATTCCAAGTCAGTGCACCTGAATGTTGCTTGCAATGCATACACATGACTGATGGAGTTATCTGGGTCCATAGACATCGAGCGCTATCGTCAATCACAAACCAGCAACGTTGCTCAAACCGACACAAATTACAGAAAAGTCGAGATGACCTCAGTAACTCACCACATCACTGTATCATGTGCAGCAGACGACGCAACATATATGGCAGAAATTGTGGTAGTTATCAGAGTCGTCTTGGACTTTTCATGAACTGTTTTGCACAGGGCTTGCATGCCACTTTGGGTCCGTGCAACTGATACTTGTCACCAACACAGCTGTCCTGGGTCTTGTGCATCCCTGAGCACAGCTTCCAGCGTCTGTGCATGTACTGCTGAACACGCTTGGTCCTAGCCCATTCGACTGCAGGGCAGCTGAGTGGCAGCCCTATCGGTGCTGTGCGTGATCCCCCGCCCCGCCTACTGATAGAGCAGCCCGTCCTGCGCTGGCACCGCCACCCCGCCCAGTCTCTGGGCTGGCATCCCATGGATCCCTTGACACTCCTCTAAGCCATGTGCAATCGTTGCTGAGCACGCTTGATCCCACCCCTTTGACTGCCGGGCAGCTGAGTGGCGGCCGGTTCGGGGCGGGGGGGGGGGGGGGGGGGGGGGGGGGGGGGGGGGGGGGGGGGGGGGGGGGGGGGGGGGGGGGGGGGGGGGGGCGTGGGGCGGCGGGTTGGGGGCGCCCCCCCCCCCCCCCCCGCCCACCCATGCCGGCGGTGTTCCGCAACAACGATTCTACCTGTCACCTTACACTCACTCACCACACACCCTGCTTATGCAGCAGGTCATCTCACAGCAAGCGCACACAAAGCTTAGGCGGCACGCCCGCTAGAGGCCAAGTTGTCAAATCCATCGGCGGCTGTGGCCGGCGTGCCGGCCCGCTCGACGGCAAACGCTGCGAATGGGTCATCACTCGCTGCCTCGCCTGCTGCAGTTGCGGCTGCTGCGCCTGTTGCTGCCGTTGCTGATGCCTGGAGTGGCATGAGCTGCTGTCGCTGACCATCAATGATGCTGCCGCTTGCCGCCTTGATGTACCCTGCGGGCTGGTGGTCTGCGCCATGCCGGTCCGACCCCCCTGCCAGCGCTGCGGGCGCCTTGCTGCTGCAGGAGTTCAGCGCCAGGCCCTGCTTGGGCTGAGGCGGCAGCGGCAAGGGCCCCAGTGCCGCTGCGGGAGCTGGCGCAGCGCCAAAGGCGCTGCCTGTCTGCCCCGCCATGGCTGTCAGCGAGGTCCGCAGCGCTGCCAGCTTCAGTTTGGTTGCTTGCCCCAGGGCAGCGCCCGACGACAAGCCGCCACCGCTGGCGCGGGCGCCGCCGCCGTCCGCGCTGACAGCTGCAGGGATGTGAGCGTGCACCTTGTGAGCCGGCGGGGCAGCCGCCGCTCTGAGTTCGGCATGCGGCTGACCGCTGACAGGTCGCTGCGGCATCCTCGCTCGCTCCGGCGATGCTGCCGGGCTGTGGCCGTGATCCGAGTCTGACGCCAGATCAATCATGGGCCCCGGACTCGCATGCCGGGGCTCCAGCTGCTGCTGCTGCTGCTGCTGCTGCTGCTGCTGCTGTTGGGGCACTGGGCCGCTGAGGCGAGCCAAGTTGGGCGCGCTCTTGCTGGACATGCCGCTGAAGCTGCCTGCCAGGCCGTTCAGGCTGTTGCTGCTGCTGTTGCGGCTGAAGCGCCCCGCAGTCGTCGACTCAGCCCGTGAGGCGAGCTGCAGTGGCGGTGCAAGCGGCAGGCCTGTCTTGGTGAGCTTGCCGCCCAGGCGACAAACGAACAACAGTGGTTGGTGGTGGATTGCAGGCAGGCTCGCTGCCCGCCCTCCTGACGCCAGCGCATTGCTGCAGGCAGAGCCTCCGCCTGCAGGCGACAACAGTGTGCCGACACGCACGCACGCCATGTGGTGTGCTGGCTGCACAGGCTGGCAGCGTGGTGCCTGCTCCACTGGCGGGCATGGCAGCTCAGCCAGGGCGGGTCACCTGCAGCTCCGCCTCTGCCTCCTCCTCCTCGTCGTTGGCAAAGAAGGAGGACGGGTCAAAGTTGCTGCAGGCCATGGCGCTGGCGGCGCTTCCGACCGATGCCGCCAGGTGGCCGCTGCTGGTCCGCTCCAAAATGCTCGCTACACACAGCATGGGACACACACCAGGCTGGTGTGAGCGTGTGGACATCACTTGCCTGCCCCGCCTGCAGCTACACAGCAGCCCACATACTGAGCACGCAGCAGCAGCAGCACCGCTCACTCACTCAGTGAGCTGGCGCTGGCTGCAAAGTCCTTGGCCAGCTGTGCTGCCCTGCTCAGCGTGGTGTCCACGCTCTCTGCCCGGCGGTGCTTCTGCACGAAAGCCTGCCACATCATGCAAGGGCGGATTTGTGGGTCACATGATGGTGATGTGCAGCATCACAGCCCCCAAGCAGTGTCATGAGGGGGGCAGCTACACACAGCGTAACACAACAGCCCGCCCCTGACCCCAGCCCCCACCTGGGCAATGGCAGCAGACCCCAGGCAGCAAATCGCAGCACCACCTTCCCAAGCGCCGCTCACCTGAAACTTGGACATGGTGCTGCGCACACCACGCTCCAGGCGGGACGCCAGGCGGCGCGACTTGTTGTCCATGTAGGACTCAACGCGGCGCTCAAACGTGTCACCTGCAGGTCAGCAGCCATGCCAGGGATCCTTGATGAATGCATGCCACCCAGCGTGACGGAATGCACAAGGCAGGCAGCACGCCTGATGGCAGCCATCCAGCGGCAGCATTGGGCGGCCAGTGATTGTCGCACCTGCAGCCTCCAGGCTGCCTGCTGCTGCCATGGCGAGCCGTTCTTGCACAAACTGCTCATACATCTGGCTCTGCCGGAAGTCTGACAGGAACAGGCGAGCCCGCTCGTTCAGCCTGCGTCAGAAGTCACAGCACATGTGCAGACCAGTCACATCAGCGGCAGCAAACCTGCATCAGCACTGCAAGGCCATGATGCACCAGCACAGTGCACCCCAGAGCTGGCTGGCCGCTGACTGGCCGCTGATGACTGGCCGCTGATGACTGGCCGCTGGTGACTGGCCACTGACTGCCCACCTGTGCGACGCCACCAGTCCCGCGTGATCAAAGTACAGCCCGCTGCCCTTCAGCGTATTGTCCTGAGAGCTGTCCGGCAATGCACGCCTGCTGCTGCCCGCAGCTGCGTTGCGTGGGCTGGGCTGGGCGCTGGCGGGTCGCTGCTGCTGCTGCTGCTGGTTTGCTGCAGCAAGCAGCACTGCTTCATCAAAGATGAAGGTGCGGTAGTTGCCCAGCAGCTTCAAGTACCAGCCGTGCATGATACCTGCACAGACAGGATTGCATGCATTTCAAGTGTCAGGGAGCACACCCAACCTGCCCCTCCCTCAACCACAATCATGCGCAGTCGTGTGCAGTCAAGAACCCCAGCGCAATACCGGCGGTGCCATCTGGCTCAGGTAAGCCCTTGGCACACCCCAGGCATGAGAGCGCACTTGCGATCAGGGGGTTGCTCTCGTGCTCAGTGGGGCTGCGCATCAGGCTGTGAGCCGCTGCCAGCGCTGCCTCCAGGTTTTCCCGCCAGGGCAGGCTGCGTGCGTCGTCGTACAGGGAGCCCGGAGCTGGCTCGCACTTGCCCAGGTCCAGGTCGATCATGGTCACCTGCGCGGCATCGTCACCAGCACCAGCTGTTGGTGGGGGCTGCAGCGTGAGCTGCCAAGCCAGCTAGGCGCCGTCCACCTGCCAGCGCAGGCTGCTGGCGTGCGTGCGCACCTCGTCCATGGGAATCCCCTTCAGTGAGGGCAGCAGCTGCGCAGGCAAGCCGATCAGAAACGGCATCGGTGCCGTGAGGTAATCCTTGAAGCTGCGAGGCAGCAGCGGCAGGTAGATGTGGTGCCACCTGCAGGCAGATGGAGGCAGGGTCTCAGCGGCGATGCCGGCTGAACAGGAGGAGAACAACCCAAGCGCGGCTGGCAACTACATCAGGCGATTCTGCAGCACTGCACCGCGGCCACATGCAGCTGAGCCTGCAGCATCCGCAGCCGCTGCAATATGCTCACTTGAAGGGGTGCAGCAGCGCTGCAGCGGCCGCCACTGCCGCGGACACCATGTCCCGTGACTGGCCGACCACTATCACCCGCCGCTCTTTGAGCAGGCTGGCGATGAGGGTGACCATGGCGGGCGTCGGCACGTGCCACAGCAGGCGCGCCAGCGACACGCCAGCATTCAGACGCCCGTTGCCACAGTCAGGTGGTATCTGCAGCTCCACCAGCTCCGGTGTACTGCACACAGCACGCAGGGTGGTGGTGTGAGGAGGCAGAGCCAAGGATGATGCGTGGCAGAGGTGGGTGGCTGGGCAGGGCAGCCTGCTGGCCACCAAACAGCGCTCATCGCCATCAAGCACGCCTTGCTCAGCGCTCACCACCTCAGACTGTCAGCTGACACATTGCCGCTCGCCCCAATGTACTTGGGTGGGCTCACGGAGACTGGGGTGGGCATGGCAGGCACGGGCACGCTGCAGCCAGACAGCGCCGCGCGGTGGCTGTGGGCGGCCGGAGCACGCGCAGCGGCTGGACTGCTGCACACAACCCAGACCCCGCGCTGTGAGGCACGCATGTGACCTGTTGTAGGCCAGGCAGCTGCCTGGAGACTGCCTGGTCCTCCCACCTGATGACGGTGCCCAGCGGTGGCTCCGCTGCCAGCTGCTCGCCCAATGCCTCCAGGAAGCGCGCTGCTGGGCAGGTTGGCGGCAGGCGCTTGTTCTCCTGATCCAGCAGCAGGTCCCCCTGTGCCAGCAGCTGCTCAAGAATCTCCAGCACCTGCACGCCGCAGTCAGGGCGCGAGCGGTTGGCCGCTCAGAATCAGTGGCCTCCGCCCGCTGCGGGCAGAGTGTGCGAGCATGCAGGCGGGGGCGTCAGACCTGCTGTGCGTGCCAAGGCAGGCAGACACCAGGCAGCGACCAGCAGGCAGCGTGCGGCGGGCAGCCACTGTTGACTTGCCTTGAAGAAGAAGCTGCCCCACGAAGCCTCGCACTGCACGCAGAGCACCTGTGGGTAGCGCAGCTTGCTGCCCACGCGCGGTGCAGGCGGCAGGAAGCGGCGGCAGAAGCCTTGCACCCGTGTGCCATCCCCCTGGGTCAGGGTGAAGGTGTAGTCCTGCGGCAGCAGCGGGTGGAGCGGACGCGCAAGCGGCAGCAGGGTGAGCGCAGTGCTGCAAGCCTGGCGAGCCCGCTACTGCCCGCCCGCCCGCCTGCGCGCCCCGCGAATCAAGGCCCATGCAACCACATCGCGACAGGAGCGCCTGGGGCCCAGCGCGGGGCATCCATGCGCACCTCCTCTGCCATCCGATCCTTGGGAGTCTGGCTTTCCGGTCCCAGGGGCAGGCAGAACGCTGCCAGCGACGCGTCGTTGACCTCCTCCCCTCCATCGCTGTTAACCGCGTACTTGAGAAACACAGTGGACGTCTTCTGCTGCTTGGCGCCCACTCTAATGCCGCACACAGCGAACTTCAGCCACATTGGGCTGCAGCCACTAACCTGGCCTGGCGGGCGCAGGAAACACTTAGTGACAGCAGCGCATTGCGCGATTGGTGCAGCGCGCCCGTGGGCAAGCCCGGTCACCCCCGGTCCACCTGCCACCCGCCACCTGCCGAACAGCAGCCGTCGCCAGCGGGCGGACCCTGAAGCAACGCCGGATCGCAACGACACACACTTCTTGCCAGTCATTCCATCCTGGTTTCATCGGGACAAACCCACCGATCCGCGCACGGACCGCGGCAGTGCGGCCCCAGCAGGCGATGCGTGCAGCCGCGTGAGGCTGGCGGCAGACAGAACCGTGTGCATTGCGCTGGTGGACTGGCAGCCAGGTGCGTGGGGTTCCGGCTGGCTTCGGCGGGGCGGATCGCGTGCCATGCATCGCGGGGGCGCCAGCAGCGCACAGTCGACGGCAGAGACCTCCCCCCCTGCAGCAGCTGCTGCAGGAGGTGGGTGCGTGACCTTGGCATGCGCTTGGCTGCTGCCTGCAGTGCCCTCCTGACGGGTCCAGGGCGAGGCAGGGCGCGCACACAGCAGCGGCGACGCCCCCGCAACCATGTGTCGCTTGATGGCATTCATGGGCCAGGACCCCATGCTGGTGGCAGGTGTGGGCTTAAGCGCCATGGTGCAAGACTTGCTGTCATGGCTGGGGATAGGGCAGCCTGGGATCACCCGTTTCGTGCTGCCGCCATAGTGCTGGCAGTGACAACTGCCCCGCCGCCGCTGCAGACGTCGTTCTCTGGCCTGACCGCTCCATCATCAAGCAGTCGTATGATGCGCGCGAGAGGCTGCAGGACCCCAGCTTGCCGCTGCACCTGGGTTTCGGCAACCTGAACGGTGCGTTCATCACCTGCTGCCGCTGGCAGCGGCTGCGCTGGGTGCAGGAAGGGGGGGGCAGCCTCTGCCACCCTTGGCCGCGGCACGTGTCGCAACCACAGCCACCCTCCCCTGCGGGTGCATCGATGACCCACTGTGCCGTGTGCATCACAGGCGACGGCTTTGGGATTGGCTGGTACACCAGCGAGGACCGGCGCAGCCAGGACCCCACCCCATGCATGTTCAAGAGCGTGACGCCGGCATGGTGAGGCATGAACCCGGCCATGGCAACATGCACGGCCTGAGCCTTGCCGGCAGATCAGAGTGCAGCACTGCGTCTGACACTGTCGCTGGTGGCTGACTGACAAGTGGCGCTGTGCTCATGGACTGCAGGAACAATGAGAACCTGGCCCGGCTGGGTGCCAAGATTGCGTCCCCCGTGATCTTCGCCCACGTGCGCGCTGCCTACCCAGGCATGCCGGTCAGCGAGCAGAACTGCCACCCTTTCCAGTGGGGTCGCTACCTCTGGATGCACAATGGTGTGGTGGGCGGCTTCCACACCATCAGGCGAAGCCTGCTGGCCATGCTGTCGGACGCGGTGCGTGGCCCCAGCACCAGGCGCACTGACAACCTGATCGCAGCGCCTGCCTGTGATCAGCGCTCCCGTCTCCACAGCAACACGGCAACCAGCGCGGCTCTGCATGCCTTCATTGCAGGCGTACAACACGATCCAGTCGTTCCACAGCGACAGCGCAGTGTGCTTCGCCCTGTTCCTGCACCACCTGCCGGACATGTGCAACCAGCTGCACCCCCACGCGCTGGTGACAGCAATGCAGGCGAGGTTCTGCCCAGCTGCTGCCTGCTTCTGCGCTGGCAATGCCTGCTCAGCCCTTGATGCGCAAGTCCTGCTGCTCGCCTGACAGCCTGCCCTGCCACTGCAGGCCACCGTGAGCACCATTGTGGCGATCCAGCAGAGCCATGGCGTCACAGCCACCTCGCTGCTCAACTTCGTGGTCAGTGACGGTGCAACGCTAGTTGCGACGCGCTTTGTCTACCCTGAGGGCGAGAATGCAGCATCGCTGTACTATGCAGAAGGTGAGGAGGGTTGATGCCCGACCCTGATTGTGCCTGCTTCGAGGGGTTGCATTTCGCCTCGGCATGGGTGGACGTGCATGCCAAGTGCAAGTGTGTCTCCCTGGGCTGCAGGTGCCTCATTTGAGCGTGTCAGCGAGCCAGGCAACAGCCAGCGGCACAGCAAGGATGTGGCGGGCAGCAGTGGGCAGTCCCCTGCCAGCAGCAACTTCCAGGCCGTCGCAGCTGCTGCCACTGTGGGCACCAGCCCGGGCAGCAACGGGGACAACAGCTGCGCGCCCTGCAGTGGTGGGCCGCTGAAGAGCGCACACAGCAATTTGGTTGGCAGCAGCGTGCTCAAGGAGTCGGCTTATACGCTGAAGTATGGAGCAAGGGGGGCCACAATGGCGTTTGTGGCTTCAGAGCCCATCACAGGCAAGATCGCTGGCTGGCCGCCACCTCGCATCCTGCTGCACTTTGCCTGCTGGCAGCACCTTGCGTCATGCCCACTCCCCCTATCCCCAAGCTCACTTCTCCCACCTGCATGCCCTGGAGTCAGCCGCCTGCCTGGCATGGCTCACACACCTTGTGGAGGTGACAACATGCCTGCTGCACTGGGCTGCCTCGCTGCAGGCTCTACCACGGATTGGGTGGCTGTGCCAAAGAACACCGCGCTGGTGATCACCCGCGAGAAGGCAGGCCACCTGACGGTGCTCCGCGCACCACTGGCCGCTGATGCTGGTGGCGCAGACTTGAAGCAGTCAGAGGTGTACAGGTGTGCTGCCTTGGCTCGTTGTTGTTGCGGAAGTGCATGTGCTCAGGTGCTCAGCCAACTGGCTGGCTGCAAGGGCGGTGGCCAAGGTTCGCAGCACGATTGTGGGTGCAGGTGCTTGGAGGCCATCAGTCAGGGTATGCACAGCAAAGCGCGCGCCTGGGTGGTGGGGAGCTTCAGAGACCGCTTGCCTGACAGCCAGCAACGCGACGGGCAACTCACCCTGGCACGAGCCATGTCATTGGGTAAGGGAGCCACCCCAAGGGTGACCTGCCGGCCGCAAGCTCGCTGTTTGGAGAGACCTGGCAATGCAATCCATGGCCTACATCTTGCAATCATGGCCTGGGGATGTGGGCATTCTCGCTCTCGCAACCACACCTCCCTGCTGTGTTGTGTGGGGTGCAGAGCCCACCATCACCTGCGAGGAGGAGCACAGAATGACCGGCCACGGCGGTGCCATTCTGTCCATGGCGCTGGATGAAACTACGCAGGTCAGGGGGGCACGTGCATGCTATGTGGTGACATGGCATGTGATCTCCGGGAGGGCAGCAGCAGCGGGCTGGCCTGCGCACCACCTGCCAGTTGTTCGCGCCACACCACAAAATGACATGCATGTTCGCGTGTGCAGGTCATGTACAGCAGCAGCATGGACGCCTGCGTGCGGGTGTGGGACCTGAACACCATGGCCTGCAAGCACGTGCTGTGCGGGCACCGCAAGCCCGTCACCCAGCTTCAGCTGGCAGGCGGCCTGCTGTTCACAGCAGCTGCTGGAGGCGCTGTGTGCATCTGGCGCACAGACACATACGAATGTGTTGAGCGCATCAAGACGTCCAAGTACAACGGAGGCATCAGATCCATGCATGTGAGCTGCTCAGCAGAACTCAGCATTGCATTGAGCAGAGAGGGCTGTGCGCAGTGGTGCATGCTGGCAGCCTTTGGCACCCACCAAGGGGGGGGGGGGGGGGTAACATGCGTGCCCATGCCCGCTGGTGTGCGTTGTGCAGGTGACGCCCGAGGGGGTGATCTACATCGGCCACTCCGACACCACTGTCAAGATGTATCAGCCGCGCTTTCAGCGCACGCTTGACAGCTTGCTGCACCCAGTGTCCCCCGCGTCACTGCGGGACGCATCGCCACCAGCAGCAGCAATTGCAAGTGGGGCAGCGGCCACAAACGGCGCCACTGCATCAGTGGCTGCCACGCCCCCCACCAGCAATGGTGCAGCGCTCAGAAACAGCAGTGGTGGTGGCGCAGCCCATGCCCCGGCAGTGGCCATTGCAGCAGCCCTGGTGGACGCAGCATCCTTGGACGCCGGGCCTGCTTACATGGCAGAGCCTGTGCGTGCTCCAGATGCCACCACTAATGCCACTGACGGCCATGTGGGCCCGGTGAATGCCTTGGTGGTGGCCGGCAACTATGTGTGCAGCGCAGGTAAGCTGGGTTGCAACACTGTGCGTGAGTGCCTTAGTGCAGCTGCCTGCTGGGGTGTCACGTTCTCAGTGCCTGGATGAGCTTCCTGCTGGGTTGTCAGGCTCTGAGCGGGTGCGGTGCACCATCCTGCAGGCGGTGATGCCGTGGTGCGCGTGTGGCGCCTGTCCGACCTGTCCCTGGTCAGGGTGCTGCGCGGCCACAGAGGCGCCTGCTTATGCCTGCTAGCAGTTGGCAATCTGCTGCTGAGCGGCGCCAGGGACAACACCATCAGGTGAACATGGCGCCCAGCCAGCTCGGCGCAATCGCGCGGACAGGTTTCCGCCCGCATGCCTTGAGTAAGCACGTCATCCATGCTTCATCTGTGCCCTGCTTTTGACGCGCTGCTGGGGCCGGTGGCGTGCAGGGTCTGGGACTTGGACATGGACATGATGTGCAGGCGCACCCTGGCAGGACACAAGGTGGGCGTATTGCCCTGCCCGGCGGCTGCTGTGTTGTGTTTGGGAACCACCGGCGGCGGCGGCGGTGGCGGCTGCTGTGCTGTGTGTGCATGGTAGGTGCCAACGTGCGCGCTCCTGCGTGTGCAGGACGATGTCACCCACTTGGCGGCGCTGTCCCTGCGCAACCGCTATCCCACCGCCAATGACGGCTACTTTGGGCGCAGCACAGCAGGTGGTGCCCCAACCACCACACCACTGGCCCTGGTTGCCAGTGCCAGTGCGGACGCCACAGTGCGCATTTGGTCAGCTTCGTGGACGTGCCTGCGCATCCTGACCGTCAGCCTCAGCCGCATGTCAGCCTCTGCCTCCTGGTCCAGCGGGCTGGCTGGCCTCGCCAGCCTGCACAGCAAGTTCAGGGCAGGCGGCACCTCCAGCTTGGGGCCAGTGTCCCACACAGGGCTGCTGCCAGGGGTGACAGCTGCTGATCACGCAGTGCCAGCCCTGTCAGTGGTCATGAGCCGCAGCATGGTGGCAGCCGGGTATGGCGACTCATCCATCCGCATGTGGCATGTGGATGAGCTGTACCAGGTGGCAGCAGACTTCATGGGGGTGGGGTCTGCATCCACCGGGCTTGGTGGCGGGCTGAGCAGCCAAGCACTGGATGAGCTGCTGGCAGCTCATGTGGCCAGCTCGGGGCTGTCAGGCGGCCTGTCGCCTCCCATGTCCCCCACAACAGCAGCAGCTGCTGCCCTGCTGCTCGAGCGGGCGTCATCAGGTGTGCCCAGGCTGGATGGCACTGGCACAGGCAAGCCATGTGCCAGGCTGGCAGCTGCAGCAGCAGCCGTCTGCACGGCTGCTGGTGAGCAGGCTTGCGCTGCAGCTGGCAATGGCCGTGGCGGCAGCGCGGACAGCAGCAGCATTGCAGCCACAGGCGCTGCCTCGTCCCAGCAGCAGCAGCCGGCAGACGAGCGCGCAGCAGCAGGGCTCGTGCGGCCTGCCTCTCCGTTCTGTGCAACTTTGCTCAGCGCAGCAGCAGCTGGCTGCATGGCGTGTGGCTCCCAGGATCAGCAGCTGGTGCGGTCCTTGCGCGAGTTTGTGGCCATCCGCTCAGTGAGTGCTGACATGGTGAGTGCCGGCAACACACCAGCACCTGACCACAGCAACAGCTGACCAAGCTGCAGCAGCTGGTTACAGCAGCTGTGCGCCCTGCGTTCATCGCCCCTGCTCCCTTCTGCTGCTGCAGAAGCTGCGGGATGAGTGCCTGCGGGGGGCAAAATACGTGGGCCGCCTCCTGGAAAGCCTGGGGGCTGAAGTGCGCATGGCGTCACCCATCGGTGAGGGCTGGTGTTGCGGCCCATGGTGCTCATGGCTGGACGTGCACACCATTTGCTGGGGCAGCGGCTGGCTTGCTCAACACATGGCATGAAGGTTGTTGCATGCCCTGGCAAATGCAACAGTCGCCTGCCTCCCTTGTGGGTGCTGCCATGCAGAGGGCAAGAACCCTGTGGTGCTGGGCCGCCTGGGCAACAACCCGGCAGTGCCCACCATTGCGTTCTATGGCCACTACGATGTGCAGGTGTGCCCGCTGAGCGCCCCTCAGCCTAGCGGGCAGCGCCATACATCTGACATTGCCACATCAGCCGGCAGCCGCTCGGCCTGCCGCCACTCTTGCACGGCGCAGCAGCAATTCCCATCATCTGCGCTCTGTCACTCGCTGCACCATCCTGTATCGCCCAGAACTGCGTCCACATTACCACATCAGCATCTCAGTGCCCAGCTTCCCTGTGCCCTGCTGCTGCGCAGCCTGCTGAGGAGCCCGGCTGGCGCACACCTCCGTTCCAGCTGTCTGCTGTGGACGGGCACCTGTATGGACGCGGCACCAGCGACAACAAAGGCCCCATCCTGGCCTTCATCTACGCTGTCAAAGTGAGTTCATCAGGGCTCATCATCAGACAGGCTGCAGGCTTGAAGAGGCGTGGCCATGCCAAGGCCGCAAAATCACACACATGTGGTGCATGCATTGTGATTGTGATTGCAGGAGATGCAGGACTGCTGGCAGGCCGCTGGCAGCTCAGCACCGGTCAACGTGGCATTCATGTTTGAGGGGGAGGAAGAAAACGGCAGCACAGGCTTTAGGCAAGCACTGGAGGCCAACTTGGGCTGGTTTGAAGATGCTGCACTGGTGGTCATCTCCAACACGGTGAGGGCATGCCCGCTGAGTTGGCATGACGGCTTGGTGGTTGCGCCATGCAAAATGGCGCAGATTGCAGCAATGGGGCAAAATGCATCCTTCCCTCCCTGACGGTGGTTGTGTGTGCTGCAGGTGTGGGTGGGGGAGCAGGTCCCCTGCTTGACCTACGGCATGCGCGGCATGGTCACTGCCAGCATAGAGGTTGCTGGCCCAGAGCGGGATGTGCACAGTGGCAATGATGGCGGTGTGTTCAACGAGCCCATGATGGACCTGGCAAAGGTGGGGGGGAGAGCTGCATGCATGTGCTGCTCGTGAGAGCAGCGGCCCGGGCAGTCCAGCAGCTGCTGTTCCGTTGGCAGTGTGCATTGGGCTGCTTCCCTGCATGGGGTGTGCATGCTTGCTGGCAGCCTGATGTCCCACCCGCTGTCGTCTGCAGCTGCTGGCCAGCCTGGTGGACGCCAAGTCGGGCATCTGCGTCCCTGGGTTCTATGACAGGTGGGTGGCTGCGGTTGGTGCCTGCACGCACCGCTGGTCGTCAGCACCACCGGCTGGTGTTGGGGCGGGATTGGTGCAGCACCTCTGCACATCCTTGCTCATGCGATGCAAACAGGTCACCCCTGTTCCATGGTGCAGGGTCAGGCCTGGGCTCATCGATCTGGCCTGGCAAGGGCTGGAGCACAGCGATGAGTTCAGCCTGGAGTCCTACAGGTCGGCTATTGGCGTCAGCTCCCTGACGGCTGCCCCCTGCAAGCACGACCTCCTGCTGGGGCGCTGGGCGCGCCCATCCCTCAGCGTGGTGGACGTGCGGTCAACCGAGTATGCAGACGACACCGACGGCAGCGCTGGCGGCGCTGGCAGTGCTGGCGGTGCTGGTGGCGCTGGCAGTGCTGGCGGTGCTGGCAGCAGCGGCAGCCATGCCGCAGGTGCATACCCGCTGGGCGCTGGCTGTTTGCACAGCGGCGACTGTGGGCACGAGCATGCGGCTGGCAGCAGCCAAGGTGTGCGCGTGGCGCTGATTCGCGGCAGCCTGACCGGCACCAGCACCGGCGCCCCGTCCTGGCAGCGGCAGCAGCAACAGGGAGTCAGAGACAGGTCCAGCTACCGGTTTGGCCCCACGCGCTTCAGTGTGATCCCGCACCAAGCGGTGGGGAAGATCAGCATCAGGTGTGTGCGGCAACCTGACGGGCTTGCCGTGCGCGCTCATCCTCCAGCAGGCAGCACTTGCAGCTGTGGTGCGGGCATCAGTGTTGCTGCCCGGCTGAGCACAGCTGGCAGGGCCACACAAGCCTGCCTGCACTCATGTGCTCTCTTGCTGGGACTGCAGGTTTGTGCCACAGCAGGACGCCGACGAACTGATTGCCTGCCTGCGCCAGCACTTGGCGACTGAGTTTGGCAACCTGGGCAGCAGCAACGTGGTGTCCCTCACGGTGAGCAGAGTCCTAGCATTCAGCACAGCCGTCATGGTGTTTCTGGGCAAGGCGCAGGTTGCAGGTTGTTGGGGTGGAGCCGGGCGTTGCTCAGCCCATTGTGACCTTCCCACCTCCCAGGTGCACTCGGTGGGCGACTGGTGGGAAGCCGACCCTGAGTCTCGGCTTTTCAAAATGGCGGAGCGTGCCCTGCGCCGAGAGTGGGGCATCACCCCCCTGTACGTGCGGGAGGGTGGCACAATGCCCGTGGCGTCGCTCATCGAGAAGATGCTGGGGGCGCCTGCCCTCATGATCCCCATGGTGAGTCGGGCACCTGGCATGCAGCAGCTGCCAGGGAGGGCGCAGCTGCTGTTTACCGCCTGCAGTGGGTGCATTGTCCCAGTACCCTTGAGCCAGCTGCGGCAGGCTTTGCTGCGGAGCCCTGTGCCCCGGCTCCACCTGACCTGCGACTGCTGCCGCAGGGCCAGGCCAGCGACGCTTGCCACCTGGCGAACGAGCGCCTGCGGCGAGTCAACCTGATCAAGGGCAAGAACGTGGTGCGCCACCTGATGGAGGATCTGGCGGCAAGCGCATGCGCGGCAGCGAGCGATGCAGCAGCCGCTGGCGGCGGGCATCTGGATGCCTTTGACATGTCGTGCAGGCGCATGCTGGGCCGCTCCACGTCCCTCTGATGTGGGTGCGTTGATGGCGCTCGATGTTTGAACCTGCGCAGCAGACTGCATGTATGTATGCCGTGTACACTGCAACATGTGTATGTAATGAAGCTGATTGCTGGTGCCCTGGTGGGTGCGGCACAGGTGTGCCAGCAGGCCGGCGGTCGGCGCCGCCTCGCCTGCTGCGAGCCCCCCCGGCGGGTGCCGCTGGCTGCCGCCCAGGAGGGGGGCGCACCCAGATCACCGCCAGATACCAGCCGGGTCTTGGTTCGCACATTGCAACAACCCTTTTGAGCCGACAGACGAGGGCTCTCAGCCGCAGGGTGCTGTCCGCGACACACTCCATTTGCAGCAAGCGCCTCCCGGGCGTGCGGGGCATTGCGCCATGATGTTGCAACACCAGCGTCATGCCATGTCGGGCAGCGCGCGGCTGCGCAGGGCGCGCATCGGCAGGCGCGCGGTGTGCCAGGCAGCGGCCACGGCAGCGGACGCGGCAGCCAGGAAGCGCTTGGAGTTTCCGTTTGTCAAGATTGCCGGGCAGGAGGACATGAAGCTGGCGCTGCTGCTGAACGTGGTGGATCCCAACATTGGCGGCGTGCTCGTCATGGGCGATCGCGGCACCGCCAAGTCGGTGGCGGTGAGTGGCCGCCAGGATGGAAATTGGCACGCGCCTGCCGACCTGCACCACTGCCTTGCTGCATGTACAGCATGCTGCTACTTGCTGGGCAGCGGATCTGGGACGGGGCAGCCGCATGCTGTCAGGATCCAGGGATGCGCCGTGCATGGAGCGCGATCCGAGCTGCGCGCGCTGCCCGCAGGTGCGCGCCCTGGCAGAGCTGCTGCCCATGCTCGACGTGGTGGAGGGCGACGCCTTCAACAGCAGCCCCACGGATCCCAAGTATATGGGCCCAGATGCGCTGGCCAGGTTCAGGGCAGGCGAGAAGCTGCCGACCGTGCAGATGCGCACGCCCCTGGTGGAGCTGCCGCTGGGCGCCACAGAGGACCGCATCTGCGGCACCATTGACATCGAGAAGGCGCTGACTGAGGGTGCGTGCACAAGCTGCAGTGCCTGCTGCCATGATTCATGATGCTTCCCGCTGGGGGGCGGCAGCAGCCCTGGCCGAGCATGCGCAGCCCCCAGGTTGCGGCTCTGCGCGGCAGCAGGGCAGCAGCCAGCAGTCGGCTTGGCCCGCGCCTGCAGGTGTCAAGGCATACGAGCCGGGCCTGCTGGCGCGTGCGAACCGGGGCATCTTGTATGTGGACGAGGTGAACCTGCTGGATGACGGCCTGGTGAGTCCTGCTGCTGCTGTGCCCGGGGTGATCTCAGCATGTGCTGTGTGCCGTGCGGGGCGAAGGAGCGTGGCGCTCGCCAGCACGCGGCTGCGGCCAGCTCGAGCACACGCCCCGCACTGCTGCAGGTGGACGTGGTGCTGGACAGCGCAGCCAGCGGCATCAACACCGTGGAGCGTGAGGGCATCAGCATCGTGCATCCCGCTAGGTTCATCATGATTGGCAGTGGCAACCCCGGCGAGGGGGAGATGCGCCCGCAGCTGCTGGACCGCTTCGGCATGAGCGTGCAGGTACAGTGCAGCGCCTGCGATGCTGCATCGCTGGCGCACAGATCGAAGTGCTTTGTGGCGCGCAGGGCCGGCAAATCAGCTCCAGTGATGAGCCAGCAGGGTCCAGCGGTGGTCAGCACCTCCACACCCCCACCACACCGCACCACCTCAACACACCGCCCCGCATCTGCAGGTGGAGACCTTGATGGATGTGGGCCTGCGCACTCAGATGGTGCTGGACCGTGTTGGGTTTGAGCGCGATCCTGTGGCGTTCCTGGACAGCTGCCAGGAGGAGACAGACAAGCTGACAGCAAAGCTGATGGCGGCCAGGCAGCTGTTGCCCAAGTGAGTCAGGGGCACACCTGGCGCATGCACGGCTGCTGCCTCCCAAGGGACGCTGTGTGTGCCTTGCTTGCAACTGGTGATGCTCTTCCTCAACAGCAAATGCCTGTGCCTTGCAGGGTCAAAATCAGTGACGCACTGCAGCTGCTGATCAGCGACGTCTGCAGCCGCCTGGACGTGGACGGCCTGCGTGGCGATCTTGTGGTGAACAGGCAAGTCTGCTTGCGCCACTCTGCAGGCTGCTGCCAGTCAGAGTGGCAGCTGGACACTTGGCACTGAGCTGCAAATGGCGCTGAGCGTTGTGGGTGGTGGCTGCATCCCACTGTGCAGCAGCTGGCAGGCAGCATGCCGGCTGTCTGATGAAGGCATGCTTTTTCAACGCAGGGCAGCCAAGGCTATGGTGGCTTACCAGGGTAGAACCGAAGTCACCGAGGCGGATGTGGAGAAAATCATCACCTCCTGCTTGAACCACAGGTGACCGCGCACACGGCAGCGGGTGGGGTGGGGGGGGGCAAGCCCCAGCCCCACATGCACGCCAGCAGACCTGCATGCTGCTGCCAGACTCACAACGCTGCTGCCTGTTGCCACAGGCTGCGCAAGGACCCTCTGGACCCCATTGATGGTGGAACCAAGGTCAGGATCCTGTTCAAGCGCCTCACCGACCCCGAGTTTGTCAAGCGTGAGCAGGAGATGAAGCAGCGACAGGTGCGCCCAGGCTGCCCGCCCGGTGCTGGCATGTGCCCAGATGTGGACGGGCGCGCTCTGTGCTATAACATAACGCCCATGAGAGCGCGCTGGGGCTGCTGCTGCCTGGCGTCATGCTGCTGACATGTCGTGCTGATGCCACCTTGCAGGAGGAGGAGAAGAAGACCGCAGCTGCATCCAACAAGAAGGCGGGTGCGTGGGGCGGCTTGCCCGGGCGGCGGTGATCACAGACCTGCATTGCAGCGTGCACTAGAGGGCCCGGCTGAGGCTGAGGGGAGCGTGTAACTTGAGCACTTGCCAGCGCTGGCAGCAGGCTGTCTGGCTGAAGCCAGCCAGCACGTGCGGGTGACTGGCTGCGCACGGCGACCTGGCCGCCAGACGACCGTAGAACCATGTCTCTACGCACTTGTGATCCAGCTCAGCCACGCGCATTGGTGGGCTGTGCTGTCCCTGGTGTGAGCCGCGCCCCCGGCGTCCCGTCCAGCGTGGAGCTACGATGATGCCGATGTGTTGCAGCCAGCAACTCATTTACGCTGTTGTCTTTTGTTTAAATACTGCCCTGGAGCCCCGGGGGCGTGAAGGGCGTGCCCTTTGCATAGCAGCGCACCAACAAATTGTAGCACAGCGTGAACCCGCTACCAGAAGCGGATCAGCGACACACGGGGCTTGACGCCATCGCTGCTGGCGTGGGCAACCGCGTTTGACCTCGGCGAACGTGGCGTGCCCGCTGCAGCAGGCGCCATTGTGCAGTCAGAACGTGTTGTCATGTGGCCACATAAACGCAGCGCTCATGGCATCGCCCTGAGTCTGTGCCTGTGGGCGGCCTGCCATCATGCGGCATTGGCAGCACCCACCCAGGCGCAGGCTCTCGTTGGCCTGGGGGCGGCTCTAGGGCTTGACTGGCCGCAATCGCCGCCAAGCGACGTGTGCGGTGGCAGTCTGTTGCCGGGAGTGACATGCCACAATGGGCAGGTATCTGGCATGTGAGTGACTGAGTGAGCTCAGCAGCGCTGCTGATGCATGCTCCCGCATCCCCGCGCATGCACGCATGCGGCGGCCCCCGTCATTCGATTCACCTCCCAGTCCCAACACACGTTCATTTGGGCCGCATGCAGTGATCTGTCAGGCCAGCCACTGCCCGATGGCAAGCTTCCCGGCAGCGATGAAGCAGGCAACAGCGTCTGGGCGGGCCTGCCAAGCCTTGCCTCCATTGACCTCTCCAGGACCGGGCTGGCAGGCAGCATCCCACCCAGCATGGCGGAGGCGTCGGCACTCAGCAGCATGTGAGCCAATGGGTGTGCCTGTGGTGTGCTTGACGAGCCCTGCAGCCAGTCCACATACTTGATCAAGACCTGCTGCGGGCACCGCCTGCTGCCACTGGCTGTTGGCATGGCCAGCCCCCACCGCTTCACAATGTCGCGGCACTCTCTGAAACGCAGCATCCTGAGCTACAACAAGTTGACGGGCAGTGTCCCCGCTGAGTTCGATCAGCTGCAGAGCCTTCAAAGACTGTGAGCACTTTGCTTGCTGACCCGGCCATGCAGAGATGATGGTGCCGGCTGCCGACGCCGCATGATGATGCCGGATGGCTGATGGTGCATTGCCGCTGCTGACGGCTGCAGGGATGTGTCGGGCAACAACATGATGTGTGGAAGCCTGTCAGACGTGCTTCTCACCCGGGTGACACAGCTGCACATCGATGACAGCTTCATTGGTCTAGATGAACCCTGCGGCTTTGGCAGAGCGGTAAGGGACGGCAGGGTGATGACTCACTGGGGGCTGGCAGCGCAGCTGCATGCACAAGCATGCGCTGGCCCGTCAGTGCATGTGACTTGGATTTGGTCATGCTGCTGCTCTGCAGATGTTCAACAACTACACAACCCAGGAAGAACCGCTGCCGCTGGATGCTTTGCCAGCAGATCCAGACGCACCCTTGCAGCTGCCCCCTGCGGCTGTCGATCTGCCAACGCCAGCACCGCTGGAGCCCCTGCCAGATGACACTCCAGACACGCAGCCAGTGGCGTCAGCGGGTGCCCAGCTGCCAGTGCCTTTGCTCCCCCAGCAGCCAGCACCCACAACAGCAGTGTCTGTGCCGGTCCCCGTGCCAGCCACAATCACAGTCGTGGCAGCCCCCAACGCTGTGGCGCCTGCTGTCATTCCCGTGGCTGTTGATGACCTGCCAACAGCCAGCAGCGATCCCGTCCCCACAACAACAACCACAGTTGTTGCGCCACCGCCAGCCAGCAACGGCAAGTCCAGCGTGCTGCTGCCCTCCACACCCTTTGATGCGGATGCTGGATTCACCTCTGGAGTGTGCAGCTGTGCGAGCTTCGGGTTTGCAGCGAAGACCTGCCAAGACATGTTTGCAGCAGCATGCAGCTCATCATTTTTGCCGGACAGCAACGACAGCAGCAAGATTGTGCAGCAGCTGCAACCTGCATGCGACTACTACAGCGGAGCAACAGGGAGCACTGCCTCGGCTGCCGTGATGGCGCAAGCAGTTGCGGCAGCATGCTTCAGCGGCAGCGTGATCAAGAAAGCTGATGCAGCTCGCAAGTGTGACTGCATCCGGGTGAGTGCCAGCAGCTCACAGCCCTGTCCACGGCACCTGTCGAGGGGTGCTTGCTGCCTGCTGCTGCCCATGCCTTGTCAAGAAGTGCCAGCAGCTGCATGCTCCAGCTCGGCAAGCGGCAGGCCATGCCTCCCCACCTGCACATCATGACTGGAATCCTCATGTCATCTGCAGAATGCCAACTCAGTGGGCTGCACCAGAGCCCGTCTGGCGATGTGCATCTTCCAAACAGACTTTTGCATCCCCTTCCAGCGCATGAGCGACCGCAGCAGCGTGCAAAGCATCCAGGCAGTGGGCCAAGCACTGGCGAGCTGCCCTGCCCTGGCTGATCCTGCAGCCATGGCCGCAGATGCGCAGGGACTGGACCTCAATCTGACCATCAGCGGTGAGAGCAGGCGCCCGCGACCTCTCAGCAGCAGACTGTGTTTGGCCAGACCACCAACCAGCTCCGCCGCTCCTGCCACTGCACTGCAGACATGGACGTGGTTGCGTACCATGCAATGAACTACAGCAGCGCAATCGCCAAGGCACTTGGCGACTTGGCAGGCGTGCCGCCGCATCATGTGTCAGAGCTGGGTGTTCGTCCCATCATCGTCAGTGACCACCAGCGGCGGCGGTCGGCTGCTAGGAGGCTGAGTCAGGTGGCCACAGGGAAAGTGCACACATTGGCAGGCGTTGCTGGCAGGTGGTGGGTAGCCACCGGGCAGCCCTCCACACTGGCCAGCAGACTGGCTCAGCCACGCCTGCTACAGGACGCGCTGATGCGCCATGGTGTGGTGGAGATGGTTGTCGTCACAGGCAGCAAGACATATGGAGCGGACCAGGCAGTGACATGTGAGTGGCTGGGACCTGAAGGGGCAGTGGCCAGGAGTCACCATGGGATGCTGACAGCGCCGCACTGCGGTATGCATCCCTTGTCTCTGTTCCTGTCTCTGCCAGTGTGATACCTTGGTGCCTGTCTTACGAATGTGCATCCCGCCTGCCTCGCAGATGTTGCCCCTGCAGCAGCAGGCGCTGCCACGCCTGGTGATGCTGCAGCGGATGACAAGCAGGCAATGCCGCCGTATGCTGCAGCCTTGATAGCAGCTGTCGTCATCATGGCTGTTGCTGGTGCCATAGCTGCTGGGTTCCTGATCCATGGAAAGAGGCGGCGCAAGCAGCGCATGCAGGCTCTGGCACTGGGCAGCGCAAGCACCAACTCCAGAAGCCCCTTGGTGGTGGAGGACGTAAGTTGATCGCAAGCCACTGCTGCTGCCGACGCAAGGGACCATCAATGCTGAGCACTGTTCTGCCTCTGTCTTTATGTGCTGCTGCCGACCAAGTTGCGCGCCCGCCGGCAGGTGCCGCGGCTGCAGCTGATGCCACGCGTGTGCAGCCCATGCACCGCCAACGGCATCCCTGTGCAACGCTTGTTTGCAGACTGATTTTGACATGCGCGAGTTCTTGGACGCCATCAAGCAGAGTGACTACAGGCGTGCCAGTGGTCACCTGGCCGACAGCGCCTACTCAGTGGGCGCCCGGTCCATCAAGGGGCTGAAGACGGCGGGCAGCATCACAGCCGACCAGCTCAGCCGTGCCGGCTCGCCAATCAGCCGTGTGGCATCAGCTGCAGCTGAGCGTGCTGCCAGCATTGGCTCGGCTTCTGGGCGCTTTGCGTCCGGCCTCAGCAGCGGCTCTGCCCCCAGTTCTCTGGCACAGCAGGGGGCAAGGGCACTGCGTGCCAGCATTTCACGACTGTCAAGGTCGGACAGTGCCGCTGGCCACGAGGCCGCCTCCACTGGCACGCCGGGCAGCTCCCAGGACACCAGCGGCAGCTCCACGCCAGTGGCCGGGCAGGCTGCTCGTGGGGCGCATCCGCCGCAGAGCCGGTTTGCTTCGCATGCGCTGCGCCCGCCGCCCGCCGCATACGCATGCAGTGAGGCATCGGATGAGGACCTGTTCCAGGATGTGCATGCATGTGGTGCTGGCAGCTCCCTGCCTGGGGACCAGCAGTGATGACGCTCGCTGCAGCAAGCGCACCCACCGCGACCGCGGCAGTTTTGTGATCAGCAAGAACTGCACCCGCTTTGTTGGCCGTCAGTGTTGCTCGCTGGGTACCCCAGCGACTCGGGTGCGGCTGCTGTTGGATCCTGCATCACTTCCTGCGCTGGCGGCTGTACATCGAAGCGTATTGCTGGTCATCAGAGTGCCATTCACATGCAGCGTGCACCTGCTCTGCCTGCTGCGGTCGACCATCTGTTTGACCCAGTCCCGCCCGTGCGTGTGTGTGTGTGT
>Ga0315908_10000864_pt1 | contig 23327 bp, 22 predicted proteins | sample LakEriMetagenome_12_FD_203520 | JGI IMG/M metagenome (GOLD analysis project Ga0315908, IMG submission 203520) | Freshwater fungal communities from buoy surface, Lake Erie, Ohio, United States - Buoy 4 MA124 | ecosystem: Environmental > Aquatic > Freshwater > Lake > Lake biofilm | place: USA...
GCCGATCGTCTGGTATGAAGGCAGTGGCCTTGGCACTCGCCGCTTCCTGACCAGCGACGAACGGGGCAGCGTGATCGCGGTGACCGACAATGCTGGCAGCGCAATCGCGACCAACCGCTATGACGAATATGGCATCCCGCAATCCACCAACATCGGCCGGTTCCAATACACGGGGCAGACTTGGTTACCGGAAATCGGCATGTACAATTACAAGGCGCGCATCTACTCGCCTACACTCGGCCGGTTCCTGCAGACTGATCCCATCGGTTATGGCGATGGTGTTAACTGGTACAATTATGTTGGGTCTGATCCAATAAACTCCAACGACCCTAGTGGTCTTTCCGAGGACTGTGGCGCTGGCCCGGGCGATATGCCCTGTGGATGGGAGCATTGGCCTCAATGGCTGAAGCAAAGCTATTGTGACCAAGCCAAGGCGGTGGGATGCGGAATAATCGATCCGACCGTTGAATGGAATGGGAAACTTTACCATTCGAATATTCTAACATCATACTCAGAAGAAGAGCGGATTGCTATTTGGGCTCTTTATTTCGTTCAGGACATTATTGTAACTGGTTCGAAAAATCCGTTCAATCCTAGAGACTATATTAGTTTTATACCAAAAAATGACCCTGAATTTTTCTCTGCATTGTTCAAAAATGGCGTCAGGATCAGTGGAAAATTAAAAAAATTGTCCTCGACAAATTGTGGCAACGGAACCACACAGAATGCTTTTGGATTTCCTGCTTCTGTCACAAATGGAATTCAATCGGGTGATGTCAGCGGAATTGCTCATGCGCATCCATCATCTTACGGAAGTCAAGGATTGATTCCTGGCGGGAAAGATGACAGTATTCCAATGCGCGGCGTTCCAAATATTGGCATGACAAAATCGAATATCTGGGTTGTTTGGAAGAATGGTGGCGGCTTAAATCTGACATTAGTGGCAGGTAAGTGGCCTGCCGGGTTCAATCCTTCTGCTTGGATCGCTGCGCAGAAATCGTCAAGCAGTGGCAAAAAAGGTGGAAGTATATGCAACTAAAACCGGTGTTTTCAATTGCCACCCTTTTTCTTTTAGGTTGCACCACATTGCCTAATCCAAGCATGCAGGCAAAAGGATATATTAAAAAGTTAAACTTAGAATATGTTTTCTATTTTGAAAATAAATATTCAAAAGAAAATCCAGAAAAATGTAATACTTTGCTTTTGAGAAAAGAATTTGAGAAATATGAAGGACAGATAGTAACAATATTGTATAATTCAGTTTCATTTAGTGATAATGATAATATATCTGTTGTATATGTTAATAAATGGAAAGGAAGATTTTTCAACAACGTATGTGAAAGTAATGATATTTACGTTGTAAAGCGGATATGGGATAAGTAGTTTATTTTACAATAAGGGCAATCTATTTATGATTGTTTGTGCTAATATCGACATGAGCGTTTCGCAAAATGTAGCAAACAGCGTTTTGTGCGTATGGCAATTGCCATCAGTTTTACCCGTTCAGTCGGTTGACGAAAGCGACAACAAGCCCGGGGCATGCCAACAACTTCACTTATGATGCTTTGGGGCGTCTTACCGTTCAGGCAATGTGCAATACGACCACATTGCATGGCTATGATGCAGCAGGTCGCCGCACACGCATGTCATGGGCTGATGGCAACTATATTGACTATGTTTACGATGTAACCAACCGGGTCACCGCCATCCACGAGAATTGCACAACCTCTGGCATCGGGGTTCTGGCAAGCTATGGATATGACAATCTGGGTCGCCGTTCTTCGGTGACCTATGGCAATGGCGTGGTACAGTCCTACGGGTTCAACGCCAACCAGCGGCTGCAAACGCTGACCAGCAATCTTGCCGGCACCGCGCAGGATCAGACGGCCAGCCTTGCCTATAACCCCGCAGGCCAGATCGATACATTAAGCAAGAGCAATGACAGCTATGCCTGGGTTGGCCATTACAATGTCGATCGGCCCTATACGGCGAATGGCCTCAACCAGCTGAGGGCGGCAGGTTCTGCGACGCTTGGCTATGATGGGCGCGGCAATCTGAATGCCAGCGGCAGCACGGCCTATGCCTATACTACCGAAAACAGACTTGCGACGGTCACGCCGACAGGTGCCGGCACGACGCTGCGCTATGATCTGGGCGGGCGGCTTTGGCAGGTAGTGCAGGGGGCGAACACAACGCGGTTCGACTATAGCGGCAGCGCGCTGCTTTCCGAGATGGACGGCAGCAACACGGTGCTGCGCCGCTATGTGCATGATCCCGGTGTGGACGAGCCGATCGTCTGGTATGAAGGCAGTGGCCTTGGCACTCGCCGCTTCCTGACCAGCGACGAACGGGGCAGCGTGATCGCGGTGACCGACAATGCTGGCAGCGCAATCGCGACCAACCGCTATAACGAATATGGCATCCCGCAATCCACCAATGCCAGTTTAGCCAATGGCGGGCGGCTCCAATATACTGAGCAAGCCTGGCTGCCGGCGAAATAAATAAATTTATTATTTTAAACAATTTTATTTTTGTTTTTTTAAAAAACTAATGTTTTTTATTTTAAATATATATCAAAAAATATATTGGCACGAGCCAATGCATTTTTATTATATTGATCCGCTGAGATGGCATGTGGCCGGAATTTATTTGTTCAACAAGAGGAATTGCGATGCGGATCTTTACAGGTCTTGTCTTAGTGCTCGCGGGCTTTTTTGTCGCTACAATGCCTGTCGCAGCCTTTGCGCAAGAACTCTCCACCGACCCCCAAGGTTCGGCCGTGGTCGTAAACGCTATGCGCTGGATGCAGGGGACTTTGCTGGGGACGGTAGCAACGGCCGCAGCGGTGATTGCGATTGCTTGCGTGGGCTTCCTGATGCTGAGTGGGCGGATCAACTGGCGTCATGGGGCGGTTGTGATTTTGGGCTGTTTCATCATGTTCGGTGCTGCAAGTATAGTAGCGGGGATCCAGTCGGCGGCGACGCTTTCGGGCGGCGGCTGAACCGGTGGCGCGGTTGGAGCAGGACCGGCTTTTCGTGGCACTGACGCGCCCGCAGATGTTTGCAGGCGTTACCTATAGTTTTTTCGTGATTAACGCGGTGCTGGCAGCTGAACTGTTCCTGATCTTTAAATCGCTCTGGGTGCTCATACCTACGATTGTGCTGCACGGGATTGCTGCGCTCTATTGCCTCAAGGAACCTCGGATCATCGACATATCGCTCACCCGTTTGCGCTTTTGCGGGCGGGTGCGTAACCATGATTACTGGCGATGCAACTCGTATCGCCCCTGAGCCGCGCCGAGATCGCAGCGCGTGAGAAGCCGGCGGGCGCGCATTTGCCTTATGCGGCGCAGCGTGACGACCATACGATAGAGACCCGCGACGGGATGCTGATGCAATGCATCACGCTACGCGGAATGCTGTTCGAAACCGCTGACAACGAAGAACTTAACTACCGCAAGGGCTTACGCGATGCGATGCTGCAATCCATAGGCTCGTCGCGTTTTGCGCTCTATCATCACATCATCCGGCGGCGGGTTGATATGAAGCTAGAGGCACGTTTTCCCGATTGCTTCTCGCAAACCCTTGACGACAAATGGCGCCAGCGACTGGGTGAGCGTAAGCTCTATGTGAATGAGCTTTACCTGACATTAGTGCGCCGCCCGTTGCAGGGTGGGCTGGGCGTGGCGGACCGACTGCGCGCGTGGCTTGGCGCTGCGGACAATAGTAAGGCCGCGAGCTTTGCTACCGAGGTGCACCAACTGAATGCAGCGCGCGAAGCATTGATGGCAGCCCTTGGCCATTACAGCCCGCGATTGCTTTCGGTTTATGAAAGCGAGGGCGGATTATACTCAGAACCGATTGAGTTCTTGGGCGCGCTGTTCAACGGCGAACTGGCGCCTATGCAATTGCCTTATGAAGATTTGGGGATGCATATCCCTGCGCGTCGGATAAGCTTCGGCCGCAATGCGATCGAACTTTCCGCGAATGGCCACCTGCCGCGCAAGTTCAGCGCTATCGTCTCAGTAAAAGATTATGCCGCGCAAACCACTCCCGGCATGTTCGACGCAATTATGCGGCTGCCGTGCGAGATGACCGTCAGCCAGTCCTTCGCCTTTGTCGACCGGGCGGCGACGCTTGGCAAAATGAACCTCGCGCTGCGCCGGATGCGCTCGGCCGAGGATGAAGCCATATCTTTACGCGCAGAACTGTCAGAGGCAAAGGATCAGGTCGCGGCCGGGCGCGCTGGCTTTGGCGAACATCATATGACTGTCGCAGTGCATGGCGAGACATTGCACGAGATCGACCGCCATGTCGCCGATATCACCGCCAGCCTCTCCGATCTGGGTATCAACGCAGTGCGCGAGGATATCGGACTTGAGCCTGCCTTTTGGGCACAGTTCCCGGCAAACTTCAAATACATCGCCCGCCGCGCGCTGATCTCGACTGGCAACTTTGCTGGACTTGCGAGCGGGCATAATTTTGCCGTGGGTTCGGCTAAGGGCAATCATTGGGGCGAAGCTGTGAGCTTGCTCGAAACAACGGCTGCCGGGCCTTATTTCTTTAACTTCCATAACGGCGATTTGGGCAATTTTACGGTTATTGGGCCGTCGGGGTCGGGCAAAACCGTAGTCCTAAATTTCCTGCTCGCGCAGGCGCGCAAATATGATCCGCGGATCATCTTCTTCGACAAGGATCGAGGAGGCGACCTGTTTATCCGCGCGGTTGGCGGCAGTTACGACCGGCTGCATCCCGATGTACCTTCGGGCCTCAATCCGTTGCAGCTGGAGGATAGTCCCACCAACCGGCAGTTTCTGATCGATTGGGTGGCCTTGCTGGCTGGCGGGGTCAACGTCGAAGAGCAGGCGCAGATCAAAGATGCGATTGACGCCAATTTCGTTCAGCCTCTGCCGCACCGTCGATTGAAACATCTGGTCGAGCTGTTCCGCGGCGGCGCGCGTCCACACGGGGCCGATCTCTGGTCGCGGCTCAAACCCTGGTGGGGCAATGGCGAGCGCGCCTGGCTGTTTGATAACAGCAAGGATGCAACTGATCTGAACGCACGCGTAGTCGGCTTTGATATGACTGCGATCCTCGATGATCCGGCGCTGCGCACGCCCGCGATGATGTACCTGTTCCACCGCGTCGAGCAGCGATTGGATGGTAGCCCGGCCATCATCGTCGTTGATGAAGGTTGGAAGGCGCTCGACGACGACGTCTTTGTCCGGCGTATCAAGGATTGGGAAAAAACGATCCGCAAGCGAAACGGCATTGTCGGCTTTGCGACGCAAAGCGCGCGCGACGCTCTAGATTCCAAGATTGCCAGCGCGATTATTGAACAGGCGGCAACCCAGATCTTCATGGTAAACCCAAAGGCCAACGCTGAAGATTATTGTGCCGGTTTTGGCCTTACCGGCCATGAGCTTGATCTAATCCGCACTCTGCCTGACAGCGCGCACTGCTTCCTTGTTAAACATGGTGGAGAGAGCGCAGTGGTGCGGCTCGATCTGAGCAGCGAGCCTGACATTCTCACCATCCTTTCTGGCCGTGAGAAAACTGTGCGGCTGGCCGATGAGCTGCGCGCAAAACCGGGCGGCAAGGATGACTGGATGCAGAAGCTGCTGGAGCAAGCGCGGTGAGCTGTGCAGCGCCTCCAACCGGTTCCGGGTTTTTGGCAGCAACGCTTGCCAATTTCGACTGCCAGGCACAGAGCATCGGTGAAGCTGGCTACCAGACTTTGGCGAGCACCGGTTCGCCAGTCGCGCTCGCGCTCACCTCATTACTTGCGATTTTCATAGCGATCATCGGTATCCGCTTCCTGACCGCTAAACCCTTGACGATCGATGAATGGATCGCAACCGCTCTCAAAGTCGGTTTCGTAATGGCGCTTGCCACAAGCTGGCCTGCCTATCGAACCGTTGTTTACGATGTGGTTCTCAAAGGTCCTGCCGAAATAAGTGCGTCAATCGGCAAAGCATCGGCGCTGCCCGGATCAGCAGGAGGCCTTGCTGCTAGGTTGTCAGCCGTCGACAGCGGCATCATGGCGCTTGTGGAGGTCGGCAGCGGCAGGACTGATGTTTCTTCAAGGCGGCTCGATAGTACGATTGCGCCTCCATTAAGTGAGGATGCCTCGCTTGGCTGGGGCAAGACGCTGTTTGTCGGCAGCATCATCGGCAGCTTCGGTCTACTGCGGCTTGCAGGCGGGATATTTATCGCGCTCGCTCCGCTGTTTGCTGGGTTTCTGCTTTTCGAAGCGACGCGCTTTCTCTTTTTTGGATGGCTAAGATCACTGATCGCGATTTCAATCGGATCGATCGGGACAGCCATTGTCATTGGTGTTGAGCTCGCCGTCATTGAGCCTTGGCTTGCCCAAGTGCTCGCACTACGGGCTGCGCGAGTAGCAACGCTTGCCGCGCCGTTTGAATTGCTGGCACTGACCATAGCATTTTCGGTCGCGATGGTAGGCATGTTAGTGTTGGCGCTAAAGATCGCCTATGCATCGGCCGCAGCAGTTAAAGTACAGGCGCTGATCGAACATGCAACGCACGGCTTGCATAGTCAAAACGCGACCTGGCATCCCAACTTTCCAGAAAATCCACACAGGCTTGCCGAGCAAGGCCGTGCACAACTGTTAGCGCAATCGGTCCGTCAGACACTTGATCGCGAAGGCGGCCAAGCCAGCCGATCGAGCAACATAGTGCCGGCAAATCGCACACTCTTGCCAAATGGCACGGCCAGCACCTTGGATCGAGTTACGAACACGCCGCTTGGCCGCAGTTATCATGCGCCTTCACGCCGAGTTGGAAGCCAAGCCCTCAAAAGAAGATCAACAACATGAATATGGAGACCCGTGAGAAGCTTGATGCTTATTATACCCAGGCCGGCAGCTGGGCCGATGAGCGCACTCAATCTATCCATGCATCGCGCAAGGTCGCATGGATAGTCGCGCTCGTTGCAAGCGTGATCGCCTTCCTACTAGCGCTTACAATTGTTTTCATGCTGCCTCTAAAGACAATCGTTCCACAAACGCTTCTCGTCGACAAGCAAACAGGCTTTGTTCAGGCCATCGATCCGAGGCGCCCGCAAAAGATTAGCGCCGATGAAGCACTTACCCGATCCTTCTTGGCACAATATGTGGTTGCGCGCGAAGGTTTCGATATTGCGACCGTCCAAGGCCAGTTTAAGAAGGTCGCTCTCTGGTCGGCAGGTGCTGCCCGCAATCGCTATATCAGCATGATGCAGGCGGGGCATCCTGACAGCCCCTTGACCCGCTTTCCAAGGAACACTGTGATCGATGTTGAGATCCGCTCAGTCTCTAAGCTCTCGAACGATAGCGCATTGGTGCGTTTTGCTACCTCACGAAATGATCCTGGCGCTGCAGCCCAGCCTGAAGAGAATTGGGTCGCAGTCATCCGCTATCGCTACTCGAATGCACCCATGACTTTTGAAGATCGGCTCGTAAACCCTCTGGGCTTTGAGGTAACCAGCTATCACAAGGATGCAGAATCGCTTCCCGTTCAGCTGCAGGAAAATAATGCGACTGGGCCTAATCCCGCTATCCAGCCGCCGATGCCGGAATCGCAGCCCCTGCAACCTGCAACGCCTAGAGCTTCTGGCCGGTGAGAAAGACACTCCCATCTTTGGCGTTGCTTTTTGTCGCCGCGCCGGCAGTCGACGCACAGATCTATCCGCAACCGAGCGGCGGTGATCCGCGTATTCAGAGCGTAGAATATGATCCAGCGCAGATTATTCGGCTGTCGGTACCTGCCGGCATCCAGACCATGGTTGAGCTCGGAGCCGGTGAGATAATCCAGACTATCGCCGTAGGTGACAGCGTTGCATGGACGGTTTCTGCAGGCAAGCGCGGTGACTTCTTCTTCGTTAAAAACGCCAATGCAACCGAAGCCACCAATATGACGGTCGTAACCGCAGGGCGGGTGTATAATTTCGAGCTCAACGCAACGGGTAGCTACGGCAATATTGGTGCCTATCATGTGAAAGTCATCTATCCGGGCCGCTCAACGTTGACCGCAGCAGTCGAGGTTGAACGCCAATTTGTCTATCGCATTTCGGGCTCGAAAATGTTGCGCCCGGCGAGTGTCTATCAGGACGGAACACGCACTATCATTGAGTGGCAGGCCGACGCTCCGATCCCTGCAATTTTCACTTTCGAAAATGGCGTTGAGGCGCTGGTCAATGGAGAGATGGAGAATGGGCGCTTCGTAATTGCGGGCGCGCCGCAAAAGCTTATTTTTCGGATCGACCGCCAAATAGCGACCGCAACGCGCCGCAAGCTCAAAGGTTCCTCAGGTGAGTAAAGGTGATCCGATCCATGATGCGGCGGATAATGGCTTGCCGCTGGTCGGGGAGGATCGCGGCAATCGCACGCTGTGGCTCGGCCTTGGTGGAATTGGGCTCGCGGGCGTCCTGCTCTTCTTTGCGCTTGAGAGCAACCGCAAGTCCAATGCATTTCCTGAGATTGCGCCGCCGCGAGATTTTGCAGTGGCTAACCGGCCTGGCCCGACATTACCCATACCCCAAGCATATTCGCTGGGCCCCCTCACATTTGCGCCCCCGGCATTGGACCGGAAGCTATATGACGATCGACAAAACTCGCGTGAGCGATTGCCGCCTGTGAGGCTAACCACTGTCCCAAGTTCGGCATCAGTCATACAGGTACAACCATCGCCTGCCTATCTGCCTCCACCGGCCCTGCCTAGTCCACAGACACCTGATCCGGGACGCTCGGCACCTCTCATTGTTTATGATATCGCCTCAGCGGCTGCCGCAGCGCTCGCGCCGGGAAGCGAACGGTCACTGTCATCGACGCGCACTACCTCGGTCGCAGCTCCAGCGGTTGATCGCAGTCGGATCGTGACGCAAGGTACGCTGATATATGCGGTACTTGAGACCGCGCTTGATTCCACCCGGGCGGGTCAAGTCCGTGCGATTCTGTCGAACGATGTGTATAACTCCTCTGGCACATTAATTCTCATTCCCAGAGGGAGTCGGGTGTTCGGAGAGTATAAGGGCGATATTGCTAGCGGTCAGAGCCGAGCGGAGATCGCTTGGGGGCGGCTTATTCGTCCCGATGGGGTTACAATTGCGCTCGATTCGCCAGCTTCCGACACATTGGGCCGAGCCGGTGTCAAAGGAGAAGTCGACACACATTTTGGAGAACGACTTTTGGGCGCACTCCTTCAATCAACGATCGATTTTGGCGCTCTAGCAGCGTCCCGCGCAGCCACAAATGATAGCGGCATAATTGTAACCTTTCCGCAAGCAGCGCAGCAAGCTGGGTCTAAGTTGATCAGCGAGCCTCCCAAACCAACGCTTCGCGTCAAGCATGGCACGCGCATAGCGGTGTTTGTCGCACGCGACCTCGATTTTTCTGGAGTTGACTAACCGCCATGGGCGAGACGGTCTACCTTGACCATTATCTGGAGGCGCTCGGCCCATATCTTGAGGCTTCTGATATCACAGATATTTATATCAATAAGCCCAATGAGCTCTGGATTGAGCGGCTGGGAGGAGCAGTAGAATTTGCACCAGTGACCGGACTTGATGCGCCGGTGCTTGAACGGTTAGCGCGCCAAATTGCGGCGCAATCCTCTCAGGGCATTAGCCGCGAGCATCCTTTGCTTTCAGCCAGCCTTCCCGGCGGTTCGCGCGTGCAGATCGCAATGCCACCAGCAACACGCGGCGATGTCGCTATAGCAATCCGCAAATATGTCGCTACCGATATGGGACTGGACGATTATGCAGCAGCAGGGGCGTTCGATCATCTGCGTCATGGGCAAGAACGCGCGCCGGTTCAATCGCGCTTAGAAACTCTGAAAAAAGCAGGTGATTATCGCGGACTGCTCAAGCTCGCGGTACGCGAGCGGTGCAACATCTTCATCTCGGGCGGTACTTCCAGCGGCAAGACAACGTTCCTAAATGCCCTACTCCGCGAGGTTGACGCGAATGAACGACTTATCCTCATTGAGGATACGCCGGAGCTCAAAGCCCCCCATCAAAATATGGTTGGCCTACTCGCAGCACGCAGCGCGCTTGGAGAGGCGGTTGTATCGATGGAGGATCTACTAAATGCCTCGTTGCGCATGCGCCCTGACCGCATCATCCTTGGCGAGCTGCGCGGACCTGAGGCTTTCACCTTCCTTCGCGCGGTCAATACGGGGCACCCTGGATCGATGACCACAATCCATGCAGACAGTCCCGCACGCGCAATCGAGCAGCTGGTTTTATTGGTGCTAGAATCGGGCACTCATCTCGACCGACAAAGCATTACGCATTACATACGCGCCAGCATCGACGTGTATGTCCAATTGGGCCGGGTACAAGGTCAGCGGACGGTGACCGCGCTGGAACTGCGCCAATGATTTTGTCTGCGATTGCTTTTGCGACGGTGCAGACAATCCTTACTGATGCTCCAGCGTCCAGCGCAATAGCCGCTTCGGCGGCTTGGGTCAGCGACTTGATTGTCGGCCCACTTGCCACCTTTATCGCTGCCATTGGTATTGCATGGATGGGTTTTGCCATGCTCTCGGGACGCCTCGCGGTACGGCGGGGTTTGGCTGCGGTATTGGGGTGCTTCCTGCTGTTTGGTGCGAAAGGAATAGCAGACGGTCTCCGTGAGGCAACTGCGGTGGACGTTTCTTCTCGAACCGCAATTGTTCCGCCGCCACCGCATTTTGCCAAAACGCCAAAGCGTTCAATCGATACGAACAATTATGATCCGTATGCAGGAGCGGCGGTCATGCGCCCTGATGGAGGCTGATTTTAAGATGGGCGATCTATATCCGCAACGGATGTAGCGCTTACGCGCAGTTGATTGCAATGCAGGTCAACGCCAGATATTACGCTGATTTAAATGGTTTCATTCGGCACACGACGGTCGAAATACAGCCGCCCAAGCGGATCATAGCGCAGGTTCGCCGTTGCTGCGCCTGTCCGGCTCACCAGCCTGTTTTCCACGTCATAGACAAAGCTGCTCGCTCCATCGCTTGTGAGATTGCCATTGGCATCATAACCGAACGTCGCAGGACCTGCACTGATATATTGATTGCGCCCGTTCACCGCATAGTTGCGGTTTACATTGACATCGCCCGTGTAGACATAAGCATCGTTGCTCGTGCTGCGCTGCGTCACTTGGCTGGCGGGGTTGTATCCATAGCCATAGTTCAAGCCGAGCGATGTGTGCGCCAGCGCATTGAGGCGGCCGGCAGGGTTGTACTGGCCGAGGCTATGGGAAAGGATAAGAGAGCGGTTGTGCGGGGGGGGCAAGTGTTGATAATTTAGGGGACATCGCACATGTAATCGTAGTTTTAATTGAATTCAAGTGCATTCCTAAACTAATCATTCAGTTTCCGATTATTTGCTCGATTACTTTTTGATTGAAAAAACCTATATCGATCCTTAGCATCAAATTTTCCAAATTCTAATTCTGAAATTTTGGCATCGAATAGGTAAAATATATCAGATATTTCATACACGCTTTGTCTATTTTCTAAGGAGTATATTTTTTTTAAATTTCCTGAAAAAAGATATATCGATTTTTTATCAGATATAATATCTGATTTTATGTTAGACGATATAGGCTTTTTGATAAAAGAATTTAGCTTTGCTAGGCCATTGTCTCCAGAAACTTTAAGAGAGGGCGATCCACCTATCGTAAAATCAACTCCTTTCTTTTCAACTTTACAAAATGGAGAAATAAAAAAGGGACTATATGATTCATCTAATTCTGATAGAACAATAAAAGCCGAAATTCTTCCTTCTTTATTTTTCCAGCATTTATCAATATTCAAATATTGTTCTTCAGTTACGATTTTTGGGTAAGCATCACTACGAACGCAGCTAGACAGAAGAAAAACAAAAGCGAGAAACCTCATTGCTAAAATTCCTTGTCTAATTCTTGTTTCATCGATAAATTAACAAGTCTATTGCATATTTCTCCGCCAATCGGACAATATGCTCTCAATCTATTATTAATGTATTTCTCCGAATTATAATTATTCGTGTACCCAAGAGAAACATCAACTAAGTACTGAATAGCAATTGGTCTAACCTCTGCCGGAACGTCACCTAATTCTTCATGCCTTTGCCGATAGTGCTGAACTTCATGTGCTAAAACTCCTCCTACCGATACTTTAGTCAATTTTATATCAGCAACGTCTAGAGTTATTGTGCTGTTGCTTGGATCGAACTTCCCCCTCGCATGCCCATCAACTTTTCCGACTTCGATAGTTGGGCCCTTTCCATCATTCTCCTTCCCAAGAGATGATAGAGTTTTTCCCAGCGCTCGACCGGCCGCAGGCGCAATGAGTGATCCTGTTTTTGGCGACAAATAGCGATCCTTCGCTTGTTTTATCTCTTTGATTGCCCCTCGTGCGGCATCACATGCTTCCTTAGATTTACATGTATATTGCCCACTGGGATCAACTTTATTGACCGGATCATTCCCCACATAGGCGTAAAGATTGATCTGATCCTTATACCCGATCGGATCGGTCTGCATGAACCTGCCGAGCGTAGGTGAGTAGATGCGGGCCTTGTAATAGTACATGCCAAGCTCTGGGACCCACGCCTGGCCCGTGTAACTGAACCTGCCGCCCTGGGCGATGCTCGCATTGGTGCTGCCTGGTATGCCCCAGTCGTCATAGCTGTTTTTCGAGAGCAAATTGCCGTTCCAGTCAGTTAAGGCAACGACACTGCCCTGATGGTTGGTCTTGACGAGCCGCGCCGCGCTATCGGCCACGCCGCTGCCTTCGAACACCGCCATCGGATCGTCGACGCCGCTGCCATGGACATAGCGGCGCAGCATCGTGCCAGCGCCGTTATATTCAGCAACCAGCTCATCGCCATCATAGAGGAACCGCGTAATCCCTGCAGCGCCGCCCGATGTCTCATACAGCCGCCCAAGCGGATCATAGCGCAGGTTCGCCGTCGCTGGGCCCGTCCTGCTCACCAGCCTGTTCTCCACATCATAGACAAAGCTGTTCGCTCCATCGCTCGTCAGATTGCCATTGGCATCATAACCGAACGTCGCAGGACCTGCACTGGTATATTGATTGAGCCCGTTCACCGCATAATTGCGATTCACATTCACATCGCCCGTGTAGACATAAGCATCGTTGCTCGTGCTGCGCTGCGTCACTTGGCTGGCGGGGTTGTAGGCATCGAGGCCATAGGTCACGTCGTTCACCGTGCCGGTCATGTCCTGCGCTATGCTCGTCAGCCGTCCCGCATTGTCATACCCGTAATTGGTGTAGCTGCCGCTCGCCACCTGCAAGCGGCCACCGCGATTGTTGTAAGTGAACCCCGCTATGCCATTGTCGGCATTGCGCTGCATCAAAGTCATCCGGTTGAGCCCGTCATAGGCAAACTGGAAGTAATTGCTGTCAGGGTAGGTGACACGGGTGCGGTTGCCGTTCTTGTCGCGAGCGTAGCTCAAGGTTCGAGTTGCACCGTCCATCACCAAGCTGGTGCTGGTCAGACGCCCAAAGCCGTCATAGCTTGATCCAACACCTTCGCCCGAGGCACTGTCGAACCGGGCGTAAAGCTGAAGCCCTCGATTGTCATAGCCATAATAGACATCTCGCGTATGTGTCGCTGCAAGCCCTGCGCGTTCGGGCACGATCTTTACCGTCATCCGGTTCAGATTGTCATATTGGTAGGTAAGCACGCTGCCGTCGCGCTTGCGCAAGGATGTGCGGTTGCCATTGGCATCGTAGCCATATTCTTCATAGTCAGCGGTGTTGACCTGTCCCGCCGTAGTTTTCGACGGGAAGGTCCAGCGGGCCTGCCGATCATGTCCGTCATAGCTCATGCTGGCCAGATTGCCGTTGGCATCCTTCACCGTCGCCTGCTTGCCATTCAACGTGTAGGTGTAGGTCACATAATCCTGCGCGCGGGGCGTGCCTACGGCCCTCTTGATCACCAGCAATTGACCAGCGACGTCGTAGATATTCTGCGTAATGCGGTCGTTGCCAAAACTTCCAGCAGTACCAAGCGTACAGGCATTGCTGCCCAGCGCGGGAATGGCCGACAGGTTCATCCGCGTTGCCGTGCAATCGAGCCGCCCTCTTGCATCATAGCTGATCTGCTGTGCCGAGACGATGGCGCCGGTCGCATCCTTGCCGAGCGTCTGGATCTTTCGGTCCAAAACATCATAGGCAGTCTCGACGCTCGACAGCACCGTAAAGCCCGACCAGTTGGCCGGCGCTATCGATTCGGATTGCCAACTCGCAAGCTCGCCGGTCTCGACTTTCGTCATTCGGCCCGACGCATCATAGGTGGTGCGCGTGGCGGCATATTTAAGCGGACCTGCGCCATCCGGATCGGGCGCGATCGTGCCGGTAGGGCGATTAGCCGCGTCATAACGCATTGCCGACATATAGGGCGCTGGCGAGGCTTGTGCATATGCGAGCGACGGGACAATAAGCCCTGTTGCGACGGCGATCGCGCCTGCAGACAAGCGAAGTCGAGCAAAAGTGCGGCTCATGGGCAGGTGCTCCCCGTGCCCAGAGGCTGAGTCTCGGATATCTTGTTCCCCCGCGCATCATAAGTAAAACAAGTGCGAAGGGTCTCCAAAACACCCGATGAATTTGTGGCGGTTACCGCGATACCGCGCAGCAAAAGATAATTGGGTCCGCTATCGGGGCCATAATCATAGTCGGTCACAACCTCATCATTGGCACCGCCTGCACAGCTGTTTCCCGACGCTGCGCTCGTTTTACAAAATCGTTCGCGTGACTTAAGCCAAATGCCGGTCGGCGAGCGCACGAAAGTGCCACTACCATTATTGTACCAGGCAAAGCGTTGAACATATTCAATCCGCTTTTGCGGACGGTTGCCATTCGGTTGGGTTGGGCTGGTTACCTTTGCCAACGCACCAAAGCTGGTCCATTCATAGTCGGTGATATTACCCTTGCCGTCCTTCACCGTCAGCGGGCGATAGCAATAGGCATAGGCATTGTCTGGACATAACGGGTCCGTCGGGAAGGTCGCTTCCTCTATTATGTCTACAAGACCGCTGCCAATTTTAGCCTTGGCCGTCTTCTTTGTGATATTGCCCATAAGGTCATAGGTGAGCTCGACCGCATTGCCCTCGGGCATTTGTACTCGCGTAATGCGACCAAAGCTATCGGTCGTATAGAATGTCGTGCGGTTGAGCGCGTCTTGCTCCTGCGTGATCCGAGCGTTTGATTTACGCCCCTCGGTTATCCAGACCTTGCGGAAGTAACTTGCTGGACCTGTGATCGTGACCGTGCGGTTTGCTACATAGGGATTGTTCGTTCCGCTATTGGTTGTAGCGTGCGAATAGGCATAGCTCCAACTCTGCGTTGCACCCTTCACAATGGAAGTGAGAAGCGGCCCCCGCTCGTCGCTAACCGTACTCGTCGCGACAATTTGATCTGCAGCATTGGTTGGCGGCCGATAGCCTCCATTGGCGACGCTGCCGTTCACGCCGAGACTGTTTTGGAAATTGCCGGTCCAAACAGCGCCTGCCATGTCGCTGGCACTGCCCGCCGGATAGGCCACACTGGCAATAGGCGCCCCGAACTCGCCCTCGCGGTAAATCGCGGCTACCGACGGGACGGCCCATGCTACATTATAGGGATCATTGCTTGCATAGGTAATGCGCAGCTGAAATCCGCGGTTCGATTTGACTTTGATCGGACGAAGATTGCGCGTGTTGGCAGAAAAAGTGAAAATATCATATTCGAAGTCCAACACAACGCCATCGGGAGATGTGACTTGCGATGCCCAATAGGTGAAGACATTGCTTCCCTGTCCTGGCTGCGTCCCGCCGGTAATCGACTGAGATGCTGTCTGATCGTACCGAAACTGTCGGCCGCTTCCGCCTTCCGTATATGTAAACAACCCCGGAGCACCAATCGTTAGTCCAGGGCCACCAGCGAGAGCACCATGCCGTCCCGATTTTGAAACACACAACGCATTGGGGCATTCAAACCGCTCCGACGTGCCAGCGCCTACCCTAAGATCAGCATTTATCTGCGGATCACCATTAGCGTCGATAAATCTTGTTCCGCTGATGTAGTTTACAATATCTTGAATACGGGTGATCGACAATTCCGGCGCAACAGCCACAGATAATGGCGGCACCGGAAAGGTCATTTTACCTGACAACAGGTCTACGCCATTTATATCTGCCACAACATTCATAGGCTCAAAACCGGCTGGACGTTCTTGTGCCAATGCCGGCGCGGCTAAAACAAAAGTCAGCCCGATTGCGCTGATAACATATTTAGACTGCAATGCCCTATTTTGGCTTATCCCACTCATTCCAGCCCCCATAACTGATATCGCCCGAGCTCGTTTCTTAAACCTCAGCTTCACTGCGAGCATTGTGCAAATGTTCCTGTGGTAATGATGGTCAAAGTCCCCGATGAGGCCGCTCCCAATGAGTCTTTGACCGAGTAACTTGCCTGCACCGTCTCGGCGAACGCTGCTCCCCACACTTGGATTGAACTGGCGGAAACCACCGTTGCCGAAGCAGTGCTCAATGGAGGCAGCGTCACAGACAACACAGTGAGCGGCAAATTGCCCTCAGGATCCGTGTCATTAGCGGTCACGTTGACAGTCGTTGTAGCGTTGCACATCACAGAAACAGCATCAGCATTAGCAATTGGCGGTTGATTGCCCGTTGGAGGCGGTGGAGGCGTTCCGCCACCCCCGCCGGCTACGCCGGTCGTTGTTTGGTTCGATCGATTACCTGCTGGATCATAAGCGGTCGTCGTCTGCGATCCCGCGGCAGGGCCGCCCGACTTGCTGCTCGATATTAACCGACCAAGCTCGTCGTAAGTATGCGTAACTGTTTCTGCTGCCTGTGCGGCTGGACTTGCCAGCAAATAGACAAAAGTTGCCAAGTTTGCAGATATACGTGCGGCCGCATTGATGTTCACAATTTTAAGCCCTCTTAAAATACATTTGAAATAAATAAATATTTAAAATGAATAATTTTAAATTGCTTTTAATTTTTAGAATTTACTCCTTATAAATATAAATAATATTTTTCACATAATCACAATCAAAAAAATTTTACGTCGAACCTTTTGCCGTTTCTTCAGAAAATTGATCTCTGGCATCGAAATTATCGGAAAAAACGTAGCGCAAAGGAGAGACGATCCTGCGGGGAACAGTTTTTCCACCCACTGGATCAAGCCAAAAAGTCGCCCCGGTTGAAGACCAGCAGCGCCGGGTGGATATTTCAGAGCAGACTTTTTATCGCTGCAACAGCTATGTGGGGGTTTGGCCGACGTTCAACTATTTGAGTTTAGGCAACTGGATGTCGGGCAGGGCGTATTCAAAAGCGTTGATGACATCGCGGCGAAGGAGAAAATCGACCGCTCCTATCTTAGCCGGCTTTTGCGGATGACCTTGCTAGCTCCTGACATTGTGGAAATGTTGCTTGCTGGACGTCAACCGCGGGGCATCAACTTGCAGATGCTCAAGCGGCCTATCCCCGATTGCTGGCAGGAGCAGCGGGATTTGCTGTTGCAGCTGTAGGCGCGTTTCAGCCCGGTGGCTCGGTGTTCTCTGGCTCCGGGACCGTAACCCCACGTTGTATCACGCGTCGCCGGTTTATGATGGACTCTTGGCCTATCCGCCGCAAAGCTGATTCGGCATTTGTGGTGACAGTCGCCATTGGCTCAACAGCGTTGCTGATGTTTCGGAAAATCAAAGAACCCGCAATCGCCCGCCGAAGTTCGGTGTCTCGCAGGCGTTTGAATATGTTGTAGAAGTCTTCAGACGAAAGGGTGGCAAGGAATGTGACATCATCGGGGCTCCACCCGTGCTTCTGCCCAATCTCCATTAGAACTTGCACAGGGTCGCGGCGCTCATTGTAGGTGGCGAGTTTGGCCGCGAACGCTTCGCGAACATCAGGATCCTTCACATCTCCGCCAAAAGCAGCCTGCGACAGATCCCAAAAATCCTGGTTTTCGTCCTGCCGCGCCTTCACATATCCAGTGACGAGTTCTCGGATGTCGCCATCCCATCCGAGATCCTTAAGAAGACCAATCGTTGAGGAGAGGTTCATCGGGGAGATTGCCGATGGGGTCTTTCGAACTGCCTCGACCATCGCATTGGTAACGTCATAAGCATTGTCGTCGAAGGACCCGTGATAAGCATCCCACGCCATCTGAAAGGACTGGTCTTGGTCGGCTGCTTCCAAGCGTTTCTGCAGTCCAACTGCTTGTTCACGCAGAGTGTCTGGATTGAAGTGACCTTGATTCACGGCTCTTAGGATGACTGAGTCGAATTCGTCCATCATCGTAAATTCATAAGAGCTCAGTAGCGCTTGCCAGTGTGCGTGTTCAGGCGGACGATCTTCGTGACTTGCAAGCTTGTCGAAGGCAGCGTGGAAGTCGCTCATGCCTTCTATGAAGTCGAGCGTGGGCGCGTCGTGCGGCTGTAGCCTGGAGAAGCACAGGAGCGTGAGCGTATGAAGCCCTTGGTTAAATACCCTCTCGTCGAACCCTTTAAGTTCCTCGAGCAACCGACAGCCAAGTCGCTCGATCTTCTTGATGGTTCTGATATTGACGATACCCAAGGCCTCGCAGTTCGCGCGCAGCTTATCGCCGAACGGTGTGTTCGCATCTACGCCTATTGCTGCGGCTTCGGCCGGAGTGGGCTCAAACCGCAAGGTTACGTCAGCTATTTTTTCCAGGCTGGTTTTAAACTCTTCCCCGTCCTCACCTTCCATCCTCTCATCGTTGAGCAGCAGGATAATTTTACATCCTCTCTGCTCTTTAAGGTGCGAGATGAGACCAAGCACATCGCGGACGTCGAGGGACTTACTCCTTCGCTCCAAGTCGTCTATGCAAACAACCTGGTTTTTCACCCAGAAGAAGCCGACCTTTTCAAACATTGATAGGTATTTGTCGCCCCCCGGAAACAGCCTCCCGACGGTTCCAGCTTTGCGCCAGAGTCCGGGTGCCGAGCGCACCATGCCGTCGAGCGTTTCCAAGTCTGCCGGTCTACCGATGTCAGCTCTGCGGATGGTATTCTGAAAAACCGAAGCCTTGAGCTCATCAAGGTTACCGAGGCCAAATAGCGACACGTAAGCATAGTGTTCGGCTGAGAACTGGCCCTTTTCCGCAGCTCGTTTCAGGTAGCTATTCCAAGCATAAGTCTTGCCGACACCCCACTTGCCGGCAATGACCAAGACGCCTGCTTGCGAGTCTGCCAGAAAACGTTCGATCTCCAGTTGAACCACTTTGATGCTCATTGATCGAGAATGATCCAGTCTTTCGTGCCATGCAAGCGGCAGCTGTCAGATAAGTTTGCTCTGCCACCTGAATTTTGGATCATTTGCAGTTAGAGTTTATGGCCTTATGCATCCTTGGCTGGACGAGGAGTTATGGAACAAACTCATAGATCAGCCTTGGCGCATTACGACCATCGGTCATCGTAAATGGGCCAGTGAGTTGTGATCAATGCAGGTTGGTATAACACATAAGTCAGCCAGTGCCGATCGGATGCCTCTGGTCATATGAGAGCTGCTCAACCTTGCAGCTGAGCTCCTTAACCGCCTCAATCAACAATGCAGCAAGGTTGCCGTAGGCAACGGACATGAGCCCATCTCCATGGGTCATGACCACCTCCGGCACGATGGGAGCCAATTCCTGGGCAATTAAGCCAATGCCGCGATTGCCCGTGTCAAGACGAGTGAAGGTCACCCCACGAAGCTTGCGGACGCGATCTAAGGCCTCAGAAACCGTCTCCACGTCGGTCTTAAGCCTAGCATCGGAAAACGCCGTCACATCGCCAGTTGCGGTGATTGTCCCCGACACTGAGATGCTGCCAGTGAAGCTTTCGCCTGCCTTGTTGGCCGGCGTAAAGCCCAGTGCGCCGGTCACTTCGCCCGACGTCATCGAAGAACCCGCTGTCACCCGCCCTTTGGCGTCTACGGTGACCTTGAGGTAGGTCCCTGCAGTCACGCCGCTGTTAGCGAGCGAGGAGGCGAACGAAAGATTGCCAGAGCCATCGAAGCTGCCGCTCGTCCCGGTCACATCGCCGGTCAGCGAAATGGTGCGCCCGGTGGCCCACCTAGTCGCTGTCGCGGCATTGCCGGCGCAGGATCCTGAGGAACCGGTGATCGAGATCCCCCAGGTGCCAGACGCATTGGATCCGTCAGCATAGCCAAGTGTCTTTACCGTCCAGGACGTCGCACCAGCGGCAGCATATTTGTGCAGAATCGTCTGGGAGCTCTTTCCGAAGTAGAGAGCATTGTACCCGCCGCCCGTGCCATCAATGTACGTCGATAGATCGATCACATCAGCGTAGGGCGCGGCGCTGTCGTCGTTGAGCGACGAAAACCTAAATCGGACCCCCGCACCGTATCCGAGACCCGTTAACGGGTTTGCAAGATTGCGGATGTCCGCAGCACTCACCGATGCCTGGGCGTTGGCGGCAAAATTGCTGCGCGAAGGCGGAGTGAAGCCGAGCGCGGTCGTGACCATGCCAGATGTCAGATTGCCAAAGCCCACCTGCACGACGGTTCCAGCTGCTGTCTTCGAATAGAGCTTCTGGTCGACGAGATTGACGGCGAGTTCGCCCGCCTGCAGCGATCCCGCTACCGGCACGCTCGAAGCGGTCGAAGACCTCTTGAGCAGGATAGTGCTCGGCATCAAAAGGTTCCACCATCCAGCGTGATCCCGTCAATCAAGCCGCCGGTAATCGCGACATTGCTCGCCGCCTGGGTCGACATGGTGCCGAGGCCGGAGATATCAGTGTTGGGAATGGTTGCAGACGCTGTGAATGCCGAAGTTCCATTGCCCTTGAGGTAGCCGGTAAGCGCGATCGCACCCGAGCCGCCCTTCGCCACGCCTAGCGTGCCGCCAATATTGCCCAGCGTGAGGTTGGCTTCATTTACGTCGATCGTCGGATTGCCGCCAACGCCATCTCCATTGGTGACAACGATTTTGTTGGAACCAGCGGTTAGCGTCCGTCCAGTAACTGTGTCCGCAGCCGTCCGAACGACGAGGCCGTTCGTCGCCAGGTTATGGAGCGCAAGGGCCTGCCCCGTCAGAGCGATGCTGTCAGCTGCAACCGAGATACCAGTCCCCGCCCCCACATCGATGGTATTGCCGGTCTTTGTGAGACCGGCCCCTGCAACAATCTGGCCTGCGCCATTGAACTGGACGAAGACAATCGCTGTTGTGCCGAGCGTGCCGCCGGCATCGACAGTACAAAGATATCCGATGTCCGCGTTTACAGTCCCCTGTTCGACAAACAGATAAGCCGAGACATGCTCAATCCAGGTCGACAGATCATCCGCGCGAGCCCAAGCGCCTGCCGCCACGACATAGACGCCGTTAGCCGAAGTGGTCGTCTGGTCTTTCACCAGCACACGGTCGCCGGCAACAAGGGCCACTCCATCGATGGTCATGGTACCTGACAGAGACGCGATGTTAGCGGTCGACGCAGCCTTCACTGACGCTTTGGGATCGAGGCCCTGAACCGTAAGATCAACATAGTTTTTGGTGGCGGCATCCTGCGCTGCAGTCGGGTCGGCTAGACCCGTGATACGCTGACTGTTCAGCGCCACAGCGGCTGTGGGTGCTGCCAACTGATCAAGGCGGTTCGCACGGACCCGAACGTCAGTATAGTAGAGGTTGGTGCCTTCCGAGACGTCTGTCGTGGTAAGGGTGATGGCACCGGTGCGCCCTGCAACCGAAGTTACCGGGAACGTGATCGCGACGTTGCTGGCGGCCGTGACCCGGCCCTTGGCATCGACCGTGACCTGGCCGACCTGTGTCGCCGAACCATAGGAGCCAGCGGTGACGCCACTATTCGCGAGCGTCGCAGCAATGGTCGCATTGGCGGTGCCATTAAACGAGGCCGTGCCGCTTACATCGCCGGACAGGCCAAGCGAACGCGCCGTTGCCAGCGCGGTTGCAGTCCCGGCATTGCCGGAGATCGAACCCGCAATCGTGCTCGAGAAGGTCTTGATCCCGGCGATCGTCTGATCGCCTGAAATCCCGACAAATGCGCCCGGGCCGCCGATGGCGATGACCGACGTAGCCGTGCCGCCAGCGCCTCCCGTGCCGGTGCCGTAGTAGAGTGTGTTGTCCTGCTCGTTGAATGCGAGCTCGGCATTGGCGAGCGATGCCGGAGCCCCGGCCGCACCACCTGCAGCACGGCGCTTGATACGAAGAGTATTGGCCATCAGAAATTACCTCCATCGACCAGCCTGGCCGAATTCGTGTTGGTCCACCGGTTGTCGGGGGATGAAAAAATCAGGACATCGCCGCCTTCGGGCTGCGTGAGGTCGACGTCAGACAGATCATTGAGTGTGCTAAGCGGGCCCGGCGGTCCCTGAGGACCTTGGGCACCGGTGGCGCCGGTTTCACCGCGCGGGCCAGCAATGCCCTGGGGTTCGATGACGATGGTCTGCACCGTCTCGAGGATCTGGATGGTGCTGGTCATTCGACATCGAACGTCAAGACCGGCAAGACCTCACGCTCCCCTGCCCCGTTTTCGAGGCCAATGATCAGCCAAACCCGGCCAGCGCCTGGCTTGAGATTGGCTGTCTGCTCGTCAGTCCAGAGCACTTCGATTTCGCCCGAAGTTGGCGGCGAGCGAATGGTAATAACTGGCAGAGCGATGTTGGGGCTCTGATCGACGACCAGCGCCGAAAGACCGGTCAGATCTCGTCGATCGCCCGCAGCGAGATCGGCATAGAGCGTCGCGCGCAGCCGCCTGGTGCCGCCCCGGCGGAGTGTCAGTCTGGTCATGCCTGCACCTGTTCGTAAAAGGGCGAGCGGAGGTCGAAACCTCCGCCTGCCGGGTGAATGTCTTGGGATCAGCCGATCCGGGTAGTCGCCGTCTTGCGGAACAGGACGCCGCCAATGCCGGTGAGCGCCAGGACCACGGTCAGAACGTCGGCCTGGCTGAGCCCTTCCGGCAAGATGCCGATAGCGCCTGCAACACCCCAGATGCTGCCGATGATCCCGGTCCAGATGGCCTTCGAGGTCCACCAAGGCTTCAAGTTTTCCATGTCACTTCTCCAAAGAAAAACCCGCCAGAAGCGGCGGGCGGTTGATCTTGCTTACGCGGGTAAGCAATCGGGCGGCCGAGCGCTCAGGCTTCGTTGGTCGAGAGAGTGCCGGTGGCGGCAAGCTGCACGGGCTTCGCGCTCGCAGGCGCTTTGCGATAGGCCGGCCTGCGCACGGCAATGCAGCGGTCTTTGGCAATCCGGGTGATGGTCACGCCATCAGACTGGTTGCCGCCAAGCACATGGTAAGCGCCATAATCTTCACCGATATAAAGCCCGACGTGACCTGATCCTTGACC